>Ga0123353_10004751_pt1 | contig 17611 bp, 22 predicted proteins | sample TergutLab28metaG_3_FD_92763 | JGI IMG/M metagenome (GOLD analysis project Ga0123353, IMG submission 92763) | Labiotermes labralis P3 segment gut microbial communities from Petit-Saut dam, French Guiana - Lab288 P3 | ecosystem: Host-associated > Arthropoda: Insects > Digestive system > Gut ... | reverse complement strand
TTATATTCAGAACCATGTAATAGCGCCCACCCTTTTCCTGAAGGCGACCTGTAATCACTTATTTTACCTCCCTGATTGCGGCCTGCCCTTCTGCTATTGACGAGTTTACTATACAAGCTCGAGGGCGACTAGTCCATGTTGTGAATTGCTATTCTGCGGCCATACGCATATAGCGCATGATATTTACTTTTGGAATTCGGTATTGCCGTCCAATTCGAAGGTAGAGTGTCCTATTTTCTCCAAGAATCTTATAAGCAGTTTTTTTACTCACATGAAGTAACTGAGCCATTTGTGAAACATCAAGAATATCCGGGTAATCTTTTATTCGCTTGCCTTTTTCGCTGGTAACACTTGATTCCATCGAATCACATCCTCGGGGTTTCTTTTTTCTGTTTTGTCATAGTCAAAATATATTGTGATTGCTGTTGAAGCTGTTGAAGCTGTTGAATTTCATTGAATGTCATATTTCAGGCGCGGAAGGCTTGTCCGCATCCCAGCCCCGCGAGGGCCGCTGTCCTGCCAGAACAGCGTGAACCGCAGGGACTCCCCCTAGTCTACAGGAGGTCTTGCGAGGGTATCGTTAGCACCTGTACGGGTCATCGCAGTCGTGCCTGCCACGGCACGATTTGCAAAAACGTTGATCGCTCCAGCTTTCGCCATCTCCGCGCCGTTCCGCATTCGCTTGCCGGTTTCCCGACAGTACAGGATCATTACCTGAAATATGGTGTATGAACTTTTCAAGGAGCTACTGGTGTTTTTGAGGGCTGATTATTTCTCCCTCTACTAGGTAGCCTCGGCAGACAGCAAAATCGTACGGGTTAATTCTGAAATGTTTTTGAATGCGTCTCTTGGCACGCTCAACGGCATGTCGAATTGCGCCTTCAGTTACACCTTTTTCGCGGGCAAGATCGACAAATGTTCGGCCTTCCAGACAACATTCTTTGATGAGATACTGTTGACGCTCAGAAAGGCAGGATAAGATGTGACGAACGGATTCCTTGTCAATCAGATCGCCAAGGATGTTTGTGTCGTCCTCCATCCACGCCTCATCGGGATCGACGCAGCTAAGCGATATCGGATTGTGGCGGTAGTGTTTGCGTTCTGCGTTGTGTTCTTTCCTATCCATTTCGCTCAGAACTTCGTAGAGTTGCTCATCTACCTCAACTTCGAATTTTCCAGTAACAGACTTGTACTCGTATTTCATCCGGCTTCTCCTTTTCATTGAAGCCGAGGAACGCTGGAAGCAGGTATCACACGGTAACAAAAACCGGGGTACGCTGAATCCAGCGTTACCCCGGTCTTCGTCGGTAGTTCCTATGTCGCGGAATACATGGGAGGAATGCAGGCTACATCCTTGCATGCTAAACCTTTTCTAAGCGGCGACATATACCCCAGTTGACTCAGTCAGTAAGCTTGCCCTAAGTTTTTGGTTTTACTTCTTTCTTGGCGATGCTCGCGCTTTGGTAGCTCTCTCCGTCCTAAAGTTGGCACGATAGAAATTTCCGCAATTGGAACAATGGCTAAGAACCGTGATCTTTGCCGGTACATCTCCCATCGTTTTTCCTTTTCCGCACCATGGGCAAGGAATTGAGATTGTGAAGTCCGTGCTTTCCATGTTAAAGGCTCTCCCCTTTCTCTGTTGTTGTATGGTGGTCTGATCATCAGAAAGAAATATTGATCATCCTACATGGGCTTTCACGGAATCGAAATCTAGCTTTAATTGCCTGATTCGTATCTCGGCGGAACAGGCGGAAACATGGAAAATGCTCGTGAGCCAGAAAATGAAATCATACTCGGAGGCCTTGCATGAGGAAACACGCATGTTTTCCCCAATCTCCAGTTCATCATACACGCGCCGAACGGCGGGCGCGGGCATGAGGGTGGCAGCGCTAAAATACTTCGCTTGATGCTCCAGCCAGTCACGGTCACTGACCAGCTCGCGCTTTCCGCCGCAGCCGAAATCCACGACATCCACCTGCCGACAAGCCGTCGCGGGCATCCGCTCGCGCGCGGCGGCGCTTACCCACATGGAAGGCTCGGCTTCCTCCCGGTAATACTTCGTGTGGTACACCTTGTGCCCACACTCGTGCATCACGGTGGAACGGTACGCGGCTTTGCGCTCTTCGTTCAGCAGGCCGTTGTCGATCACGACGGTATTGGCTTCGACGGGAAGGTATTCTGCGCGTTCCAGTTCCGGCACATACACGGGAATCTGGGTGTTGTAGAATACCATGCGCCCCCAAACGCTGCCATTGTGGGAGAGGTGGTTATAGTGTACGCCCAGGCCCAGATAGCCTTCGGCAAAGTCCTCCACGTCCAGCGGTTGCGGCGTTTCCAGCAGGGACGGATTGTAGTGCCGCAGTATGCGCTCCACATCGGCTTCAATGGCGGCGTCCTTGAGGATGGGAACCCCGGTCATGCTGGTTTTGAAACCTGGCTGGATCACGTGAGCACCCCCTTGCGCCTTTTCAAATCATCCACGAACCTCTGCCAGTCGTTCGCGTCCGCGTTGAGTTGCTTCGCCACGCGCAGGGCGGCCATGGCGTAGTCGCGCTCCACGATGTAACCCGAAAAGTCCTGCGGAACGGCGGTGTCCGTGTACCTGCGCTCTTCTGCCGCCTTGTTGTACATGATTCCCGCCTGCTCATCCGATAGGTTCAGGAATGCCTTGAGATTCTCCAGCCTTTCGGCAGTCAATGATGCGTTGCGCCCTTTCTCGACTTCGCTGTAAAACTGTGGCGAAACCCCTATGCCAACGGCGGTTGCGCGTAGGGATTTGCCGCGCTCTTTTCGGAGCATCTCAATATACTCCCCAAAACGCTGTTCCGTTTCCGAACCTGTTAGCATGTGCTGTGTCACCTCCTGTTTGAGAGTAAAGCGATTATAGGCGAACGTATGATCCCTGTCAACCCGCATACTGACATTTAATCATTTTGTCACTGCTTGTCATCATTTCCGAAAAAAGCGTTAAAAAAGCCTAACGTATTGGTTCCGGAATCATTCCGACCTTTGTCTACAACTGATGCACTGCTTGGCGTTCGCACTATTCGAAGACCGTCTTCGCCGCGCGAAGCCAGGATTGAGCAACATACGAGTTAACACATAGCTAGCGCCCTTGTGGCCAAGAATCCATGCTTTGATGTTTTTCTTTCCATTTCACACATCTTTGTGATATGATAACAAACATCATTTCGAGCATACTTTCGAGTATAGTCATCATTAAGCGAAAAGGAGATGCCATCACATGCGTTACACAGATGCACAGAAAGCGGATGCCCTACAACTCGCGGATAAAATCGGGGCGAAGAAAGCCAGCGAACAACTCTCGATCTCATATCCAACGATTCTGGATTGGCGGAAGAAAAGAGAAGGAGTCCCTGCACCTATAGTTGTTGAGGAACTCCAGCCACCACCAACATCCACAACCGAGGTTCCTTGCATTGAAAACCATACGCTTGAAATGCGAATCCAATTACTACAACAAGAAAACGCGCAACTTAAAACACAGTTGGCGCGCCAAGCTCAGGCCATTCATGCCTTGTCGCCACTAGAGAACTAAAAAGCAATCGGAGGTCAGATATGGTTTGAAGCTTTGAGGCAAAGGAAATTCGATGGGGACAAAAGACGAATACCGCTGCTGGCCACTTCGGTCGGAGGCGGTTTTTCGTTTCTTAAAAGAAATAAATCGATAAAATGATTAACTGCTTCCGGGCAGAGCAATCCAGTGACCTACCTCTTATATTCGACAATATCGGTCATATCACATTGTAGATAATCGCAGAGCCTCGCAAGCACTATAATGTCGATTCTGACCATCGTCCCATCCATGATTCTTTTGATAACCTTGAAATCGGTATTGGTATCTCGCATCAGTTGATTGATGCTGATGTTCCGCGCCTCAAGGATTTGCCCGAGTTTGAATAGGTAACACCCTTTTTCAATGGACACCTGCTTCATCTTTTCCATACTCCAAGCCTTTTTGATAAGAGTATCTCTCTTATTGGCTTATTGGCTATTGGCTTATTGACCATTGGCCGTATAACCAGTATAATAAGACAAGGTTGCCCGATTAACCCGGACACGGTAAAAGAGGATTCCCATGAAGCCAAAGCGTTTTAGAGCGCTCCCTGTCTGCACCTCCTGTGCGACACTAGCCTGTGGGCCTATGTCATTCGCAACTATTGAAAAACGACTTTTGATGACTTGCGAGCACAGGGAGCAAAAGGAGAAGCAATGTGAATTACAAAGCCCTTGGTGAACGAGTTCGCAAGTCGCGAAAGGAAATGAAGCTTTCTCAGGTAAATCTGGCATCTCAGATTGAGATTTCTACCAGCTTTTTGGGGCACATTGAACGGGGTACTCGCAAAGCCTCCCTAGAAACAATAGTTAGGCTTGCCAATGCCCTGCATGTAGGTATGGATGCCCTTTTGATAGATTCCCTAGGCGAAGCACTGCACTTTCAGCCGATTACTGTGGAGGAATGGTCAATGATAATAGACATTTTGAAAAGATACACCAGTATTCCGATTTGATTGATTTCGCAGATATCCAAAGATCAGTTAGGAGGCGTGCTTATCGAACAAAAACCTTTGTGGAGGGCTCACAAAAGGAAGTGCGATATGCCATTCTGAAAATGGGTTGCTGAGCGGCAGCACATTTGAAGGAGGCATCGTGAAGATGGACGAGGGTAATTTCTACGGGTATGTAAGGGTATCGACCAAGGAGCAGAACGAGGATAGGCAGTTGGTTGCGTTGTTGGAAAATGGTGTGCCACAGGTAAACATACTTGTTGACAAACAGTCTGGGAAGGACTTCAACCGGCCCAGGTATCGGCAGTTGCTAAAAAAGATGAAGCCCGGCGATACACTCTTTGTTAAGAGTATCGACAGGCTCGGCAGAGACTATGAGGAGATTATAGCCCAGTGGCGGGTGATAACCAAGGAGTTGCAAGTTTCTATTGTGGTGCTGGATATTCCGCTGCTGGACACACGACAGAAGGAGCGTGACTTGACCGGCATTTTCATAGCTGATCTTGTTCTTCAAATTCTGAGCTATGTGGCACAAACGGAACGAGAATTCACTCGGCAGCGTCAAGCGGAAGGAATCGCGGTGGCAAAGGCGAAGGGCATACGCTTTGGGCGTCCACCGCAACCGCGGCCAGAAGCATTCCAGCGGTTACGGGAGGCTTGGATAAACAATGAAATCTCTGCTCGATTTGCCGCAAAACAGCTTGGAATTACTCCTCGAACCTTTTTGATCTGGGCACGCGAGCATCTTGGCGCATGATAAATCGCACGAGATCGCCTTAAGGAACCAAAGCGCCTGGATACAAAAGTAGGATTTTCTAAACACCTCGGTACCGCACAATCAATCCGCTTTCGAATGGCATTCTACTTCCAGAATTCCAAAATTTAGGCCCTCCCTTGAGCATACTCCGACATAATCCCTCCGTTTTTTCCATGAATTTCATTCTACAGGATGGTACTGTAAAAATCAATAGGCCTGGATACAAAATCCTACTATTGTAAACGGTAATTCATTAGCGATCATCTCGTCAATCTGTTCCATGACTCGGTCCTTCGACTTACCCAAATATGCTAGGTTAGGAGAAACAGAGATTGAAGCCATCAAGATACAGCCATTTCTTTCCTTTTTCAACAAGCCAAAGCATAGCATATAACGCCCTATCAAATGCGCTTGCAATGATAGAAAACGACAAACTAGCAGTATATAAACAATTTGTTGAGTCTGGGAGAGAAATTGAAGACACTCAGCTGCGAGAAGAACTAATCCAAGGGGCCTTTCTTTTGGAAGAAGACATAGATGAGATTGAATTGGTTCGCTACAATATGCTACGTGTGCGTTATGCGACAAATACTTTTTGCCTTACCATTGCACCTACTTCAGCATGCAATTTTAGATGCATATATTGTTATGAAAAAGATGCTCTAGGGCATGAGTATATGTCAGAATCAGTGCAAAATGCCATTGTCAAAATGCTGGATGGCCAAAAAGCACACATCGAAACGTTTACTGTTACCTGGTTTGGAGGCGAGCCGTTGTTGGCACTACCGATTATCCAACAACTTTCCGGTCGGCTAATTGAGCTGTGCAAAAAGGAAGGAATCACATACAACGCAAACATGATAACAAATGGGTACCTATTGACACGTGAAACTCTGAGATTGCTCAAAGAGCTGAAAATCGATTTTATACAGGTTACATTGGATGGTAACCCTGAGCAACATGATAGCAAACGCCCGCTGGCAGATGGAAGCGGAACTTTTTGGACTGTGATGAATAATTTGCGTGATGGAAACGATCTATTACCTCAAGTCTCTTTGCGTGTGAATGTTGATCTAGATAATATCTCAGCGGGTGAGGAAATAAACCATTTCTTAGATGAGTACGGGCTTTCGGGTAAAGTGATACCCTATTATGGACGCATCCGAAGCGATAAGGGTTGTTATGATGAACAAAAATGTATTCGTGAATGCGATTTTGCAGAAATAGAGTATAACTTCGCATTGGAATCAAGGAAGGGACGACGACCTTCGACTGTTGTCCGCTATCCAACTAGCAAAACAGCCTATTGTGGCGCAGATAGCACCGGTAGTTATGTGGTCGCAGCAGATGGTACGCTTTACAAATGCTACTCTGATATAGGTAATGAGGGCAAACGCGTAGGAAATATACTTGAGTCGCCTATACGTCCAAATAGCACTTATTTGCGGTATATGCTATTTGATCCGACGGTAGTTCAGCCGTGCAACAGTTGTTCGATTCTTCCTATCTGCATGGGAGGATGCCCATTTCAACGGGATAGTCGTGGTTCTCACCAATGCTCAAGCCATAAATATATCTTAGAACGTAGCGTAAGAAATGCTGCTAGCACATTAATATGCTCTAGAAAGACATTCAAGAACGATGATTGAAGTATTTAGCGGGAAAGTGTCTTGAAGTGGGAGCGAGTCGCAGTCAGTGCGACATATATGAAAGGAGGATTTGGAATGGACTATTTGGTACCGGCGAACGAGGTTCTTCTTGACACAAGCCGAGTAGGGTGTATTTCCCCGGATTGTGACAAGCTGGGCCCTGTGTGCAAATGTGTCTATGACACTTAGTTAAGCACACTAGAAATGACCAAGGCGTGATCGGTTCATGCCTTGGCCATTTCGATAATCAACCAGACCAAGTTTGCGACCGCACCTATGATTTGGGGGTAATCCAATGAAAACAGAGGAGATGGGAATAAGATGGCAACTTGCATAGTTTGCAATGGCACCGGTAAGAAATCTTGTCCGCGCTGCGATGGCAAGAAAATGCTCATTAGCGGAGAAGTCTGTTTATTCTGTCGCGAAGATGGAAAGGTGACATGCAGCATGTGCGATGGAAAAGGATACCAAGATGATGCGAAACATCGCGAAAAGGAGATCAAGGAAAGAGCTCACCGGAACAGTGGAGATGCACTACATCGTGCTGGCCATGAAAGCATGAATCATGAAAAAAAAGGACGAATATAGCATCATAATTATCGTGTTTTGAAGCAGAATTACATAATACCCTCAGTCAAAAATAAGAAGTGAAGAAAGGTGCTAAGATGAGTGATTTCCTTAATACGTTGGTTCCTCAGCTCATAGCTACGCTTGCCGGAGCGTTCGCAGGAGGATATTCATCATACAAGGTCGCTTCATGGAGCAAGGAAAAATCACGCAACGATGCGATGGAAGATTCTGTGGAAGACCTATTTATTGACCTGAGTGCTCAAATTATCAATATCAAAGAAGTAGTTGATGAGATAGAGCGCTCCGTACCTAGAGCACCGGACAGGGAAAAGAAGATGTACAACATAATATCAGATGAGAAAAACAGTATTAGTAGTTGTCTTTCGCTTTGGCAAAGCAAAGAAGAAAGACTACGCTACTATCTCTATCGTGTTGTTCAGTATATTGACCGTGATGAAAAAAAACGATTAATAAGCGATTTTCGTGCCGCTGTGACTATCATAGATGATGTCGCAAAGGATCTTTCCGGCTATATTAAGGGAAACGAGGAATCTCCACAGCCATACCATACGCGCCTTAGCCATTTGTCAATTAATAAAAATGGGTTGCTTGAAATAGTTCAGTCTTTTCCCAGGAGAGGAATTTTCGAACGACATTTTTCGCAATTCTGGTAGCAAATACTCTCAATCGTTTGGAGGACCGGCCTGATGGCCATTCAGAAAAAAACCATAAAAGAAAAAATCTCCTTTGATTTCAAGTTCAATCGTGCTCTTCTGGCCATGTTGCTAATACCTACGGCGTTCATTGTTGTGTTCAGTTATATGCCGATTTATGGGGTTCAAATTGCATTTAGAGAGTATCACCCTCTTCGTAACATGTTCGACAGCCAATGGGTCGGGTTAAAATACTTCATCAAATTTTTTACGAGCTATCAGTGGAAAGAGATCACTCGTAATACTCTCATTATAAGCTTCTATGAGCTATGTACCGCTCCGATTCCGATGATTTTCGCTTTTTTGCTTACTTATCTGCCATCCAAGCGATTACGGAAATCTGTACAAACAGTTTCATTTGCCCCTCATTTTATTTCCACTGTTGTCATATGTGGGATGCTTCTACAGTTTCTGAGGGCAGATGGAGGCGTAATCAATAACATAACTGGATTGTTCGGAATGGAAGCAAAAAATTATATGGCGTATGCCCAATACTATCGGCGCATCTATATTTGGTCTGGAGTATGGCAGAGTTTCGGGTATAGTGCAATTCTCTATATTGCAGCGTTGACGAATGCCTCGCCAGAATTGCATGAGGCTGCAATCATCGACGGGGCCAACATATTTAAACGAATCCTGCACATTGATTGGCCATGCGTTGTACCGACATTCTGCATTTTACTGGTTTTGAATTGTGCGAACATATTGAAATCGAACTCCGAAAAGATTCTCTTGTTGCAGAATAACATCAACTTGTCAGTATCTGAGACGATATCGACGTTTACGTACAGGCTCAGCTTTGACTCCCCGTATCCTCAGTATTCATACAGCGCAGCCGTGGGAATGATCACATCGTTAGTAAGCATGATTATTCTGATAATTGTCAATAAGGCAAGCAAAAACTTGGAAGATAAATACGAGTGGCAATAGGCGCTCTGATGTTGGAGATGTGTGCATTGTTGATGAGCGAAATGTGGTGGAAAAAACGGACAAAAGCAGACCGTTGCTTTATCATGTTTTCAACGCTCGTAATGGCACTTATCTGCATAATCGTAATTTATCCACTACTGTTTGTCGTTTCTTCGTCCGTAAATGGCGGGAAGATGTATGGTTCCGTATCTCTCATACCTCAAAGGCTATCAATTTCGGGATATTCAGCGATTGTGCAGCACAGGCTTATTTTTACTAGTTATCTAAACACTGTCATATATACTGTGATCGGTTGTGTAATATCGCTTTCTATCACAATTTTATGTGCGTACCCCCTATCAAGAAGGGAGCTTTGGTGTGGAAAATATTTCATTTACTTTTACACAGCCACCATGTTTTTTTCTGGCGGGCTTATTCCCTCATATTTAGTAGTAAAAAGCTTAGGAATATTGAACTCCATGTGGGCCATTGTTTTGCCTTCCGCAATGTCTGTACCCAATATGTTTATGATGCGTACATATTTCAAGAGCACTATACCTGAGGAACTGCAAGAAGCCGCACGTATGGATGGGTGTGGTGAGTGGCGTTTTTTATTGCGCGTAGTCCTCCCTCTGTCTTTGCCAATCATGGCATCAATCGGATTGTTTTATTCGGTTTCAAGCTGGAACTCGTACTTCAATGCGATGATCTATATAACGACGCGTGATAAACTTCCACTCGCCAACATACTGAGGGAAATCCTTGTGATCAATTCTAGCAACTCCCCCAGCACCAGCAACATACTGATGGCCAGTTCTGATGTTTCAGGGATACAGCGCGTTGAAATGATGAAGTATGCCGCAATCGTTATTTCCTCTCTACCGCTGCTCGCGATCTATCCGTTTTTACAACGTTTTTTCATCAGAGGAGTAATGCTTGGCTCATTGAAAGGTTAATAAACGGATACATAATCCGTTTTAAAATGAGGAGGGCGCGAAAATGAAACGGTGGTTTGTTCTAAGTCTCATCATGGTGCTTGTCTGCTCCATATCCTTGGCAGGATTGGCAAGAGAGGTCGCGGTTTCTGATGCCGGTGTTTATCCGATTGTTGCAGAGCCACACGAGTTATCCCTATGGGCTGTTCAACCTTCAGATGTTGCGGATTATGCAACGAATCTTCAAACTAGATGGTATGAAGAATTCACGGGAGTGAAGACGCATTGGACAACAACGCCATCGCAAGGCAGGTTCCAACAATTCCAGACTTCTGTTCTGAGTGGTGAATGGCCGGATATCTATCTCTTTGAATTTGATCTTGGCGATTTGAAGGTGCTCGTTGATTACGAAGTTCTTCTCCCGCTTGATGAACTGATTGAGGAGCACACAGTGTATATCAAGCAAGCGCTGGTGGATAGCCCCGAGATCAGAGATGCCATCGTTAATCCGTTTGATGGCAAGATATATACGCTATTTGAAGACACTTATAACCTAAATAGTGTCATCAACAGAATGTACGTAAATAAAAACTGGCTTGAACAATACGAAACTGCTACAGGCAAGGGCATGCCTTCGACGACAGAGGATTTTGAGGAGATGCTGCTATTCTTTCGTGACAACGACATGAACGGCAATGGCGATGTCGGAGATGAGATTCCCTATTTGGGCAGCAATGCTTGGACACAAGGAGGAGATGGGGTTTTCTACTTGCTTGGTTCCTTTGCGCCCACAAGTACGCTAAATTGTGCGTTTGCGACCATTCTTAATGATGATGGCACCGCCTACTTTTCTGCAAATACTGAAGAGTTCAGAGAAGGGCTCAGGTATGTCAGAAGGCTTTACGAACAAGGTTTGATTACGGAAGAAACATTTATTACTGATAATTCTCAGCGATTCTCGTACACATCGGTTCCGCGCGATGAAGTGGTCGTTGGTGTTATTTCCAGTCGGGCGATTGAAGAATGCATCGCCTTGACAAACAACGATAGCTACGTCGATTTCTCCGACTACATTGCGATTCCACCATTGAAGGGGCCTGGTGGAATTCGTACAACAGTAGCCGCGGCGGACAACATAATAACTAGGCGTTCTGGGATCACCGCGACTTGTTCAAATCCTGAAATCGCGATCAAGTGGCTCGATTATTGGTACAGTGAGGAAGGACGAGCATGGGTTATCAATGGCGGCCAGGAAGGTGTGCAGTGGTGGTGGGAAGATGGCGAATCTCTCAACGGCCCCGCTAGAGTAATCAAACGAACGGATGATGTTGAACTGCTATACAATGCAGCTTGGTCCAATTCTGCGGTTGCGAAAATCCTTAAGGAGTCGGACTTTGATAATATGGATGTTAGTGGAATCAACACGAATGCTTTACTGCGCAACGAGTTGGACCGCAGGATTTACGAACCCTATGTCGTTTATCACAATTGGCCTAGTCAATGGACAACTGATGAAGCGATCGGTATGGAGTTTGGCGAAATTAACATGAACATCAAAGATTATGTCGGTCAGGCTTATGTATCCTTCATAATGGGAAATACCGACATCAGCAGCGATGAAGATTGGAATGCTTATCTTGAGGGTCTTAATGCTGTAGGACTTGAGAGATTCCTAGAAGTGGTGAGTTCTGTAGCAGAAAATCGGGTTATGTAATTTTGCAATGAAATTAACTGCCTCTGTTGCGCATGGTTGTGCAAGAGGGTGCCCAGTGCACAATGGGTTGAGTGAGTGTTGTCTTAAGGATAATCTTTTTGTTCAACCCGAGTCTATGAATTTCGAATTGCATCGCCAGATTGCGCAACAGAGTTTCCCCAAATTCCGGTATGTGCCAGGAAATTTGAAGCACTACAATAATTGTAGTACACTTGAGAAAGCTACTCTGTATAATTTTCCCATGGAGGTGGACTAAATGTCTGAGGTGGTGTTTTGGGGTGGGCAAATACTAATGGGATTGCTCGGAGTGTTCCTTTTTGCAAGTAATCTGCGCAAACGCAAAAGAGGTGATGCTCTGTCCAGCATTTTGGGTTCTGCTGGCTTTATTATCGCAGGTATTATCGTTCATGCGATTGGCTCTTGGCTTTTTAGGGCCGAGGTATTTTTTGACTACGCAGTTGGTGGTCTCTTAACTCTCGTTGTAGTTTTTTTGTGGTTTACTCGCAATATCAACTATGATGAAAGAGAATGAGCAAGGGATACAATCCTTTATAAGTGTATATATGGAAAAACGAAAAATGCTATAAGGAGGGAAATCAATGTCTTTTTCTGATGATCTTGTTAAAGCAGAAAATGAGTACAACCAATTGAAACAAAAAGCAATCGAATTGCACAAGAAACTGAAATCTTTTGCTGACGATGACCCACAACGTGATGAGATAAAAAAGCTTTGGGAACATGCAACCAAGGAAAGCCTAGATGTATACCTCAGAGTTTATGCATTGGCAAAGACCGATTCTCAACGCGAGTTCATAGATGATGAATTCGCTCTTGGAGACCCCTTTCTCAGTGGCAACGTGCTTTCAAATTATCGCGATAAAATGCAGTGGCGTATTGAACAAATACGCGCGAACGATCCAGAATACTGTGCATATCAGCAGCAAAAAGAGCGAGAGAGTAGACAGGCGAATTGGATTTTGCTAGGCTGTGGAGTTGTTGGTGTCTTGCTTTTCTGGCTCATCTTCATGAGGTAGCTCCTTCATGCTTAAACAAATTCAACTTGAAACCGCGCACGTTCGTCTGCCCCGAACTAACAGAGCAACATACAAGCATCTAACCTAATGAACAAGAAAAGAGTTCCTCACTAAGAGTAAACACTTTCATAAAAAGGAGAAGATATCAATGAGTACCGAAGAAAATGGATTCGAGACAAATGAACCAGCAGCTATGGTGAACAATGCCAGTGTAGAGCAAATCAATCAGCATGGTGACAATGCGGCCAAAGCAGGTGATTATGTCGAAGCGGCAGATTGGTATCAGAAATCTGCGGAAAAAGGAAATGCGTATGGACAAGTGAAGCTAGGTCGATTATTCGAATACGGTGACGGTGTTCCTCAAAACATCGAGAAAGCGGTCAGTTTATATCGAAAGGCCGCAGAACAAGGAGACGTCGATGGTCAGTATAGTTTAGGTAATATGTATTTTGGAGGAACGGGGGTTACTGAAGATTACGTTGAGGCAGCAAAGTGGTTTCGCGAAGCAGCAATGAATGGGAATGAGGACGCACAAGCCATCCTTGGATTATTGTATGAAAATGGTATAGGAGTTTCAAAAAGCTACACTGATGCAGTCGAATGGTATCGGAAAGCGGCGGAGCAAGGAAATGCGTCGGGGCAATTCTGCTTAGGAGCACTATACGAAGATGGAAGAGGGGATATTTCGCAGGATTACCAGGAAGCGATAAAGTGGTATCTGAAAGCGGCAGAACAAGATCATCCCAAAGCACAGATCAGATTAGGAGAACTATACAGCGATGGCGAAGGCATTCCTCTTGATTACGTGGAGGCAATCAAATGGTACAGAAAAGCTGCAGATCAGAACGTTCCTCAGGCATTGGTGCTTTTAGGCTTATTTTATCGGGAAGGAGTGGGTGTTTCTCAGGATTACTCGGAGGCAGCTAAACTGTATCGCAAAGCAGCAGAACAGGGTGACGCCGAAGGGCAATTTGCTTTAGGTGAGTTTCTTAAACAGGGCAAAGGATTGCGTCAGGATTACACTGAAGCAATTATGTGGTATCGCAGAGCGGTAGAGCAAGACCACGAGGGGGCGCAAGAAAGCTTGAATGAGCTATGTAGAGTGTATAAATTGTGCAAGTATTGTGGTGGTTCTATGAGTGGTTTGTTTGCAAAAAAGTGTACATCTTGTGGCAGGACAGCGGACTAGAAGGGTGTTCATAACTAATCGCATGCGAGCTCAACACCTTGCACCCTGAGGCGTTTTAACTAAACGCTCCATACCCCGATATCTCGTAGTTTTTTCTGCATGCATAATCCGCCCGGATTTTGACAGCTGTAGTATCGTATCCGGGCGGATTCAACAACCGGAGAGTGACATTGTCGCGAGGGAAAAACCAAGGAGGACATAAAAGGAAAAGAGCATTTGATAAAAAAGCGAAGGCTGAAAAGGTGTGACGATCCCTGCGCTTCAAACCACAAGTACTGTTTGAATTTCTCAGAAATGCATATGTAGAAAAACATAAAATGTTTAAGGAGGGGAATCAATCAATGGATTTTAATGAAGCGCATTCTAAATGGGATAAATTGGATAAAAAAGGAGTCGAATTAAGTGCGAAAAAGCACTCACTAGCTTACGATGATCCGCAACGAGAAGAGATAGCAAAACTTCAAAAAAGCATATTCGAGGAACAGAGAGATATCTATTTAACGGTTTATGCTTTAGCAAAGACCGACGCAGAGCGCGAATGGATAGAAAATGAATTCTCCGAGTTGTATCCCCTCCATCGTAGTGTTTTTCCAAGATGGCGCGAAAAAATGCATTGGCGTATAGAAGAAATTCGTGCGACCAATCCAGTATCCAAGGAATTCCGATCAAAAAAGCTTTACTGGGAAAATCCTTTAGTCGTTGAGGCATACAACAAGAGTCAGAAAGAAGAAAGGCAAGCGACAGTAAAAGCACTTCTGGCACTGATGATCTTTGGTGTTGTCGCTGCCATTATTTCAATGGCCTTACTGTTTGCCTTCTTGGAGTAATAAGATCACTTATGCGTATTGCGTAAAAAAAATCAGAAAAGCGAATACTTACACGTTTCAAAACCTAGACAGTATCCTTCGCAGAGAGGCGCTTTCGTTATATGATAATACTTGCCTTGATTGCCATAGCGGCTTATATTGGCTTTTTGCTTTTTGGAATAACGTGGCTATATGACAAACTCACAGACCTTTTTCAAAGACGCCACGGCGAATTTATGGCTAAAACCCTTGCTGTAGCTACAATGATCATTCTAACAATACTGCTGGGAGTGATCCTAGAAGCAGTGGGAGTGTTTGGTCGAAATCCATATAAATAAGGAAGGTCATACGGAAAAGAGGTGAAAAATGCGACATCTATATAAAGAAGATATCCGAAGCTGCATCCACGAACCGGATCATCATTGGGGCTTTGAAGATGTGGATGCTTTTAGTTCGCGTGAATTTCCGCCTTCAGGCAATATAGATACTGTTTGGAGATCAAACCTAAAGCATAAATCGCTTCCTTCTGTCATTCGTATGCTATTTAGCAATCTGCTCGGAGGCTTTCGGCGCTCCTAGTTGCCTGTGCTCGGGGCTGGATACTGTTTTTTGTTGTGCTTGTTGCACGGCAAAGGTATAATATCGTCGATTCTATTCTCTGAGCTATGAATGGTTCTGTTGTTATGTTCGGTTGTTGGAGGATTGTTTTGATATGGCGAATCGGAAGATTCAGTTAATCCGAAGTTTTTTACAGGGAAGCATAAGACTGTATGTTGGCGCGATACTCGCGGTTGCCGTCGCAGTCTTGGTCAGCCTCGTTACGCCTCTTGTACTTGCGGAAACTATCGACGCTGTCATTGGCGCAAAGCGTCCACTCAATTTACCCGGATTTCTGGGAAGGCTGGTAGCGGATCGAGGCGGCCGAGACTATCTCGTGCAAAATCTTTGGATCATGGCACTTATTTTGATAACGTTGAGCATCGTAAATGGTGTCTTTCAATACCTGCGTGGTTTGTGGACGGCGCAAGCCAGTAACGCTGTCTCAAAAAACATGCGTGACAAACTCTATTCGGACATACAGGCGCTTCCCTACAACTATCACGTTAAGGCCGTTACCGGAGACTTAATTCAACGTTGTACCTCTGACGTGGAAACGATCTTTCGTTTTTTATCAACACAACTGGTAGAGATTTTTCGCGCTGTTTTCATGATTGCTATTGCGCTAGCCATAATGCTCAATATAAATGCATCGATGACAATGGTTTCGATGATCATGGTGCCTCCGCTATTCTTTTTTGCATTTTTGTTCTTCCGATGGGTACAGAAGCTATTCCGTGTTGCGGATGAATCTGAGGGGCATATGTCCGCAGTTCTCCAGGAAAATTTGACGGGCGTACGTGTTGTGCGCGCATTCGGAAGACAGGCATATGAGGTAGATAAATTCAATGCAGCCAACGATGACCTAATGAAGAAAAGCCTTCGGCTCATCAATATGCTTTCGGTTTACTGGGCTAGTGCGGATTTTTTGAGTATGGCGCAGACCGCGACAACGCTTATATATGGTGTTTTCCTCGCTGTCGCCGGGAATATTACAGTTGGCGAGTTGACGGTGTTTGTTAGCTATATCTCAATGCTCCTTTGGCCGGTTCGCCAACTCGGCAGGATACTTTCTGATTTGGGCAAATCGCTAGTCTCTCTCGAACGGGTTGACGAGGTTTTGCGTGAACGTCCTGAAACGGAAGATGTTGGTAATATAGCTTCGCTCTCTTGTGACATTGAGTTCAAAAATGTCGGTTTTGAGTATGAAAAAAAGAACCCTGTCCTTATAGACGTAAGTTTTACTGTTCGTGCGGGGCAGACGGTCGCGATCCTTGGCGCGACTGGTTCAGGAAAATCTACGCTCATGCTTCTTTTGCAGAGGCTTTATGAGGTCAAGCGCGGCGAGATAAGAATCGGCAATGTGAATATTAAGGACATTCCTAAACATGAACTTCGACGACGTGTTGGACTGATCCTTCAAGAACCCTTCCTCTATGCCCGAACAGTAAAGCAGAATATTGGGTTCGCTAAAGTCAATGTTTCGGATACCGAAGTCTATGCCGCCGCTAAAACCGCATCTGCCCATGCATTCATAGAAGGATTTGAAAACAAGTACGACACGATGGTTGGCGAACGTGGCGTGACGCTCTCCGGTGGGCAGAAACAGCGCATCGCGATTGCCCGAACTTTGATTAAGGATAACGAAATACTCATCTTCGACGACTCGCTTTCTGCGGTGGATACCCAAACCGATAAGGCGATTCGTGATGCCCTTAAGCAGCAGAGAAAAGGTGTGACGACATTTATTATTTCGCATCGCCTCACGACGCTGAGTGAGGCGGATTTGATCGTGGTGCTCGAAGGTGGAAAAGTTGTGCAGCAGGGTACTCACGAGGAGTTGATTCACGAGGAGGGGCTCTACAAACGAGTGTATCAGATACAAAGTTCGCTTGAAGCAGAATTAATCGAAGAGGAGGTGGTTTAAATGCAGTACCATGAAGAGGAAGATTATTCGAAAGAATTCGATGTTGGTATATGGAAAAAACTATTGCGATATGCACGGCCATTTTACCGGCACCTTTGGCTGATCGCGTTATTAATGCTCCTCACTGCGGTGTTTGACGCGATTTTGCCACAGCTAACCCGAGAGGCAATTGACACATTTGTTGCAAACGGCACAACGGAGGGCATTGAGATTTTCGCTCTAAAGTACGCCGCAGTGATTGTTGCGCAAATCGTGTGTATCTATGCATTCATTCGTGTAGCG
>Ga0123353_10004750_pt1 | contig 17611 bp, 19 predicted proteins | sample TergutLab28metaG_3_FD_92763 | JGI IMG/M metagenome (GOLD analysis project Ga0123353, IMG submission 92763) | Labiotermes labralis P3 segment gut microbial communities from Petit-Saut dam, French Guiana - Lab288 P3 | ecosystem: Host-associated > Arthropoda: Insects > Digestive system > Gut ... | reverse complement strand
CTCCCGCTTTTACAAGATCGCACCCTCCCGCAAATATCATAAAAGACATGCAAACCAAAAGTAAAATCGCTGTTCTTCTCATAATAAATAATCTCCTATCTTATTTACATCCCCGGCGCCCATCAAAACGACAATATCTCCGGCGGCAGCGTTATTTTTTACATGATCCGCTGCGCTTTCAAAACTGTCGCAGTAAACCGCCCCTTCAATCTTTTCAGCTAACATTTTAGACGTTACCCCATATTGATTTGTTTCCCTTGCGGCAAATATATCCACAAGTATAACTTCATCCGCTTCACCAAACGAATTCGCGAAATCGTCGAAAAGTTCCGCCGTCCGCGAGAATGTGTGCGGCTGAAAAATACACCATACTTTATTATAACCCAAATGCCGTATTCCTGTCAACGTTGTTTTTATTTCCGACGGGTGATGCGCGTAATCTTCGTATAAATACACACCGTTAAACATACCCTTGTATTCAAACCGCCGTTTCGCGCCTTTAAACGCAGATAAACCGTAGGCGATTTGCTCCGCATTGACGCCGTTTTGATGAGCGGCGGCGGCGCTTGCCAGCGCGTTATAAATGTTATGATCTCCCGGTACTGATAATTCTACATAGCAGAAAAATTCATCGTCATGCAAAATATCAAAGCACGCAAAACCGTGTTTGTACGATATATTCACGGAACGGTAATTAACGTCAGGATTAATTATACCAAAAGTTATTGAATTTGTATCGCATATCTTTTTAACATTTTCGCAATCTAAATTAACAATTGACTTTCCCGCGATGTTTATATACTTTTTGAATGAATCCAAAATGTGATCCATGCTGTGAAAATAATCCGGGTGATCCATTTCGATATTCAAAACAACCGCTGTCGTCGGATAAAACGCGAGGAACGAATCCGTGTATTCGCAAGCCTCAAATATGAAATATTCTTTGCTTCCTAATCTGTACAAACCGTTCAATTCATCCATTTCAGTACCGTTTACTATCGTCGGATCTAACTCCGTGTTGAGATAAATATTCGAAATCATTGACGTCGTCGTGCTTTTTCCGTGCATACCGGCTACGCCTATCCGATATTTGTAATCCAACATCAACTCGCCTAAGAATTTATCGCGTCTAACGCACGGTATATTCAATTCAAGCGCATGTAACAATTGCGGGTTATCCTCAGGTATCGCGGAAGTATAAACAACCAAATCATATCCTTCGACATTTTCCGCCAGATTTTCATACGAAATATTAATACCCTTCTGTATTAATTTTTCTGTTATATCTTTTTTTACCCAATCATATCCGGCAACGGTATGTCCGTTCAACCGCGAAATATCCGCGAGCGACGACATACTTATTCCGCCGATACCGACAAAAAATATTTTTTTCATTTAAAAATCACTCCTGTTAATAATATTATACACCGAATTTTAGAAAAAGTATATATTTCATTCAAAAAAATATTTCGATTCCTTTGTATAATATTAACATTCATATTGTATAATAATATCATCGGCTATATGCCGTCGGCAATTTGCCGTGGGGACAATTAAAATCAGCTTTTGGGAGGTTAAAACCATGGAAATCACAGATGTCAAAGTGCGAAAACTATTTAAAGAAAACGGTCCGATGAAGGCAATTATTTCTATTACATTTGATAATCAGCTTGCGGTACATGATGTCAAAGTAATATACGCAAGGGAAAAATATTTTATTGTAATGCCGAGCAGAAAAAATCCGGACGACACATACCGGGATATTGTACACCCAATTAACGCGGAATTCAGAACTCTGCTTGAAAAAGCCGTTATTGACGCGTATAATACTGAGCTTGAGGTTTCTGAAAACGATATCGTCATACTCGATGAAGATACCGTGTTTTAGGAAAACATCACATGAATTTAAAATCTTTAAAGTTATAAGTTTATAAACTTTATGCTTTAAAGATTTTTTATGGGAGAAGCGATATGAATAAATTTTTTATTGTAATATTATTATTGATATTAATTTTTTGTACTTATACAAATATCTTCGCTGCGGAAGAATTGGATTTTGAGTTCAAAAAATTTGATGATTTGGTTTATCGTTTGCATGTTCCGGAAGATTACGAGGATGTAAAATATCCTGTATTGATATTTTTGCACGGTTCCGGAGAAAGAGGATCAGACGGCTTAAATCACATGTTTATGCCGAGATATTTTGCCGACAGATATTTTTACGATTATCCGTCGATTTATATCGCGCCGCAATGTCCGTGGGAAGAGCAGTGGGTCAATTGGAACTGGACGCTGGGCGATTACTCAACCGACGACGTTCCCGAATCAAATGCGTTACAAACGGTATACAAAATCATTTTAGACGTAATCGAAAAATACAACGCCGATATAAACCGGATTTATATCACGGGCTATTCGATGGGCGGTTACGGAACTTGGGATATGATAACGCGGCACACCGAGTTATTCGCGGCGGCGGTTCCGATTTGCGGCGGCGGCGATTCAAGCAAAGCGGAATTGTTGATCGACTTGCCGATTTGGAATTTCCACGGGGACAGCGATTATATCGTACCGATTTCGGGCTCTGATTTGATTGCGGAAAGGATGTATGAAATAGGCGCGGATAAATTTTTGTACACTATATATAAGCGCGGCGGGCATGACGCGTGGTCGCCTACATACTCAAATGCTGAAGTCTGGGATTGGTTGTATTCGCAAACAAAAGATACCAACGCCATATATGACGATGTTATTATAGAAACTATATCAGTTGAAGCAAAAACGTTAAGTGAAAATGCGGCGGAAAGTATTCCGGTTTCACACGCACCAAAACAAACGCCGTTAAATATCATATTGATCGCCGGCGTAAGTTTGATTGCTTTGTTAATCGTTGGGGTAATATATAAAATTGTTAAAAATTAAAAATTGTGTCCCTGAACCGTGTAATACGCCATGTTTGTCTGTCTTGTATCAAGCCGTCCGAACACCGCAAACACGGGAACGTTACTGCATAAAACAAGCGCGTATTGCCCGAACGGGATTTGATAATTACATTCGCCGAGCGGTTTATCCAACCTGAAGCATTTTACACGTTTTGATTGTACTTTCAAAATAACATCCTCAACGGGGTCTTTGTCCTCAAACAAAACCTGAGCGTTGATAACAGCCTCTTCGTCGCTTAAATTCAAAACCATCAACGCTTCGTGCGCGTCCATCAACCCGTCGTCTTTCGGCGGCAGATCTCCGTCGCAGAATACCCAATTTAATTTCCCTTTTTCCATTTTGTTTTTTTCCTCCATGTATATTTATATTTTATTTCTATGAAATTCTTAAAATAAAAACACCCGCCGCCTGCGGGCGGCACCCTCTTTGCGAAAGAGGGCTGGGGTTGGAACGTTTTTTATCCTTGCCCTCTTTTTTAAAGAGGGTGCCGCCCGTAGGCGGCGGGTGTTTTAAATATTTATGATTTCAATCCCCCAATATTCCCTGTATGCGTTCACCATCGCAAGATAATTCTCAAGCGATATGCTGCTTGTTATGGCGTTGCTCGGAGTGAATAAATGCGAACCCGCTCTTCCCTCGTCGAGGCATCGGATTACATCCCTTCTTATCTCATTCGGCGAAGCAAACGACAGAGTATTCCCGCAGTCTATATCGCCGAAGAACGTTACCTTCTTGCCAAACCGCTCGATCAGTTTCGCAAGTTCCATACCTGCGTGGCGGTCGATTTCCATATATGCGTCAACGCCGCAGCCGATCAGAAAATCATCGATAACACTCCACAAATCCCCGTCCGAAGCGTTTACAGCGTATCCGCTTTTGGAATGGATGTAATCAGCCGTCTTTCTGACTTCCGGCATTATCTGCTCACGGTACATTTTCGGCGAAATGAGCGGGCGGTTGCCCGCGAAATCTCCGCCGATGCCGAATATGTTAATGTCGTGTTTGATATATAAATCGACCATCTTCTTCGCTGTTTCGGTTCGTAGTTGGAAATATTCCGTCGTCACTTCGGGCGCAAGCGCCATCGCTTGCATCAGATCGACGTCCACGCCTATGCCGTGATAATATGCCGGCACGAAGAACGGCAATTCGATTTCGTATTTTTTGAATTCTTCGCGTATGTATTCATAAACGAGCATCAATTGCTCATCTTGAATTTCGTTTTCGATTTGGAAACGCAGATATTTATTCCGCGTTTCGATAACGCTTATAGGATCGCTCCAATCGCAATCATTATTGTAATCGGGGTAAATCAATTTCTGCGCCGGTTCCAAAACGGGATTCGGACCAACCCACATCATATCGTGACCGAGAGTACGCGATATTTTCACCCTGTCTTCAGCGTAATGCCTGACCGCTTTATCTAATCCTTGTTCTTTTGCGAAATCATATATATTCACATAATATTCGCGTCCGGCGAAAACCGATGCAAGCGGATTCAGCAAAACATATTCAAATATCGGCGTGCGGTCGGGAGTTTTTTTATTTAACACAGTATAAACGCGATTTATATGTAACATTTATATTTCCTCATCCAAATTCTGTGTGAATTTTTTCCAGTTCTTTAACGATATCATGCAAAAGAATACAGCTATCACAGCGATTCCGATCCAAAAGAATACCGAATTCCGCCAGCCGAATATATTCGACAACCATCCGAAACCGAAATTCGCTGTCGCACAGCCTAAATACGTGACGGAATTGAAAATTCCCGTAATCGTTGCGGTACGGTTGTAATTCTTGAATCTAAGCGGCGCGAGCGTCATGTATATATGATTGAACGCCGACATCGAAACGGTTGTAAGCGAAAGCATGACGATACTGACAGCCAACGGTATTTCGCCGATGAACAATATTACGGACAACGGCAATACGGCAAATCCCATTATGAACAGCGATGATAATACTTCGTTGCGTTTACTCAGCTTTTCAAATATAAACGTTGAAATGAACGCACCGCCTAAATTGATGATAGGCAGTATCATCGTGATGAATATCGAAAACGCCGGGGTTGTTTGGTATGTTTCCGAAATCATCGTCGGTACCCACGTCATAATGCCCTCTTTGAGCATACCGTGGAGCATGACCGCCACGATTACTAACGATACGCCGGAAATTACCAATAACTTACTTAATTTGATATTGATTTTATTCGACGGTTCCTTTGTTTTTTCATTTGATGAAACTTCTCTGTATGTCAGTAATTTATTGACTTTTTTATATGTTAAAAAGAATAAAAATACTACGATAAACATTATCGATGCCGACATAAAAAAAACATAGTTCCATTTTAAATTCGAACATATCATCGCGAGGAAATACGCTATCAAAGTTCCCACCGGAAACGTTGACGCTATGTACAAACACGCCTTGTACCGCAAATCGCTGTGGATTATATTTGAAATGATATACAAAACCGGAGCCCAAATCATAGCCTGCAAGATTCCGTTGAGTCCCCAGATAACAGCCATCACGACATAATTACTGTTTAGTCCCATAAAAATATTCGCAACAGCGGAACCAGTAAGCCCAATCAGTATTATTTTAAACGGAGATACTTTATCCGTTATCATACCGTTGACCAATTGCCAGCCGCCGTAGCAGAAAAAATAAATCGTTCCGATCAAGCCTGCCTGCGTATTGGTAAATATACCCTGTTTAATTATTGTGACTATAGAAGCCGCGTAATTAGCCCTGCCGATATAAGCTGTAGTATATACGACCCACAACATAACAAACAACAATTGACACAGTTTTATATCATCGAGTTGATTATATATTTTATATACTTTATTGATTTTGATTTTTTTCGCCTCATTTTATTCGCAAACGAATGTTTCTTCATTCGGTTTGTATTCAAGTAATTTTATCATAACGCCGATATTATATACTTTATTCTCTTCTTTTGAAATTGCCTTATATATTCGCCCTTTTATTTTTATTTTACCCGTGTTTTTTGAACTGTCAATTACTTCAATTACAATTGCGTCCATATCGATAAGAGATTCAGGGGGGATATCTTTTCTGTTTGAATTAAACCATTCGCGCAATATCGTAAAACGTATTACAATAAACGCGGTTGCGGTTATAAAAAAAACAATTACCTGTATATGTATATACGGAGCTAAGCCTGTAAGCGATAATATAAGCGCTGTCAACGCCGCCGGTAAAAAACATATTGCCGTATAATGTAATGAAGCGGCTTCAATTATCAGCGACAAAACCGCTACGGTTATCCATATATATGGCATAAAGCTCAACATATTCATAATTTTTTATTCCTCAATTAAAAATTGTTCTACTCATAAATATATATATATTTCGATATGCTGTTAATAAAAATTTTATTTTTATCATCTAAGATTTCAAAATTTAACGGTATGCTGCCGTCGCTGCCCATATCGTCGCGGAATGAACCGTCATTTTTCATTATCATATATGAAACTTTAAAAACATATCTGTTATAACCGTAATATTTCCCTTCTTCGATTACAGTTTCCGAAAGTAATGTAACGTTAATATTATATATTCTCTGCATTGTGAATTTTTCGTATTTTTTATTATTTGAATCACTATGATAATCTTCAGAAAAAAATGTATTATACTTTTCCGCGTCGCCGTTTATTACCGCAGTAAAATATTCATTGAAAAATTCTATCGGTCTGCCGTATTCATTAAAATTACCGTCTGTAATTAAAATGGAAACCGCGCCTTGCGTATATTCAATATACCTGTTTTTATCAAGATATTCCTCATCTTCGAGTATATTTAAGTCATAGTCCGATTCATAAAAATAATAATATCTTTTTTGCGTTTCGGGAGAATTGTTTATTTTAGATATAGATTCGCTTACATTTTGTAAAATCAGATTAATAATAAATAAAATAATCAATAAACCGATAATGACGGCCAGAATGATAAATATTAATTTAAATTTTTTATTTTTGTCCGCCATTTTGTTTACCTCCTGTTGTTTGTTTTGCAATTTTATGTAAAATATTATATCACACCCAAATCAAAAAGTCAACATTGACATCCATTTAATTCTTTGTTATACTTTAATTGAGGTGAATAAAAATGAATTCAAAAAAATACGACATAGCTGCATACATCTGGCCCAGCTATCACAACGACCCGCGTTCGCGCATCTTCTGGCCCGACAACATCGGCGAATGGCAGACTGTGATGTCCAACATGCCCAAGTTCGAGGGGCACACGCAGCCGCGCTACCCGCTTTGGGGTTACGTAAACGAAGCCGACCCTTACGTCATGGCGATGCAGATCGACGCGGCGGCGGATCACGGCGTGAACATCTTCATATACGACTGGTACTGGTACGACGGTATGCCGTTCCTTGAGGGCTGTCTCAACGATGGGTTCCTTAAAGCGAAAAACAACACCCGCATGAAGTTTTATCTGATGTGGGCGAACCATGACGTCGACCAAACGTGGGACAAGCGTCTCGCCGGAAAAGTTTCGAGCACGATCTGGAAAGGCGGCGTAGATTTCGACGAGTTTAAAATACTCGCCAAACGTGTAATCGAAAAATATTTTTGTCAGGAGACTTATTACAAAATCGACGGCAAACCGTCGTTCATGATTTACGAAATGCTGACATTCATACAAGGAATGGGCGGCATTGACAAAGCTAAAGCGGCACTCGACTGGTTCAGAAATGAAACGGTCAAAGCCGGATACCTCGGTCTTGACCTGCAGCTCACAATGCGCCGCCATTCGGATCATGTATACGCTAACCTCGGCACTCAACAGCAACTCATCGAAACGCTCGGTTTCGACGGCATGACGCATTACCAATACTGCCATTTCACAAACATCGACAAGGAGTACAGCGACATCATGCCCGACGTTCAGGGCGAATGGGAACGTCTCTCCGCCGCGTATAAGATTCCCTACTACGCTCACGTTTCTATCGGTTGGGACAACAATCCGCGGTTCGAAATGTTCCGCCCGGGCGTCGTTAAAAACAACACCCCCGACGAAATCGAAAAAGCGTTGATCCTTGCACGCGATTACGTTGACGCGCGACCGGATCATGCTCCCCTCATTACGATCAACAGTTGGAACGAATGGACGGAAACGAGTTATCTCGAGCCCTGCACTATGTTCGGTTACGGCTATCTTGAAGCTGTCAAAAAGGTTTTCGTATAATATATAATATATCTGAAACGTCCTATTTTATTCTCCAGCTCGTTTATAATACTGCGAATTGTATCGATCCTTTGCGCGTCGACCTGCGCATTGCCGTAACACGCCGCCGACACCATATCCGCTACTTCGCCCATCGGTACGACGTCCACTCTTTCCGCGAACTGATGGGCGGTTTCGTATTGGGTTTTGTTATAGCCGAAGAATCTCAAATACTTCAGAATTATCTTATAATACGCGACGGCAGCCTCATTAGCCGGCTTATGCTTTATCCTGCTCACGGCAATCCGTGCGAAAACGTACCGCGCCGCGATGTATAAAACAAACGCGGCTATAATCAACGTCAGCGCGATCGTCAGGTTTACGGTAAAGATTCCAGCCAAGTCCTGCTCGGGTTCGTCCGTATTCACGTTGAATAATATAGGATTGAACGTGTTTAACGCTTCTTCTGTAACCGTTTCGTCAAAAATATTCAAAACGTCCGAGTAAACGTTTATCGTCATTATATCGCCGGTTTCTTCCTCAAACAGAGGGTAGTTTTCGGCGGCGGGCAGCACTCTAACCCTTCCTTCCGAATTCTCGGCAGGCGTAGGGTCGAACCGTTGCCAGCCGTACCCTTCCAGATAGACTTCGCCCCAAGCGTGTCCATGCTTGTTCGTGACTACATACATGCCTTGTTCGTTTAACTTCGACGGCGTTACATAGCCTTCGACATACCTTGCGGGAACTCCTACAGCGCGGCACATAACGACAAACGCCGACGCGAAATATGTGCAGTAGCCCTTTTGCAGATCGAACAGAAAATAGTCGACGAAGTCGCGGTCTTCCGGGGTATCGCCGGGCGTAAGCGTGTAAGGATAATTTTTCAAAAATCTTGAAATAGTAGCCGCTTTCATATAATCGTTATCGTCAGGCATGGTTATTTGGATTGCGAGATCAACTACGCGTTTCGGAATTGAAGCCGGCAGCAGCGTGTAATGCTTTCGTATTAATTCCGCGCGCGGGATCAGTACGTCCGCAAGGAAATCTTCATAATTGACAGATATTTCATGATCGAAGTAATCCTCTTCTGCCGGATACATTTTGATCATGTGCATATTGTATTTGTCCTCGTCCAGCGATTCGTCCAGCAGAGCGGAAATCTGGTACTTACTGAAATCATATTTCGTGTGCAAATCTTGAATCTCTTCATACATTTCGGTAAAAATTCCCTGCCTGCTTAAATATTTTATGTCCTGCATTGATAGCGGATCGCCCCTGTAATAAACGGTATAAGGTGAATTTTTAGCCAAAAGTTTCTCAGCGTTCAAATTACCGGCGTCGTCTTTGATTAACGGAAGCGGATTCGTATCTTTTTCGATTCCCACAACTATTTCGGGCTTGAACACAGTAAATGTTCTTCCGTTTAAAACGTTGATTTCCGCTTCGTTCATGTTATACAAATGCTGCTGCATTTGCACCGTGAGCGTGCCGCCTTCGATAAATTCGCATCTGTCCGCATGCATACTGTATTTAAACAACGCGGAATTTTCCATAGCCATAGCAAACGCCTCGAACTCGCCCGTCATCAATGAGATCATCAGGTTGCTGAACATCCGCTCTATTAATTCATAATTCGGGTCATTGAATGAACATTCGTTATCATCCGTAAGCGTGTTCTCCCATGAACTGCCTGTATATTTATCCATAACTATTCCGGCAAGATACAATGCTCCGACTTTGTTTGTTGTTACTTCCATAACAACGTCGTCGGTAAGATATACGTCTCCGCCGAGTATGCGGTCGTTGCGCAAATAACCGGTCGAACTCAACGAAAAGTATTTCGGCGCGAATAACGACGATATGAATTTGTTCGCCGCTTTGAACGGTTCGTATATCACGGCATTCACGGCGGCGTTGGCGAATCCTTTTTCAGGAATCGGCAATAACTGCGAAACTCCCAAGCACACTACAACAATCGCAGCCACGCCTATTCCAACCGGACGCATTTTAAATTTCCCTGAGGTGTGTAAATACTTTGCGAGCAGAATCAACACGCCCGACATGCAAGCCGTAAACGGCAAGCCATTTACAAATCCGCCGGAAACGAACAGAATTCCGTATTCGATTGCGGCAAATACAGCCACGGCAAAGAATCCGATTTGAAAAGAAGTAAACACGAACGTAAATACCGAAACCGCCGCGCATAACATTGCCGTTACAACGGTTTGATATATCGGCAGATACGGTTCGTAACCGCTGATGTATAGTACGATTCTGTTCGCGAATTCAATGATATTCTGCACGATTTCCGCCGCAATCGGGTTATATAAAAACGTTAATAACAACACTCCGGCGAGTACGGAAACCGTTATCACTGTATATTTATTGTAAAAAACTATATAAAATGCAAACATAATTATAAAAATCTGCAAAAATATTTCACCGTACGGCGGATTATAGTAAATTTTGTTTAATATCCCGCACACCGCGCCCCATGCAAATACCGTACCGACGCACAAGCGCAGCAATACATCGGTAAGTTTTTTAATTTTCATTATCAAGTTTTATCCTTTCCACGATGTTTATTTCGTTCGATATCTGGAAAACCATAATATTTCGGTCATACGGCCACACACAATCCGTATGTGTTATCACAAAAACATTCACGGCGTCGCGGCGCGTTTCAATCGTTTTGTCAAGAAAATCGCCGAAGTTTTCGTTAGCGTCAAACTTTATACCCGACGCGGAAACATATAACGTTGAAAAATCAAGAGAAGACGAATCGCGCATATTTCCGATATAATCGATGTAGACCGGTATCATCAGCATGTTGCAGTAAGCCATTACCGCAACCGCTGCTTCGATCAGATTATCCTCGCAGCGCATCTTTTCGATGGGTTTCATACCGTCCGGCAGCCGCGAATTGTTTATTATCACGGCGACCGCAGCTTTCGATGATGCGTAATAGTTCTTGCTAATCAACTCTCCGCGCCGCGCCGACAACTGCCAATGGATACGTTTAAAACCGTCCGCCGGTAAATATTTTTTAAAGTCGGGAAAATCTGAATAATCTTCTGTGTTCTGATTTCCAATATTAGTTATCTCTGTGACAGTATTAATAGAAACAGGTAAATTTTCTAAAATATGTATATTCGGTAATACGGTCAATGTCAATTTATTCAAATTTTTTATTTTGAATTTAAACAACGCCAGCGGATCGTATGTCAACAGATAATCCGCGTTTACTTCATATATACCTCTGTATGCACATACTAATTCAAAATCGTAATCGATATTTTGGCGCGGAGGAATTAAAACTGAATTGATTTTCGGAATTTTGACGAATTGTTTCAGTTTTTTTCCGAAAACAACTTTCGTTTGGAAATTTAATATATAATTATTATTCTTAATATGTAAAGTATACCTAACGGGTTCGTTCTTTTTAACGGTGTCCGATTCCAATTCGCCGGAAATTTTTATATTTCGTTTTGCGCAAATTAATATTATCAGCGACGTTACAGGCAGGAGCAATACCGCGTATAAAACGGCATATGTTACGCGATCCTCAAATAAAAAGACGAAAACTGCGGCCATCAACAATACAATTCCGTATATTATGCGATTCTTAAACATATGCACCTCACATCGGTACTTTAACGTTTCCGACGGCTGATTTAACAACCATTGCCGGCGTGATTTTTTTCATTTTCGCTTCCTGCTTCATGACAATCCGGTGTTCCAATACCGGTGGAGCCATTTTGATTACGTCGTCCGGACGAACGTGGTCGCGTCCGCTGTACATCGCCCAAGCCTGCGCCGCTCTGTACAGACAGAATGACGCGCGCGGACTCGCGCCTAACATAACGTTTTCATTCTTTCGCGTATCGTTGATTATATCTATTATGTAACCGTTTACTTTTTTATCGACGTAAATTTCGCTCAAACTGTTCTGGAGCGCAATCAAATCTGCTTCGGTTGCGACAGGAGTCAACGTTTCGATCGGGCGTCCGCCGTTTAAAATGGTGAGCATATCGCTCTCAACTGCGTCGGACGGGTAGCCGATGGAGATACGGATGAAAAAACGGTCAAGCTGTGCCTCCGGCAAAGGGTACGTTCCGGTGTACTCGACGGGATTCTGCGTAGCGAGTACGATGAACGGTTTCGGCATTTGATACGTTATGCCGTCTACAGTTTTTTGATTCTCTTCCATGATTTCCATCAAACTCGACTGCGTTTTCGGCGGAGTTCGGTTGATTTCGTCCGCGAGGATTATCTGCGCGGTTATCAATCCTTCTTTATACTCGAACTCGCCCGTTTTCGGATTGTACATCGTGAATCCGGTGATGTCGGAAGGCATGATGTCCGGCGTGAATTGTATGCGGCGGAAGCTGCATGAGAACGAACGCGCTAATGCCGCCGCTAAACTCGTCTTGCCGACGCCCGGAACGTCCTCGATCAAAACGTGACCGCCGCATAAGAACGAACAGATCGCGAGTTCGATGACTTCCCTTTTGCCGAAAATGGCTTTTTCTACGTTGTCTGTGATTTTGTTTAGAATTTCCGCTTGGTTGATTGAAATTTTCAAAATTTTTGCTCCTTTTTATGGTTTTTATTCATTCTACCACACACAATATGACAACAGTATGTCATATTATAAAAATCAAAAATGTGAAAAATATGTAAATTTTAATACCCAAATAAAAAAACCGGTAGAAATAATTTCTACCGGCATTTATTTTACAATTTAATCAAAATTTTCCAGTTTCCATTCGTCTAACCAGTCGAGATAGCCCATTTCGCCGTCAAATCGGAACGGTAACCATACATAATCCGCTATAGATGTGTTGTAAATGATTGGCGGTTTCTTATTCCACTCTGTAACCAAGTGAGCTTTTTCAGGTACAGGGCAAAACATCTGCTCAAATACCGCTACATATTCTTCATATTTTAAATCCATGTTTTCCGGCATCCAGCGGTCGGCTACGGCGATATACAAGTCCTTTTTGTTCGGCACTTTAAACACCGAAGCGATTTGACTGTGATACGAAGTATTCGTCCCATCGTCCGGATGCGGATTGCCCAAAACGCGGTACGGACCGTGCCAAGTATCGCCTACGGCGACTTCCGTCGGGTTCGGGAGATAACCTGTCGTTCCTGAAGTTACGAGATAATGCAGTTCGTTGCGGTAGAAATGCGAAGTCGCCTCACGGACGAACGGCGGGCATTTGCGCGGGAAATGCGTCGAGTAATATCCGGTAACGTCCGTGTAATCATTCGTCAGGTCGGCGCAGATAGTTTCACTGTGGACGCGCTCGAAATAATAATACGCCTTGCCGTCGGGCGCGACGACGAGATCGAAATCCCCCGCGCTCATTCCGAGCGGACGCAAGCCCTCTTTGATTTTCGTATACGGACCTAAAATATCGTCGGCGGTCAGGATGGTTTCGCTCTGCGTACCGTCGCGGTTCATTATTTTCAGCCAGCAAACGTATTTCTTCGTGTATCTGTTGTAAATGATGTGCGGTCGATCCATGCACGCCGACGGATGTAACGACGATTCCGGATTGTCCGATTCGGGCGGAATGATTAAACCCTTATCCTCCCAGTTGTACAAATCAACCGAGGTATAACAGCGAACTCCACAATGCCAAATACCGTTTGTTCCGTCGGACTTCTCCTTATTTTCGCCGTACCAGTAATACACGCCGTCCATATAGAATACCGAACCGCCGTGCGCGTGGATTCGTTCGCCTTTTGTGTCGAGCCAAACTTGCCCGGGTCTGAATGAATTATACATTTAATCTTTCTCCTCAATATCCAAGTAATAGAATCGGTTCATGCCTTCGCAGCCGATAAAACCGACGTAGCCTTCATCAAACAACGGGAAATCTAAATTCGATTCGCGTCCGTCGAGATTTACGCTGATTCCGTTCTTCGTGAAATCAATTTCGATATAATGGCGACCGCCTGCGAGTTCGAATTTGTCGTGTTTAAGCAACGTAACTTTATGGATTTTTTCTTCCGGCTTTAATTCTATATGCCAGTAGTTTATGCCCTCTTCCCAAAGCGTGACTTCGACCTGCGTTTGATAAACGTACATTTCTTCATCTTTCTCCACACCTGTACCGTATGCATACGTGGGCGCGCCGAAACTTTCAAACGAGAAATCCGATTTTATATTAACGGTAGGAACGAACTTCTGTTTAGTGATATAAGCCGTGAAGGCGAAATCGTTGTGATCCATTCCCGCTATTTCGGCGTCACTTACCATCTTTGTCGGATCGGGCTTGAAGAAATCCGGAGCCAGACCGTTCGTGATACAGTCGTCCTCCTGCTCGAAGGGTTTCCTGTGCGGTATCGAATAGAATCCGGCGTGCCAAAAGTCGTCGGGATTCCATTTGCTCCGCGAAAAATCTGCGTAGTATTTCATAATTTATCTTTCCTTAATATCCTATTAGTTTTAAAAATTCGTCAATTTCGGTTTTGTATTTTTCGTCCGCGACTATGTTTATGTATGTGTCATCAATGCGGAAAATACGGTATATTTTCCGTCAGCCGTAAGATAATAATAGGCATAATTTCCCCTTGTAACTTCTGTGGATGCAGTAGCAGCTCCACTTTTTTTATATGTATTATTCATTTCTTTATATAAATCTATTATTTTTGTAGAAACTTCTTTTGCTCCTTCAAGCGTAGATGCAACTGCAAATGGAATTTCATATGAGTTTTTGTAGGCTACATACGCTTCTTTAACAAATCCTGCTTTTTCAGTTTCTTCAGTCATTCTATTTTCTACAGTATACCCAGCCGCTTCCGCTTTCGCTATAAATTCCTCAACAGTTATCGCCGTGCGCGGCGCGGAACATCCGATTAACATGATTACAGCTAAAACGATAATTAAAAGCCTTTTCATTTTTATACCTCCCTTAATATCCAATTGTTTTTAGAAAATCGCTGATTTCAGTTTTGTATTGTTCTTCCGCGTTTATATAAATAAACGTGTTTTCAATGCGGGATATAACGTAATGCCTTCCGCCTGTCGTCAGAACGTAGTATGCGTAATTGCCCATCGTAACGTCTGCATACGAAGAAGTTCCTGTCTTTTGCGCTACGAAATCTGCTTTGTTGTTGTTATAATCGGTTATCGCCTGTTCAACCGTGGAAACGACTACAAATTCAATTTGGTAATCGATTTCTTCCGTACCTCTAATAGCTATTAAATAATCTAAAACTACATCAGCAGATATATATTCGATATAATCCTGTATGAAATAACCTGCTTCTTCGGCCTTTTTTGCAAATTGTTCAGCGGTGATTGCCGTGCGGGACATTGAACATCCGGTTGCAAATATCATAATGACTGCGATAAATATAAATATGATTAAAACTTTTTTCATCATTTTTTCACCTCCTCCTCTAACCTAATACGCATCGAGTAAACCACCCCGCCATCTGCGGATGGCACCCCTCCAAGGAGGGGAATTTGACAGCCGGTTTCCATTCCCCTCCTTGGAGGGGTGGCAAATGCAACGCATTTGACGGGGTGGTTTTCACCCCAAAACGCATAATGTGGGAAGGTCTTCATCATGGAGCCGCTTTTTGATTGCCGAATCGTTGTCGGGCGTAATTGAATCCGCGAAATTACAGGGGTCAGCTATCAATATCCGTCCGTCTTCTAAAATATGCCTGATTATTATATAGTGAAACAGATTCTCGAAAACATGTATGACGACGATCATCAGCTTGCCGTTTTTAACTTCCTCAAGCGCGTCGTTCCAGTATTTGGTATCGTACAGTTTAACCGGAATGTTCATCTTATTCGCCGCCGCTTTCATAAACTCGTATTCCGTACCCCTGCGGTTGAGCCCAATATCCTGCGCGAGTTCAGCGATTTGCACCGGAGTGATTGTTCGGTCGTCGAGCAGCGTAGCGGCCGCCATCGCGAACGTCGTCGGTCCGCAGCCCGTGAATTCGAGGTTCAGGCTCTCTCCGCTGTAGGGGAAATCACGCCAGCGGCAGTCGCCCTGATTGTAGTAAACGAACGAAACTTTTCCCTCGGTGAGGATATAATCAGATTTGAAGCCGTGATTTAATTTATGGTCGTGGCGAAACCGCGTAAAGTTACGCGATTTCAAAACAAGTTTAAAGATAAATGCAGTTAAAAATAAAACAAACATTATAATGCGTAATTTTAAATAAAATAATTCAAAAATTAAAAATAATAACAGTACGATCATAATACCGTCGGAGATCAGCGTCGCGGACGCGGTTTTCGTTAAAATATCCCTGAACTTTATAAAACGCCGCGCCGAATATATTCGTACACCGACGACGGCGACGATTCCGTAAATCGTTAAAAAATAGTACATCTTTAAATTTTTCACTTCTTTTCCTTAACACAATATATCACAAAAACGTCGAAAAGTCAAGTTAATTTTCGACGTTCACACATGTCATTTAATTCCTGTTCGCGATATATGTTAATCAAGTTTTTATCAAAATTGAATGTTTTTACAGATTCCCGGAACATTTTGTCCGCAAACTCTGTCTTAATGTGAATGTGCGGCGAAGTATACGTCAATATGAACGCGATAAGCCGCCCGAAATCTTGTTCCTTAACTCCAAAAACCTCTTCTTCGAAATCAACGCCCCAGATATTTTCGCCGTCCCACAAAAAGTTACGGCCGTTGACGTCGCCGCGGAAATTTTCCGCTCGGTAAAAATCCGCAAACCATTTTACGATTCCGTCCGCGACTTTTTGGGTATCAAACTCATGCTCCAATAAATCCGGAATCGTTTCGCCCGGAATATATGACATTTTGATTACGTTATTTTCCTGCGCGATAAATTTCGGCACGCGAACCTTCGCCGCGTATAATTTTTCAAGCATCGCGGCTTCGAATGACGCGGATTCAATTGTATTGAAATGTTTTTCCACGATATTATCGCGGAGAAAAACTTTGTTGCGCTTCGAATAAAAGGTTACCATAATTAAATTTCTCCTTTTAAAAAAATTATATCACGGTTAATAATTTTTGTAAAGAGAAAATTCGTTATTATATTGACAAAATAACATTGATACTGTATAATATTATATTGGAAAGGGGTAGATTGCATGTCGGAAATCCGAATCCAATACTACGGGTCTATCAGAGCCGCCGCGCAAAAGTCCGAGGAACAAATGGACGTTTCCGCAAACATGACGGTTTATCAATTGCTGCAGCAACTTGATCTTCAGGACGAGCTTTTCGAAAGCGAAAATAAAAATATAAGAGAAGACGTAACGATTTTGATAAACGGAAATATTATCAATCATGAGGACACGCTTGACCTCAACATACAGCCGGGCGATATTATAGCGTTGTTACCAATTTTCCCCGGCGGCGGATAAAAATTTAATAAATTAAAATTAAGTAGGTGTAATAATATTGAACGCATACACAGGCAAAATTTTATATAT
>Ga0123353_10004749_pt1 | contig 17612 bp, 26 predicted proteins | sample TergutLab28metaG_3_FD_92763 | JGI IMG/M metagenome (GOLD analysis project Ga0123353, IMG submission 92763) | Labiotermes labralis P3 segment gut microbial communities from Petit-Saut dam, French Guiana - Lab288 P3 | ecosystem: Host-associated > Arthropoda: Insects > Digestive system > Gut ... | reverse complement strand
CCGGCCGTTAGTCTTTTATGTCCGCTGAGAACATTTTCGATCAGTGATGCGGCAAATCGGTTACGAAACCCTGTTTCCAGAGGGATCGAGCCTGCAACATCCCTGATATCCCCGGGAAAAACATCCTCCGGAACATTGATATTGATACCGATTCCGAGAACGATACTTTCAAGTTCTCCGCTTTCGATTCCGCTTATGGCTTCTGTGAGTATTCCGCAGACTTTTTTCCTATTTATATATATGTCGTTGATCCATTTGATTTTCGGGTCAAGAGCGGGCGGTATGGATTCACATACACAGACGGCCGCCATGATTGTTATCAGCAGGGAATCTTCTATGCTTAGAGCAGGTTTGAGGATAAAGCTCATATATATACTGTCCGCTTTCGGGGATGCAAAAGACTTTCCGCGCCTGCCCCTGCCTCCTGTCTGGCTTTCTGCGAGCAATACGCTGTTGTAAGGAATCTTATTCGGAGTGGATTCCATTATCAATCGTTTTGCTTCGTTGTTTGTTGAATCAACTTCCTTATATAGCAGAATGTTGTTTTTTTTCAGTTGCTCCGGCAGATATGATCTGATCCCCTGAACGGACAGCTTATTGCAATCTGTGGACAGGCTGTAACCTTTATTGGTTTTAGCATCGATTTTATAGCCTTCCGAGCGCAAATCGCAAACAGCCTTCCAGACCGCATTTCGGGAGACACCGATTTCTGCCGCAAGGCTTTCTCCGGATATTGTTTCACCTCTTTTTTCTTCGAGTTTTGTTAGCACCGAGTATTTAGCTGTATGTGTTTTATCTTTCATATAATTTGATTATTTTGTTTTACTACCCTATATATATTCTATATTAATATAAATGGTTCAATTATTCCGGCAGGTCGGCATTTAGCAGATAAACTTTCGCAGAATTTGATTCGGTTCATTTTAGTCTTTTTTCCATTGTTCGATTCTATTAACAAGCCAGTCACAGAGCTCGGTAAAACCTTCTCCTGTTATTGCGGATATTCTAATGACTTCAAGTTTGTCGTTTATTGCATTTGCTCTCTTACAAACAGCATCATAATCAAAGTCAAAAAACTCAGCAGTGTCTGTTTTATTGATAAGCAAAAGGTCGCAGACGGAAAACATCAAGGGATATTTAAGCGGTTTATCGTCCCCTTCGGGCAGGCTCAGTATCATTATATTCAGAGCCGCACCGGTATCGAATTCAGCGGGGCAGACAAGATTGCCCACATTCTCAAGTATCACCAGATCGGTTTCGTTCATCTCTTCAGATTCAATACCGGTCCTTGTCATGCCTGCGTCCAGATGGCACATCCCGCCAGTATGGATCTGGATTGCTGCGGTTCCGGTCGCTTTAACTTTCTCGGCATCAACGCTTGAATCTATGTCGGCTTCCAAAACCCCGATTCGATATTTGCCTTCCAGTTTTTCGATCAGCTTAAGTACCGTTGTAGTTTTTCCCGAGCCGGGGGATGACATCAGGTTGATAAAAAAAACTCCACGCTTTTTCAGGTCCAGACGCAGCTTGTTTGCTTCAATGTCATTATTCTCAAATATGCTTTTTTTAAGTTCCAATATTTTTACGCTCATGTGGCTCCCTTCCCCTAAATCATTTGTACGGGCAGAACCCAAACTGAGTCTGTTAGCGGTAGGCGTTCTTTTGCTAAACAAATCAACGCTCCTGAACCGACTTTCTTTCCCGGGATCATATTTATATAGCGAAAAGCATTCACCATGGATTTTACAGGATCGCCTGTCGTCTTGATTTCCACCGGATATAGAATGCCGCCTTCTTCGATCAACAGGTCGATTTCGTTTTTCTCCGCATCACGGTAGTAATATAGCTGTGGTTTTATTATCCCGTCATTATAGTAGCTCTTGAGTATTTCAGCAAATACAAAACTTTCAAAGATATGCCCCCACATAGCACCGTTTGTGAGTTGTTCCGGAGTGTTCCAACCCAGCAGCCAACATGCCAAGCCTGTGTCGAGAAAGTACAGCTTGGGCGTTTTAACTAAGCGTTTGTTGAAATTGTTATAGTATGGCTCAAGCAGATAGACCAAACCTCCCGATTCCAGGACTGAAAGCCATGCCCCTACTGTTTTCACATCTTTCCCGCATATTTCCGCTATTTTACTTAAATTCAGCATTTCGCCTGTGAGCGAAGCCACTGATTTTACGAATTTAATGAAGGCCGATTCATCCTGGATATTCAGCACATCTTTGATATCTTTTTCTATGTAGGTTTGAAAATATGAGCTATAGAAGTCTGCCCAGTCGTGCAGATTGCTCTTGGTTTCATATAGTTCGGGAAAAGAGCCTTTATGTATACTGGAGATTATTTTTCCATAATCAAATAATGAGTTGTCGTTACTCATCTCATCAGCCTGGGCAGGTGTCGGCAAGAATGGCTTGCGATATGAATATTGTTCGATTTCCCTTATGGACAGACCAAGCAATTTTACTATTCCGGCTCGCCCGGCCAGGCTATCGCTGACATTTTTCATAAGTTTAATGCTTTGCGATCCTGTCAGATAAAACTGCCCCTTTGTTTTGTCTTCATCGACAATATCCTTGATGTAGTCAAAAAGCTCTGCTGCTTTTTGGATTTCATCAACAATGACCGGTGGTTTGTTTTCCTCAAAAAATAGCGAGGGATTATTTTTTGCACTTTCCCGCACAAGTGGACGATTCAATGCGATATAGTTGATATTTTGATATGTCTGCTTAAGCATTGTTGATTTGCCAACCTGTCTGGCGCCTGTTAATACCAGTACCGGTTTGCGTTTTGCAATACGCTTGACTACAGGTTCGATATGTCTGTGAAAATACATTGCCGGCTCCTTTTCGTATATTTCGGAATTCGATTCCAAAATATACGACTTTTATCCGTTTGTCAATACTTTTATGATATACTTTTGTAAATCAATAGGGAGGTGGGGGAAAGATGGATTTTATTGTTGAAAAAAATCGCATTTACAAGCTTGATGAAAACGGAAAGCTGCTTGCAGAAGTGCTTTTTCCGGAATCCGAAGATGGCACTGTTACCATAACACGAACCTTTGTAGATGACTCGCTGCGCGGGCAGGGTGTTGCAGGCAAACTCATCCTGGCTCTGACGGAAGAATTAAAGTCGCAGGGAAAACCGGCAGAGCCGGCTTGTTCATATGCGGTCAAATGGTTCGGTGATCACCCGGAGTACAATCATTTGATAAAAAGCCCGGAGTAAAATGAAATTAAAGCGTCTTAGCAGAATTATAATAGCATTCCTTTTTATGGTTTTCCTCTTTACGATTCCGGAAGGGGTCGGGGTTGAGGGTTCTGATATCTATGACGATATCTATTATGAGGAAATGGCAAAGTATGAGGCATCTCTTGAAGATGCTGATTCTTCTCAGAAAAATGATCCGGAGAACGCAGATGATTTAGGCGATATATGGGATGAGGACGGGGTACTGATGGGTAAATTACCCGATCCCGATTTAATGAAGGCAAAATTGGTCACGGATCCGTACAGGACGCCGACATACTCCCGAATGATGAAGGACATCAAAAAATTAAAAAAACAATATCCCGCACTGGTCAACTACAGGATGATAGGAAAATCTGCCGCCGGAATTGATATCCCCATGGTAACTCTCGGAGTGGGACCAAAAAAAGTACTGATAACCGCCAGTCTGCACGGCAGGGAATATGTCACGACGTCACAGCTGATGCGCTCAATTGATATATATGCCCGCGCCTACGCAAAAGGCAAGAAAATTGACGACATCAATGTCAGGAAAGTCCTAAACAGAAAGGTCACATATTGTTTTGTTCCTATGGTCAATCCGGACGGTGTGGCGATCGCCACCGGTAATGCTAATTCCAAACAGGAAAAACTAGCCATAGAAGCATTCGGAAACAGACCTTATCAGAATTACAAAAATCTATGGAAGGCAAACGCCCGCAACGTAAACCTCAACCGTAATTTCCCCGTAAAATGGTCCGATCAGGAAGATTTTACGGTAGCTCGCGGCAATATCGGTTACAGAGGTAAAAAAGAAGCTTCGGAGCCTGAAACCAAGGCCCTTATGAAATTATGCAAAGAAAGTAATTTTTCATTTTTGGTGACCTGCCACTCAAGGGGCGAGATGGTTTTCTGGGAAGACGGTCATACAGGTTTTATTGAGGGAGCTCAAAATCTGAGTCAGGCAATCAGCGGAGAACTTGGATATGATCTTACGCTCACGTCGAGGGAGAACAACGGAGGTCGTTTCGAAAAATGGTTCAGACATGAGTTTAACAAGCCCGGGATCGTAATAGAATTCACGTCCATATATCAGGACTACCACAGCGCAAACAGTAATTTCAACAAGGCTATCTGGGACAGATCAAAATCTCTTTGGCTGAAACTGTATAAATACGCATAAAAAAAGAAACAACAACTATGCGCAAAATAAAAAACCCCACTTATTTTTTTATTTACACGCACCCGCCTCGAAGAATCGATACTCTACACATCATAAGGGCTTAAATGATAGAATTATCTATAAGCGAAAGAACAGTCGATCCATAAAAAAACGATTGATATTGCGGACTTAATAATAATCGAAAAAACAGGGCCTCAGCCGTAGTAGCATTCGGAGCAACAACACCTATATAGTCGACATATCCAAAACAGGCAATTTGCAGAGGAACACACAGCCATGATAACAGTAACGAATGTAACAAAAAAATTCGGCAGCAAGAAGGCGGTAGACAACTTAAGCTGCAATATACCCCAGGGTTGTATATACGGATTGGTCGGTGCAAACGGTGCCGGAAAATCCACGCTCCTCCGTGTCGTAACGGGCATATATAAACCCGAATCGGGCAGCGTTTCATTTGACAACGAGGAAGTATATGATAATCCGAACGTCAAGAGACGTTTTTCTTTTGTACCGGACGAGCTATATTTTCTGCCACAGTCAAACATGAAAAGAATGGCTCAGTTATATGCTGCAAACTATCAGGATTTTGATAATAGTCGTATGGAAGAGCTTGCCGGTGCTTTTGGCCTTGACACGAGGGCAAATTTTAATACCTTCTCCAAAGGCATGAAAAGGCAGGCATCCACCATTCTTTCTCTTGCATGCAGGTCGGACTATTTATTCCTTGACGAAACGATGGACGGCCTTGATCCCGTCGTTCGCAACAAAGTCAAAAAAACCGTAAGGGAGGATATTAGTTCCAGAAGAGCGACAGCCGTCATAACGAGCCATTCGCTCAGGGAACTCGAAGATACCTGCGACCAGCTTGCCTTGCTCCATGAAGGCGGACTCATTTTCGAAAGGGACGTTCAAAATATCAAAACGAGCTTCTTTAAAGTGCAGGTGGCTTTCAAAGACGATTACGACGAAAACATTTTTGATGATGTTGAAATAAAGGCTTTTTCAAAAAGCGGAAGCGTAGCCAACATCATTATAGAGGGAGAAAAAGAAGTAGTCCTGAGTAAAATAAAAAAGAAGGATCCTCTTCTGCTCGAGACACTGCCACTCACTCTTGAAGAAGCATTCATCCATGAGATGGACACAAGGGGGTATATCCCGGACTTTTTGACCGAAAATAAACCCGGGCCGGAAAATGCCGGCATGGAAAGTGAGGTCGCAGGATGAACCAAAGAATATTCAATATAAAACTATATCTCGATGAACTGAGGCAGCTGAAGCTCATCGCCCTCATCTGCGGATTTCTCACGCTTCTTATATCGCTTATAATACCTGTATTGGTTGCAATTAGCGGCACAGACGATTATGTCTTTATCCCGTCTGTAAATGACAGTGTGCCATTATTGATACCGTATGTGTTTATCAGCGGTATTTTCTTTACATACAATGCGTTTTCATTCCTTAATAAGCGCAAAGACAGTGATTTTTACCACAGTCTTCCCAATACCCGGATCTGTACCTATCTGAGCATCAGTGCTGCTGTGATGTCGTGGATCGTTGCAACAGTGATCGTAACGACAATATTGACATGGCTTACATATTTATTATGCGGACTGCCGTTCAACAGTTATTTTGTTCCGTATCTGCTCGTTGGTTTTATCGGATCGGGTCTGTTGATCGCTGGGGTGTCCATGTTTGCTGTTTCAATAACGGGTACCAGATTTTCTAATTTTGTACTTACGATCATGCTTCTGTTATTACCGAGGCTTATTATTCAGGTCTTCGTTTCGATGGTATCAAATGTGGCACCGGTGGTTAACGCAAAGACTTTAGGATGGTTTACAGACCCGTATACCAATATTCCCTATGGTTTTATTCACGGCATGTTTGACATCATGAGTTTTGAATCCACCCCAAATAATTCCTTGATAACTCCTGCTTCAATAGTCTATACGCTGTGTCTGGGTCTTATATATATGGCATTGGGATGCCTTTGCTTTAAACAACGCCGTTCTGAGACTGCGGGCAAAAGCGCGTTGAACAAGGTGTTACAGACTGTATTCAGGAGTGCAACCGCTCTTCCTTTATTATTACTTCTGGCAGTTATTCTGATCGATATGGGCTCGGATGAGTTTAGTTATATGTGGGATACGATAATAGTGATCTTCCTTTTTGCCCTTATATGCTATCTCCTCTTTGAAGTCATTACTACAAAGAAGCTGAAAAGCATGCTTAAGTCCGCACCGTTTTTTCTGATCCCGCTTGTCTTTACCGCGATAATCGCTGTGGGCGCGTATTTTTTCGGAAATGCCCTACTTAATACTGAAGTACAAGCCGAAAAAATCGACTATGTCACATTGGACAGTGGTTTTGATTATGACATGGGAACTGCTTCATTCAGGGCAAACGCGGTAAAAGGGATCAGGTATGACGATCCGGATATGAAGGATATCCTGGCATCAGCACTGGTCAGAAATGTAAGAAGTATGAAATCAAAAAACTTTTTTATGAACTATGACTATGAATACCAAGGCACATCAGTCGTCAGCTTCAAGATGAAAAATGGAAGGCAATTCAGCAGAATAATCTATCTGGGTAATAGGGAAGATGCAGAAGTATTAAAACTAAGGATAAAAAATGACGAGTATACCATAAAATCCAGACAGTTCCCGTCAGAGAAAGAAATCGTCGATATCAATGTAGATAGTAACTTAAGCGACAAGCAAAATATGGAATTGTGGGAGTCATTTAAGGAAGAAGCACAGGCACTCTCTGATAAGGAGTATGCATCTATTTGCATTTCTACCGACATGGATGAATATGATTACACCGAAAAAATCAACCATGTTGCTATCGACATAAGAGTGCTCGGCTATGTCCATACATTTAATTATTCCCAGCCATGGGTGATCGGAAAGATGACTCCAAGGACCTTGGAGATGTATTTTGATTACACAAACAAAGCGAGCAATAAAAAAATGCAAAAGACCATAGCGGAGATTATTGAAGAAAAGAATATTTCCGACAGAGATTTCAGTGTTTATATAGACATATTGAATACAAGCGACAAGCCGGTTTTCCTCAATGGGACACTGTATCGTTCAGGCAGATCCGATAGCGATCCTATGGACGAATATGAGTTAGCCGATGATTTCTATGATCGTTTCGATAGTTATGATTATGGAAATCGAGGAAAACTCAAAGAGGAAGAACTCAAGGCTGTACTGGCGATCATCAATAAATCTGGCTTTAAAGGCGCAAAGACAGAAGATATTATACTAAACATTTCCATAGAAGCATATGATTCGAATACAGATGAATCAGATTATTTGATTATGTATATTTCAATCAGTGAAGAAGAACTTGAGGCAATAAGGGAAATCAACAGTAATTCAAGCAGATATTGATAAAAGATCAAGCGAAAAACGGGTAGGGAGCATAAAAACACTAAACAAAATCCGAGAGGTATTGAACGCCAGGTGCTCAGTGAGCACGACATCTTGTGTAGCCGTGTATTTTCAACACTTAAAGACCACGAAAAACTAAAAATCATCAAAAATCATTAAAAAAAGCCTTGTAACATATAATCCACTCCTATATAATAAGAAAGCTTGCGATTTTTCGCAGGCGGTTTTATGCGCAAAAACGTTGAAATGTAAGCGTTTACGGGCATACAAGATATTTTCAGGAGGAAGGTATGGCAGAGCAACAGCAGATAAGGATTCGTCTAAAGGCGTACGAGCCGGAAATATTGGACAAGGCAGCCGCAGACATTGTGGAAACAGCCAAGAAGAACGGTGCCAGAGTATCGGGTCCCATCCCTCTCCCCACGGAGAAAGAAGTTGTTACGATTCTCAGGGCAGTTCACAAGTATAAGGACAGCAGAGAACAATTCGAGCAGCGTACCCACAAAAGATTGATCGTCATCAGCCATACGACGACTAAAACGGTCGACGCTTTGATGAAACTTGATCTGGCCGCGGGTGTGGACATCGAAATAAAGTTATAGTTGCTTAGTATGATTGCTTGTGTCTCACGCATCGGCAATCCGCTGTAAGTCAGGAGGACGGGAGAAATTGAGTAAAACGATTCTCGGAAGAAAAATAGGGATGACGCAGGTTTTCACTGAAAACGGCGATTTGATCCCGGTTACGGTCATCGAGGCCGAACCAAACACTGTCACGCAGGTCAAAACAACGGAGACAGACGGTTATGAGGCCGTCCAGATCGGTTTTGAAAACCTGAAGGAAAGCCGCGCAAACAAACCGACTGTGGGTCACTTCGCAAGATGGGACGCACCTCTCAAGAAGAATTTAGCCGAAATTCGCCTGGAAGACGGTGAGAGCTATGAGGCGGGGCAGGAGATTACGGTTTCAGATTTTGAAGCCGGCAAAATGCTCGATGTGACAGGGATTTCAAAAGGTAAAGGAACTCAGGGCAATATCAAGCGCCACGGTCATCACCGCGGGCCCGTAAGCCACGGCTCCAAGCACAAGAGGCTTGTGGGCGCGCTGGCTGCAGCCGCATATCCCGGCAGAGTTTTTAAAGGAACCAAAGGCCCCGGCAGAATGGGGCGTGATACAGTTACAGTCCAGAACCTTGAGCTTGTCAAGGTTGTCCCGGAGCGGAACGCTCTGCTCGTGAAGGGCGCGGTACCAGGTGGGCGCGGAAGCCTGCTGAGGGTAAGCTACGCCGTCAAGAGCCTCAAGGGCGAGTAGAAAGGGGCGAAAACAGGTGGCAAAATTAAAAATGCTAAAACAGGACGGCAGCCCGGCAGGAGACATCAAACTCAATGATGATATCTTCGGGATCGAAATCAACGAATACGCCGTTTATGAAACAGTGAAAAATTATCTTGCGAACCAGCGTCAGGGCACACAAAGTGTCAAGACCCGTTCGGAAGTAAGAGGCGGCGGCAGGAAGCCGTTCCGTCAGAAGGGTACGGGGCGTGCCCGTCAGGGCTCGCGCGTAGCACCGAACCATGTCGGCGGCGGTGTGGTTTTTGCGCCGAAACCCCGAGATTACAGCTACAAAGTCCCCAAGAAGGTAAAAAGGCTTGCGCTTAAATCAGCGCTGAGTTCAAAACTACGCGACAAGGAGATAATCGTTGTTGATAAACTTAGTTTTGAAGAGCCGAAAACAAAAGAAATGATTGAATTTCTTGATGCCGTCGAGGCGGATATGAAAGCACTTATTGTGACAGCCGATAAGGATAGAAATGTAGTCCTGTCGGCTTCTAACATTCCCGGCGTCGCAACTGCGCAGGTGGGAACACTAAATGTGTATGACATCCTCAATTACACCAGCTTTATCGTGACCAAGGATGCAGTAGGTAAGATAGAGGAGGTGTATTCCTGATGTCAAGGTCTCCATATGATGTGATTCTGAGACCTGTCATCTCCGAAAGGAGCATGACGCACGCTCAGTTTAAAAAGTATACGTTCCAGGTGGCAACAGACGCAAACAAGACCGAGATAAAAAATGCGCTTGAAGAAATATTCGAAGTGCAGATCGACAAGGTCAACGTCATGAACTACCGCGGAAAACTTAAGAGAATGGGAAGAAACGTCGGACGTCGCGCATCGGTAAAAAAGGCCATTGTGACGCTTGCTGAAGACAGCAAAGAAATCGAATTCTTCCAGAGCCTGTAAGGGAAGGTAGCAGATTATGGGAATAAAAAAGTATAATCCGACCACACCGGGACTCCGGGGCATGACGGTATCGACTTTTGAAGAGATCACGACCGACAAACCCGAAAAATCTCTTACGGAGACGCTTAAAAAACATTCAGGCCGCAATAACCGCGGTTCCATCAGCGTACGTCATCGCGGCGGCGGTTATCGCCCGAAATACCGCAAGATCGATTTCAAACGGAACAAGGATGACATTCCGGCAAAGGTCAAAACGATCGAATACGACCCGAACCGCAGCGCAAATATTGCATTGATTGTTTATGCGGACGGAGAGAAGCGCTACATACTTGCGCCGAATAAGCTTGAGGTAGGCGCAACTGTCATATCGGGGCCGACCTCGGATATCCAGATCGGAAATGCGCTTCCGCTTACAAACATTCCGGTCGGTACGATCATTCATAATATCGAACTGAAAGCCGGCAAAGGCGCGCAGCTTGTGCGTTCTGCCGGAGGAAGCGCCCAGCTTATGGCAAAAGAAGACAAATTCGCGCAGGTTCGCCTGCCCAGCGGTGAGGTGCGCAAGGTTCATATAGAGTGTCGCGCCACCATCGGCGAAGTAGGTAATCTGGAGCATGAGCAGATCAAGATAGGTAAGGCGGGGCGCAAACGCCATATGGGCATCAGGCCCACAGTCAGAGGCTCCGTTATGAACCCCAACGACCACCCGCACGGCGGTGGTGAGGGCAAGGCGGGGATCGGCCGCGTAGGTCCGGTCACACCTTGGGGCAAGCCGACTCTCGGCTACAAGACCCGAAAGAAGGGTAAGCACTCAAGCAAATATATCGTCAAGAAACGCGGCGAGAAATAATCAGGAGGGTATGGTATGAGCAGATCGGTTAAAAAAGGACCATTCGTGGAAAAGAAGCTACTTGCGACGATCGACGCATTAAATGCTGCAAACGAGAAAAAAGTGCTTCGTACATGGTCACGTCCATCCACTATTTTTCCGCAGATGGTCGGTCACACGATAGCGATTCATGACGGAAGACGTCATGTCCCGGTATATATAACAGAGGACATGGTAGGACACAGGCTCGGGGAATTCGCCCCTACCCGCACTTATCGCGGACACGGCAGCGACAGAAGCGCAAAACTGCGCAAAGCTGCTGAGGCAGCAGCGCTTGCCGAATCCGGCGGCGGAGATGCCGAAGGCTCCGGTGAAGAGCAGGCAGCCGCGCCCGCTGAAGAATCAGCGGAATAAGAAAGGAGATAGCGAATCAAAATGACAGAAGCAAGAGCAGTCGCTAAATACGTAAGGATATCTCCTATCAAACTCAAACCGGTAGTAGACCTTGTAAGAGGCAAAGATTTGACTGAAGCCTTGACAATTCTCAAGTTTACTCCGGGCAGAGCTGCCGAGTATATTGAGAAAGTCGTACAGTCGGCTTCGGCAAATGCCGAAAACAATCTTAATATCAATCCGGAAGACCTCTATGTGGCGGATATATACGCCAATCAGGGCCCGACGATGAAACGTTGGCGCGCCGCGGACAGAGGCCGAGCCGCAATGATACTTAAGAGAAGCAGCCACATCGGTGTAACGCTCAGGGAGAAGGAGTAAGATATGGGGCAGAAAGTAAGCCCGCACGGGCTCAGGGTCGGGATAATCAACGACTGGGATTCAAAGTGGTACTCGGATAAGAAGAATTTTGCCGAATATCTTAAAGAAGATAATGAGATAAGATCGTTTATCAAGAAAAAACTCTATGCCGCAGGGATATCACGCACCGTAATCGAACGCGCGGCCGCAGGCCAGGTAAAAGTAACCGTGCTGACGGACAAGCCCGGTATCATTATCGGACGCTCGGGTGAAGGGATCAACGAACTTAAGGCAGCGCTTGAAAAGCTGTGCAATAAAGTCGTACATGTGAACATAGTCGAGGTCAGACGCGCTGAGCTTGACGCTCAGCTTACGGCAGAAAGTATCGCTCAGGCATTGGAAAAAAGAGTCTCATTCCGCAGGGCGATGAAGCAGGCCATCGGCAGGACAATGAAAGCCGGAGGCAAAGGCATAAAGGTACTGGTATCCGGCAGACTCGGAGGCGCGGAAATAGCCAGAAGCGAAAAATACAGCGAAGGTAACGTTCCGCTTCATACACTCAGAGCCCTGATCGATTACGGACTCGCAGAAGCGGATACGACTTACGGAAAAATAGGAGTGAAGGTTTGGATCAATCACGGCGAACGCCTTGAAAAAGGCCTTTTACCCTCCATACCGGAAGAAAAGAATGAAAAACGTGAAGGCCGCAGAGGCAGACGTGACGGCGGAGACCGCGGAAGGCGCGACAGGCGCGACGGCGGCAGAGGCCGCAGAGACGACGGTCCGGCACCCGCCCGCGCGGTAAATCCCCGCAAGAGGTTAAAACCGAAGCACGACCCGGCTGAACAAGCAAAAAAAGCCGCCGCTGCTGCTCAGGAAGCTGAGGAAAAAGCGCCGGAACAGGCAACAAAGGCCGCGCCCGAACAGGCAGGGGGTGAAGAATAATGTTGATGCCAAAAAGAGAGAAACGCAGGAGGGTCCACAGAGGCCGCATGAAAGGCGTCGCAATCAAAGGAAATACGGTCACATACGGTACATACGGTCTGGTTGCCGCAGAGCCGGGCTGGATCAAGTCAAACCAGATAGAGGCCGCTCGTGTTGCAATGACCCGCTCGATCCGCAGAGGCGGGAAAGTCTTCATCAAGATATTCCCGCATAAGCCTGTGACCAAAAAACCCGCAGAAGTCCGCATGGGTTCCGGTAAGGGGTCACCCGAATTCTGGGTTGCCGTCGTAAAACCGGGCAGGGTCATGTTTGAGATAGGTGACGTACCGTACGAATCCGCTCGTGAAGCCATGAGGCTTGCAGCTCACAAACTTCCTATCAAGACGAGGTTTGTTGAAAAGGGCAAGGAAGACATCAAAGGCGGTGAAGTTTAATGAATTTGGAAAAAATAAGAGAAATGACAGATCTGGAGCTCGAAGCCGAACTGAAAAAAATGAAGAACGAGCTTTTTAATCTCAGATTCCAGCATGTCACCGGACAGCTTGAGAATCCTATTCGTATGCGTGATCTGCGTCGTGACGTGGCGCGCGTAAAAACCGTTATCAGAGAGAAGGAACTGGCTGCTGAACAGCCGTCCGCATAAAGGGAAAGGAGAAATAGTTATGAGCGAGAGAAACAACAGAAAAACTCGTGTCGGCATCGTTGTCAGTGACCGAATGGATAAGACAATCACGGTTTCTGTCGAGGATTTTGTCAGGCATTCCCTTTACGGAAAGGCCGTTAAGAGGACCAGGAAGTTTAAGGCTCACGACGAGGAAAACCAGTGCGGTATCGGTGACAAGGTCCGCATCATGGAAACACGCCCCCTGTCAAAAGACAAGAGATGGCGCCTTGTGAACGTCGTTGAAAAGGCCAAATAAAGGGGGCCACACAGATGATACAAAACGAATCAAGACTAAGAGTGGCCGACAACAGCGGCGCAAAGGAAATACTGGTTATTCGCGTCCTTGGCGGTACACGCAAGAGGTATGCGAACATCGGTGATGTAGTGGTAGCGACGGTAAAAGATGCCACACCGGGCGGTCTGGTGAAAAAAAGCGAAGTTGTCCGCGCTGTTATAGTCCGCACAAAAAGCGGCGAGAGAAGAACCGACGGAAGTTATGTCAAATTCGATCAGAACGCCGCCGTCATCCTGAAAGAGGACATGACCCCGGCCGGTACACGTATTTTCGGACCGGTTGCAAGGGAACTAAGGGAAAAGGGATTTATGAGGATCATATCCCTGGCTCCGGAGGTACTGTAAATTATGAAGATAAAAAAAGACGACACAGTGATAGTCATCACAGGAAAGGACAAGGGCAAGCAAGGCAAGGTCCTTAAGACTTACCCCGAAAAAAACACGGTGATCGTGCAGGGAGTAAATGTGCAGACTAAACATCAGAAGCAGACGCGTAAAGTCCGCTCAGAGATAAAACATCAGGAAGGCCCGATAAGCGCTTCAAACGTCATGTTTTACGACACAAAAGAGAAGATGCCTACGCGCCTTGGATACATAATCGAAGAAGACGGCCGCAAAGTCCGGTATTCTAAGAAAACCGGCAGCGTGGTCGACTGATAGAGGGAGGGAAGGTATATGGCAAGATTAAGAGAAAGCTATAAAAACGAAGTCTTTGGCTCCCTGCGTGATAAATTTTCCTATCAAAACGACATGGAGATCCCAAAGCTCGAAAAGATCACCATTAACATGGGACTTGGAGACGCAAAGGATAACGCCAAGATGATGGAGACCGCAGTAGAGGAGATATCCCTCATAAGCGGGCAGCGTCCGGTCGTAACAAAGGCAAAAAAATCTATCGCTAACTTTAAAGTCAGAGCAGGGATGCCTGTAGGCGCAAAGGTCACACTCAGGGGCGAGAACATGTATGTCTTTGCCGACAAACTGTTTAATATCGTGCTTCCCAGAGTGCGTGATTTTAAAGGAGTGTCAAAGAACTCTTTTGACGGACGCGGCAATTATTCCATCGGACTTAAAGAACAGTCCATATTCCCCGAGATCGTCTACGACAAGGTGGATAAGATCAAGGGCATGAACATAATCTTTACGACCAACGCAAAGACAGACGAGGAAGCCGCGGAACTGTTGCGGCTGCTCGGTATGCCGTTCGAGAAATAGGAGGAAGGGATAGCATGGCCAAGACATCGTTAAAGATAAAGCAGCAGCGTAAGCCCAAGTACAAAACAAGAGCATATTCACGCTGCAGCATATGCGGAAGGCCGCATTCCGTCCTCAAGAAGTACGGCATTTGCAGAATATGTTTCCGCGAACTCGCATACAAAGGGGAGATCCCCGGCGTTAAGAAGTCAAGCTGGTAGAAAGGGGGCAGACAATGACAATGACAGATCCCATTGCGGATATGCTGACAAGGATCCGCAACGCGAATATGGCTCAGAAAGAGACAGTCGACGTGCCCGCTTCCAGAGTGAAGAAGTCTATTGCAGGCATCTTGACCGAGGAAGGATATATAGAAGGATTTGACGTCGTCGAAGACGATGTCCAGGGAACGATCAAGATAAAGATGAAGTACGGATCTTCTAAAGAGAAGGTCATAAGCGGCATCAAAAAAATCAGTAAGCCGGGACTGAAGGTATACGCAAAAGCAGAAGATGTACCGAGGGTCCTCGGTGGTCTTGGTATTGCGATAATATCCACGTCCAAGGGTGTCATCAGCGATAAAGAAGCAAGGCGCCTGGGCATAGGCGGCGAAGTCATTTGTTACGTTTGGTAGGGAGGAAATACAATGTCTAGAATAGGTAAAATGCCTGTCATTATCCCTGCCGGTGTCGAAGTAACGGTAGAGAAGGACAATATCGTAAAAGTAAAAGGCCCGAAAGGAGAGTGCTCTGAAAGGATCTCGCCTAAGATCACCGTAAAAGTGAACGAGACTGAGGTCATAGTCACCAGAGGCAACGACACGAAAGAGAGCAGATCGCTGCACGGACTTTCACGCAGCCTTATCAATAATATGGTGATAGGGGTGTCGGAAGGTTTTACGAAATATTTGGAAATAAACGGTGTAGGTTACAAGGCGGAGAAACAGGGGAATAAACTGGTCATGAACCTGGGATATTCACACCCTATAGAACTTCCGGATCCCGAAGGGATCAAAACAGAAACGCCGAGTCCTACGGAAATAGTTGTGTCCGGAGCAGAAAAAGCATTAGTCGGTAATTATGCTGCAAATATCAGGGCTTGGCGCCCGCCGGAGCCTTACAAAGGCAAGGGCATCAAGTACCGCGGAGAATATATCCGCCGCAAGGAAGGCAAAGCCGGCGTAAAGGCTGAATAATCGAAAGGAGCTCAACATGGCTAAACCGAGCAGAAACGATAAAAGAAAAACAAGACATGAACGTGTAAGACAGAGCCTTGTCGGCACGCCCGAAAAACCCAGGCTTTGCATATACAGAAGCAGCAAAAATATCTCCGCTCAGGTGATCGATGATACGAAGGGCCATACATTGGCCGCAGCATCGACTTTGGATAAAGAGATAAAAGAAAAAGCGAAATATGGCGGAAACAAGGAAGCGGCAAAACTGGTCGGAACCCTCATAGGGCAGAGGGCCACAGCAAAAGGAATCAAGCAAGTGGCATTTGACCGCGGCGGTTTCCTGTATCACGGCAGGGTCAAGGAATTGGCCGACGGCGCAAGAGGCGCCGGGCTCGAGTTTTAGGAGGTAAAGATGGCGAAGGGTAACATTGACGAGACAAAGCAAGAGCTGAAAGAATCCATAGTAAACATAAGACGCGTTGCCAAGACAGTAAAAGGCGGACGTAATATGCGCTTCAGCGTCACAGTTGTTGTTGGCGATGAAGAAGGCAAAGTCGGAGTCGGCCTCGGCAAGGCCCGGGAAATCCCGGAGGCGGTACGCAAGGCGATCGAAGACGCAAAAAAAGAAATGATAAAAGTCCCTATGGTAGGGACGACGATTCCCCATACGGTACTGGGGATCTTCGGAGCAGGCAAGGTCAAGATCATGCCCGGAGCCCCGGGTACCGGTGTCATCGCGGGAAGTTCCGTGCGTACTGTATTGGAGCTTGCGGGTATCAAAGACGTTCGCGCCAAATCCATCGGCTCTAACAATGCCGGAAACATGGCTTACGCAACGATCGAAGGTCTACGCAGCCTCAAGACATTATCTAAAATCAGCAAACTGCGCGGAAAACCCAGAGATGAGATCATAGGATAAGGAGCTTGGCATGGCAGGGAAAACAATAAAAGTAACACTCACAAAGAGCCCGATAGGAGCCAAACCCTTGCACAGGAAGACGGTGCAGGCGCTTGGTCTCACAAAGATGCACAAGACTGTAGAACTTGCCGATACTCCCGCGACCCGCGGAGCTGTTGCAAAAGTTTCTCATCTCGTGACTGTAACGGAAGAGGAATAAGAGAGATATGCGAGTCGGAGCCGGTGGCTTCGGCGTTTAGCGAAAGGAGACATGATGGGACTGAAACTGCATGAACTAAAAGCCCCGCCGGGATCAAAGAGGAATCCGCGCCGTAAAGGACGCGGGACAGGGACCGGTCAGGGTAAAACAGCAGGACGCGGCGAGAACGGCCAGAACAGCCGCAGCGGAGGAGGAGTACGCCTTGGATTTGAAGGCGGACAGATGCCCCTTTATCGTCGTTTACCCAAACGCGGTTTTACGAATATCTGGCGCACGGAATATGAAATAGTAAATGTTGAAGCGCTTGATGTTTTTGACGACGGCGCCGAAATAACTAAAGAGGTCCTGATCGAAAGAGGTTTGATAAGAAAATCAAAGAATGGAGTCAAGGTACTCGGAAACGGAGAAATAGGCAAAAAGCTTAATGTAAAAGCAGATAAATTCAGCAAGTCCGCGCGTGAAAAAATCGAAGCGTCGGGCGGCAAAGCAGAGGAGTTGAAGTAGCATGTTTGAAACCATCGTAAAGGCATGGAATGTGCCCGATCTGAGGAGAAAAATGATCTTCACGCTGCTGATGGT
>Ga0123353_10004748_pt1 | contig 17612 bp, 16 predicted proteins | sample TergutLab28metaG_3_FD_92763 | JGI IMG/M metagenome (GOLD analysis project Ga0123353, IMG submission 92763) | Labiotermes labralis P3 segment gut microbial communities from Petit-Saut dam, French Guiana - Lab288 P3 | ecosystem: Host-associated > Arthropoda: Insects > Digestive system > Gut ... | reverse complement strand
GCTTAAATATCGTGTTCCTGTCCGTCACAAAAATCCGAATCATTCAAAGCATCTACATAAATTTCGCGACTTGCCCTTCTGCTTTCTTGATTTCCTTTAAAAGACGCAATTGGGGCACTCCCGGTTCCCGGGAATGCTTGACATCGGCATATGCTTGCATTATACTTAATGACATCAATTCATAGTATTTTAGTCGGCTTTGATTTGGAGGCGGAGAGCCCAACATGAGCGACATCCTTCTCTCCCTACAGGGGATCAGCAAAAACTTTGGCGAGGGCGACGTGCTGCGCGGCATCGATCTGGACGTGCGCCGGGGCGAATTCCTTACGCTGCTGGGGCCCTCGGGCTGCGGAAAAACCACCACCCTGCGCATCATCGCCGGGCTCACCGCCCCGGATACGGGCGAGGTGATCCTGGAGGGGCGCGAGGTAACGGCGCTGCCGCCGGAAAAGCGCAACGTAAACACGGTGTTCCAAAACTACGCGCTGTTCCCCCACATGCACGTGGCCGCCAACATCGGGTACGGCCTGCGGGTTCGCGGGGTGTCCAAGCGAGAGATACGCGCCAAGGTGGAGGAGATGCTCGCCCTGGTGCAGTTGGAGGGCTTTGCCAAGCGCATGCCGGCGCATCTGTCGGGCGGGCAGCGGCAGCGGGTGGCCATCGCCCGGGCGCTGGTGTGCAATCCGGCGCTGCTGTTGTTGGATGAGCCCCTGGGCGCGCTGGACCTGCAGCTGCGCCGCCAGATGCAGCTGGAGCTCAAGCGCCTGCAAGAGCGGCTGGGCATCACCTTCGTGTACATCACCCACGATCAGGAGGAGGCGCTCAACATGAGCGACCGCATCGCCGTGATGAACGAAGGACGCTTCGAGCAGATCGGCGCGCCCGATGTGATCTACGAGCAGCCCGAGACCCGGTTCGTGGCCCAGTTCATAGGCCAGGCCAACCTGATGCAAGCCAAGGTAGCCCAAGTCCACGGAAACGTGCTCACCCTGCTCCACGGCAAAGAAACCGTGCAGGCTTGCGTGCCGCCGGGGCCCGGGCCCGCGCAGGGCGAGATGCGCCTGCTGTGCGTGCGCACCGAACGGCTTCGTTACACCGGCGAGCCCCCCGCGCCCTTCACCCTCAGCGGCACCGTTGTGGAAAACCGCTACACCGGCGGCGCGCTGATCACCCGCATCCGCCTGCCCAGCGGCGAGGAATGGACCGCCAGCGGCCACGGCCGCGCCGACGAGGCCCCGGCGGTGGGGGCCACGGTGCGCCTGTGGTGGGATCCCGCTCAGGCGGCGGTGGTGGGGGGTGCGCACAGTGCAGTCTAAGGCAAAAAAGCGGCGCACACAGGCCCTGTGGCTGCTGCTGCCCCTGGGCGCCATCACCGCGCTGTTTGTGGCCGCGCCGCTGGTATACGTCATCGCCCTCAGCTTTTTGCAGCGGGGCGAGTCGATGGGCGTCACCGGCCCGGCCACGGTGGAGAGCTACGTGCGCATGTTCGACGCGCGCTACGCGCGGGTCATGCTGGATTCGATTTCGATAGCGGTATACACCACGGTGCTGTCCCTGCTGATCGGCTATCCCTTTGCCTACTTTATGGCGCGGGCCAAGCGCCGGTGGCGCAACCTGCTGATGCTGCTGGTGATCGTGCCCTTTTGGACAAACGCGCTGGTGCGGGTGTACGGGTGGCGGATCCTGCTGCTGGCCAACGGCCCCATCAACACCTTCCTGCTGCAAATCGGGCTGATCGACAGGCCCCTCAAGCTGCTGTTTACCTACGGCGCGATGCTGCTGGGCATGGTATACTCGCTGCTGCCCTTTATGATCCTGCCGGTGTACTCGTCGGTAGAGAAGATGGACTGGCAGTGCGAGGCCGCCGCCCGCGACCTGGGCGCGGGGCCCTGGCGCGCGTTTTTTACGGTCACCCTGCCCCTCACCATGCCGGGGGTGCTGGCCGGTTGCGTGCTGGTATTCGTGCCGTCCGTCGGTCTGTTTTTTATCGCGGACCTGCTGGGCGGCTCCCAGGTGATGGTGATCGGCAACCTGATCCGCGACCAGCTCCTGAAGGCGCGGGACTGGCCCTTCGGCTCGGCGCTGTCGGTGGCGCTGCTGGCGGTAACCTGCGCGGTGCTGTTTATCTACCGGCGCGCCGGCGGCAAAGATCTGGGGGTGTTTTGAGTGCGCAAGCGCCGCGCGATCCTGCCCCCGGTTTATCTTACGCTGGTGCTGGCCCTCATGTACCTGCCCATTTTGATGGTGGTGCTCTATTCCTTTAACGACAGCCGCACCTCGGCCACCTGGGCCGGCTTCACCACCGAGTGGTACGCAAAGCTGTTTCGCAACCAGGGTATCGCCCTAGCGTTGCTTAATAGCTTGCAGTTGGCCGGCTGGAGCGTGGCCGCGTCGGCCGTCATCGGCACGGCGGGCGCGGTGGGCATGACAAGAGCCCGCTTCCGGGGCAAGGGCGCGATGGAAACGGTGTCCACCCTGCCCATCATGGTGCCGGAGATCATATTGGGCATCGCGTACATGGCGCTGTTTACGGCCATCGGCCTGCCCCTGGGCATGCCCACGCTGGTAATCGCCCACACCACCTTTTGCGTGCCCTACGTGTACATCATCGTCAAGGGCCGGCTGGTGGGGGCCGATCCCGCCCTGGAAGAGGCGGCCCGCGATCTGGGCGCATCGCCGGCGCGCGTGTTCTTTACCGTTACGCTGCCCCTGATATTGCCCGCGGTACTCTCGGGCATGCTGCTGTCCCTCGCTATGTCGCTGGATGACTTGGTGATCAGCTTCTTCGTATCCGGCCCCGCCTCCACCACCCTGCCGCTCAAAATCTACTCCGGGCTCAAGACCGGCGTAACGCCGGAGATCAACGCGCTGTGCACGCTGATGCTGGGCACCGTGTTCCTGCTGGTGGCGCTCTCGCAATTGGCGAGCGCAAAACGCAATCATCCCGCGCGCAGCGCGCGAGAAGATACCGCCCCCGCATCAAACTAAAGGAGGAACCTCATGAAAAAGCTACTTTCCATCGTACTGTCCGTCGCCCTGCTGATCGCCCTCACCGCTCCCGCATCGGTGCACGCCGAAGAGGAGGAGAAGGTGCTCAACATCTTCACCTGGGAAGCGTACATCGATCACGACACCATCATCGCGCCCTTCACCGCCGAAACCGGCATCCGCGTCAACTACAGCACCTTCGGCTCCAACGAGGAGATGCTCGCCAAAATGGAGGCCACCGGCGGCGAGGGGTACGACCTGGTGCTGGCCTCCGACTTTGTGCTGGACGCTTTGCGCCAGCTGGGCCTGATCCAGGAGCTGGACAAGGCCAAGATTCCCAACTTCGCCAACCTCAAGGCCTCCGCCCTCCACCAGTACTTCGATCCGGACAGCGCCTTCGTGGTGCCCTATGTCATCGGCACGCCGGTGATCCTGTACGATCCGGCGGCCGCGGGCTTCGAGATCACCGGCTTTGGCGATCTGTGGAACCCGGCGCTCAAAGACGAGGTGGTGGTGATCGACGATGCCCGCGTGATCATCGCCCACGTGCTCAAAACCATGGGCCATTCCTTCAACACCACCGATCCGGACATCCTCGCCCAGGCCGCGGAAAAGCTGTATGCGCTGCGCCCCAACATCCGCGCCTTCGACTACGATACCCCCCACATCTCCATGATCACCGGCGAAACCGCGGCGGGCTTCCTGTTTACTCCCTTTGCCGCCCTGGCCCGCATGGACCGGCCCGATCTGGAGGTCGTCTATCCCAAGGAGGGGCTGGGCATCGGTATCGACGGCCTGGTGATTCCCACCAAGGCCCCGCATCCGAACAACGCCCACCTGTTCCTGGACTTCCTGCTGCGGCCCGAGATCGGCGTGGCCATCGCCGAGGTGCAGCTGTACAACAATGTAAACGAGGCCGCCGAACCCCTGTTGCCGGAGTTCTTCCGCACGGAGCCGTCCCTCAATCCCCCGGCCGATATGCTGGCGGACGCCGAGTTCATCCAATTCCTGGGCGATGACGAAGCGATATTTCAAGACATTTGGCTAACGTTCAAACAACAGTGATTATAGTGAACAGTGAAGAGTGAAAAGTGAAGAGTTGATGGTGAGGGTCAATTGGCCGTAACCTCAACTCTTCACTTTTCACTCTTCACTGTTCACTCCCTCCTTCCGCCGAAGGAGGGCATCCACCGCCCGGCGCGAGGTGCTGAACAGCAGCGCGAACAGCGGCACCCCGATCAGCATGCCGGCTATCCCCATCAGCCCGCCGAACAGCAGGATGCCGAACACCACCCACAGCGGCGGCAGGCCCACGCTGGAACCCACGATGCGCGGGGTAAGGATGTTGGCGTCGATCTGCTGCATCGCCACCGCATAAATCAAGAAGCCCAGCGCGTGCAGCGGATTGACCGCAAGCTGGAGCAGCACCCCCAGCCCGATGCCGATGAACGGGCCAAAGAAGGGAATCATGTTGGACAGGCCCACCAGCACGGCGGTGAGCACCGCGTACTCCCAGCCGAAGATGCGCATCGCGACAAAGCAGGCCGAGCCCACGATGATGGCGTCCAGCGCCGCCCCGACCAGGTATCCGCTGAATATGCGGTACGCGTCGCGGGCGATGAAGTTGACCTCGTCGTTGACCTTGGCGGGCAATATCGCCCGGAGCACCTTCCGCGCCTGGGCGATCAGCCTTTCGTGGCTGGCCAATATGTACACCGACAGAATCAGGCCCAGGAACCCGCTGAAAAGGCCGGTGGCCAGGCCGGCGAGCCCGGCGAGCGCCTCGGTCACCAGCATGCCCAGCCAATCGCCCACGTTGGCCAGGGTCCCTTGCATGGTGTTGATCAGCTGTGAGGCCAACTCGCGCAATATCTGGTTGGCGTTGTCGTCGTGCTGGAGCTCGTCGATCCACGCGTAGATGTTGGCGTACCACTGGGGCGCGTCGCGCAGCAGCAGGGTGATCTGGCGGATCAGCTCCTGCAGGCTGGCAAGAATCTGCGGCACGATCATCAGCACCGTGGCCGACAGCAAAAACAGCACCACCACGTAGGTGAGCAGCAGCGCCAAGCCGCGCCGGAGCTTGGGCTTGAGCTTGTCGCCGAACAGCCTGGGCAGCAGCCTGCGGTCGAACACGCGCAGCAGCGGGCTAATCAAAAACGCCAGCACGAACCCGTACACCACCGGCGTCACATACCCCACCAACTGCCCGATCCAAGTCAGCGTATCCCCGACGTTCGTCCATATGCTGGCGAACACGATGGCGGCGGCCAGCACCAAAAAAGCATAGATCGCCTTGGTGGTGTTTTGCGGCGTGCGCTCGAATTTCATGCGTTCCCCTCCCCATGTGCAACAGTATACAGTTCAAAGGGCAAAGGAGCAAGAGAAACGAGCAAAACCACCAGGGCTTGTTCATGAAACGGTTTTGTAATGATATTTAGTTGGGGTGCGCTGCGAAGGTGGCCGGAGGGCGACCGCAAAGCCCTCCGGTCGTGCCCGCAGGCACGAAACGCCTATCTCATCAGAACTATCAAAAAAGGATTTCGCCCTTTGCGAAGGGCGACCAGGGCTTTGCGGTCGCCCTGGACCTTCGCGGCGCAGCTCTCATTAGATAAATGAAATCCTCCTAGTAAAATCGCTTGACGGGCGGCACACCCATGCGTACCATTAGAGAAAAATACGGAGGTGCGCGATGACGGGTACAGGTGAGAAAGAAATCCTAACCGAACGCTTCCGCAACGCGCTGCGGGCCAAGGGAGCTGCCCTCGTGGGCTTTGCCGATCTGGGCGAGCTGCCCGCCGAGCAGCGCCAGGGCTTTCCGCGCGGCATATTGATCGCGATGCCCTGGGATCCGGCGGCGCTGCGGAGCATCGAAGATGGGCCCACCTCCGCCTATCACGCCGATTACGACGGCCTCAACGAGCGCCTGGACGCGCTGGCCACCTACGCCGAAAGCTGGCTGACCACGCGCGGCCACCGGGCCCTCGCCAAGACGCGCGCCGTGGTGAGGGAAAGCGCGTCGGTCTACGGCACCCTGCTGCCCCACAAAACCGTGGCCACGCGGGCGGGCGTGGGCTGGATCGGCAAGTGCGCGCTGCTGGTAACCCGGGCGTATGGCTCGGCGGTGCGCATCTCCTCCATCCTGACCGACGCGCCGCTGCAAACCGATGCGCCCATCGACGAGTCGGCCTGCGGTTCCTGCGAGGTGTGCGCGGCAGCCTGCCCGGCCGGGGCCGTATCGGGCAAGCCATGGCACGCGGGCCTCCCCCGCGCCGCCTTCTGGGACGCGGAGGCCTGCCGCCGCACGGCGCGGGAGCGGTCGCTTCGATCGCTGGATAAACCCATCACGCTGTGCGGGCTGTGCATTTTGCGCTGCCCCTGGACACAGCGATACCTGGAATCCGTGCCACCACACGATGTGCTATAATAAGCGCAAGAAGCGATCAAGGAGGAATATTTGATGTTGGCGTACCCGTTTTTAACCCAAAAGCCCTTTTCCCTGGATACCGAGGCCGCGCAGTGGGTCGAATGGACGCTCTCGAAGCTCACCACCTATCAAAAGCTGGGGCAGCTGTTCTGCTTGATCGCCATGAACGGCGACGAGGCGGAGATCGACCGCATCTTGGACGTGATGGAGCCCGGCGGCATCATGTACCGCCCCCTGCCGCTGGAGCAGGCGGTGCACTTCGCGCGCCTGCTGCGCGAGCGCGTGCCGCTGCCCATGCTGATCGCCGCCAACCTAGAGAAAGGCGGAAACGGCGTGATAGAGGAAGGCACGCTGATGGGTTCGCCCATGACTGTGGCCGCCACCGACGAGGTAGGCTTCGCCACGCGCCTGGGCACGTTGTGCGGCCGCGAAGGCGCGGCGGTGGGCGCCAACTGGGCCTTCGCCCCCATCATCGACATCGATTACAACTTCCACAACCCCATCACCAACACGCGCACCTTCGGCTCCGATCCAGACCGCGTGCGCCGCATGGGCCGCGCCTATGTGGAGGCGGTGCAAAAGGAGGGCGTAGCCGCCTCCATCAAGCACTTCCCGGGCGACGGCGTAGACGGGCGCGACCAGCACCTGCTCACCAGCGTCAACACCCTGTCCGCCGAGGAATGGGACGCCACCTTTGGCCGCGCGTACAAGGAGAGCATCGACGCCGGGGCCCTCACGTGTATGATCGGGCATATCGCGCAACCGGCGTGGAGCAAGAAGCTCAACCCGGCCCTGGCCGACGAGGACATCCTGCCCGCCTCTCTCTCGCCGGAGATGATGCTGGGGCTGCTGCGCGGGCGCTTGGGGTTCAACGGGCTCATCGTAACCGACGCCACCACCATGGCGGGCATGACCATCCCCATGCCGCGCAAGGACGCGGTGCCCCAATCCATCGCGGCAGGCGCGGACATGTTTTTGTTTACCCGCAACATGGCCGAGGATTTTGGGCACATGGTGCGGGGTTACGAAGAAGGTATCATCACCCCCGAGCGGCTCAACGAGGCGGTGGTGCGGGTGCTGGCCCTCAAGGCGGCCCTGGGCCTGCACAAGGATCGCCCCCTGCCCACGGTGGAAAACGCCCGGGCCGTGGTGGGTTGCGCCGAGCACCGCGACTGGGCCGCCCAATGCGCCGACCGCGCCATCACCCTGGTGAAGGAGCAAAAGGGGGTCTTGCCCCTCTCGGCCCAAAAGACGCCCCGCGTGCTGTACTACCCCATCGAGTCCGCGGCCGGCTTCGCTTATTCCGCCAAGCAGGGCGTGTGCGATCGCTTCAAGGAGATGCTCGAGGGCGAGGGGTTCGAGGTCACCACCTTTGAGCCGCAGCCCCTGTTTGAGGGCGCGGTGCCCATGGAGCGCGACTTTATCGCGCAGTACGACCTATCGATTTACCTGATCAACATGGTCACCAAGTCCAACCAAACCACGGTGCGCATCGAATGGCAGCAGCCCATGGGCGCAAACTGCCCGCACTACAGCGCGACCATCCCCACAGTGGCGATCTCGGTAGAGAACCCCTACCACTTGCAGGACATCCCCCGGGTCAAGACCTACATCAACGCCTACAACTCCACCGACGCCACGCTGGCCGCGCTGATGGACAAGCTGACGGGGCGCGCCCCCTTCAAGGGCAAAAACCCGGTCGATCCCTTCTGCGGCCTGTGGGACACGCGGCTGTAACCGCCGTCAGTAGATATCCCGCCCGGCCAGTTTGTAATCGGCCATCCGCAGTTTCTCGGGGATGTCGATGCGGTATGGGCACTGCGCAAGGCACGAACCGCAACCGGTGCAGGCGCCGATGCCTCCCGGAATCTTCGCGTAGCGCGCCCGGCCCAATGCCTGCTGCCCAAACCAAAAGCGCAGGCGCTCCATCAGCGCGTATTCCGCCGTGTCCCCCACCACGCCGCGGGCCATCTGGCGGTCGTAGAGGCCCTCGCACGCGAACACCTCCTGGATGTTTACGCCCTGGGGGCAGGCGCACTTGCCGCACTGGCGGCACACGTAGTTGCCCAGCTCCGGCGCGTCCATCAGCAGCGCGCGCTCTTCCGCCTCGGTCATCTTTGCGTAGTTTTCCACATAGGCCAGGTCGTCTTTTAGCATCTTTTCGTTGTTGATGCCCGCCACCACCACCGACACGGGGCGGCTAAACGCGTAACGGAACGCCGGTGCGGCGGAGCGGTACAGGTAGCCGTCGGCCACCGGCTTCATCAGGATCACGCCCGCGCCCTTCTCTTGGGCCAGGGGCAGCAGCGCGCCTTCGATTTCGGGGAAGTTGCACCGGTCGTAGTAGTTGATGGTGGACATCACCGCGGCGAACCGGCCGCGCCGCAGGGCCTCGATGAGCGTGCCCGCCCAGCCGTGCATCGAGATGCCGATAAACCCAACCTTTCCGGCCTTTTGGGCGGCCTCGGCGGCCTGATACGCACCGCCGGGAGCGAGGATTTGGTCCAGCTCCTCCACGGCGCCCACGGCGTGCATCAGGATGCCGTCCAGGTGATCGGTGCGCAGGTTCTTGAGCGACAGATCGATCTGCTCGGCCGCGCCCGCCGCGTCCCGCTTGCCCGTTTTGGACACCAGCACATAGTCGCCCCGGCGATGCGCGATCGATTGGCCGATTTTGCGCTCCGATTCGCCGTTGCCATAGCCGGCGGCGGTCTCGACGTAGTTGCCGCCCGCGTCCAGGTAGGCGTTGAGCAGCTTACCCGCTTCCTTTGCGGGGATTTCCAGCAGGTGAAAGCCGCCGAAGCCCAGCAGGGATACGTTGCGTCCGGTGTTGCCCAGCGCTCTGTATTCCATGCGGATCCCTCCCTTATATAATATCCTAGCGCCCCAGCGCCTCCAGCCGCCGCTCCATGTAGCCGGCGAGCTGCTCGATGCTCCCCTCCAAGCCGGACACCCGCGCGGAAAAACCCTGGGCCAGGCAGCCGCGCCCCCCGCCCCGGGCCTGGAGCGCCGGGTTCACCGACTGCGCCAGCTCCCCCATGTCCAGCCCCAGCCCCTCGGAGCAGCAAAGCACATACTGCACGCCCTCCTCGCTTTGGGCCAGCAAAAACGCAAGCGTGCCGCCGGCCTCGCACAGGGCCAGCGCCAGCGGGCGCAGCTGCGACGGGGGCAGGTCCACCAGGCGGGCGATCAAGCGCTTTCCCTTCACCGGCCTCGCCTCTTCGTTTAGCTCCCGCGACACCGCGCGAACCAACTTCGTTTGCAGCGCCCTGTGCTCCCGCTTGATGTCGGACAGCTCGCGCTTGAGGGATTGCACGGCCTGGGGCACATCCTCCCGCTTGCAGGAATACGCGTGGGCCACATCCTCCAGCACGCTCCGCGCCCCTTGCAGGTACGCCACCGCCCTGGGGCCGCAGGCGAAGCTCACGCGCACGCCGCCCTTGTGGGGCTCGACATCGGTGACGGCGATCAGGCCGATCTCCCCGGTGCGGGCCACGTGGGTGCCGCAGCAGGTGCATCTGTCGCCCCCCGGCATGTACACGATGCGCACCGTGCCCTCCAGCCCCTCGGCCCGCTTGCGCAGTTCCAGGCCGGGCAGCTCCTCGGCGTCCACATCCTTGAGGAGCACCGCAAGGTTTTGGCACACCAGCGCGTTGGCCCGGGCCTCCGCCGCCTCCAGCTGCTCCCGGGTGAGGGGCAAGTCGAGGTCGATGGTGCAATGCGCGGCGCTCATATGAAAGCCCACGTTCGCGGCCCCGAACAGCTCCTTCACGGCAAAGGAAAGCAGGTGCTCCCCCGAGTGCTGCTGCATGTGGTCGAACCGCCGCCCCCAGTCGATGCCGCATGCCACCGCCTCCCCCGGCTCGAGAGGCGTGGAAACGATGTGCAGCACCCGCCCACCCTGCTCGGTTACCTCGGCAACCGTGGCGGCGCCGAGGGCGCCCAGGTCGCAGGGCTGTCCGCCGCCGGTGGGGTAAAACACGGTGCGGTCAAGCTCCACGGCGTAGCCGCCTTCCCATTCCTGGCAGGCGATCACGGTAGCGCGGACGGTTTGCAGATAGCTATCGACGAGGTAGAGTCTCTCGGTCATGGGTTCCCTTCTCTCTGCCGGTGTGGGAGGCGTACTGTTTTTTGAGTATACACGCGAATCAAGCGTAGGGCGCGGCGACCTCGACGCGCCGCCGTATTGCATAAAAGGCGCGTTATATAGGGTGAATCACGGCGCGTTGAGGTCACCGCACCCTACAACAGAGATCTCGCCGTTTCCGTGGGGGCGATTATCAATCCCGCCAGCTTCTTCGGGCGATTGATAATCGCCCCTACATGGATGCCTGCCTTGGTCGGTTCAGCCCTTGATTCGCATTATACCAAACCCCGTGCATAACGTCCAGGGAATGCCTGTGTGGGCAGGGTAAAATCATTTGCTATGTAAAACATGCAAAGTGTAGGGGGCGATGCCCTCATCGGCCCGCGATACCTGATCACATCGTGAGAGTGCGGGGCGATGAGGGCATCGCCCCCTACAAAGACACGCATTGGTATGCATTTTTCTTTTCTTCTAATTTTTTTCTTCTAATCCAAATTAAATGACGCGCCGCCCTCCTTGTGGTATACTCTGGCAACAAAGAAGAGGGAGGGATGCGCGTGGAACGCTGCATCGATGTGCAGGGCCTTCGCAAGGCGTACGGCCCGGTGGAAGCCGTGCGCGGGATCGATTTTTATGTGGAGCGCGGCAAGGTATTCGCCTTCCTCGGGCCCAACGGCGCGGGGAAATCGACCACCATCGACGCGCTGTGCACGCTGCTGCGGCCCGATGCGGGGCAGGTAACGGTGGCCGGGTACGAACTCGGCCGGCAGGACGGCGATATCCGCGCGAAGATCGGCGTCGTTTTTCAAGACAGCGTGCTCGACCGCCTGCTCACCGTGCAGGAGAACCTGGTAACCCGGGGCCGCTTTTACGGCCTGAGCCGCAAAAAAATGAGCGGCGCGCTCCAAACGGCCATCGCCGCAACGGACATCGGCGACTTTGTGAACCGGCCGTACGGAAAGCTGTCCGGCGGGCAGCGGCGCAGGGCCGACATCGCCCGCGCCCTGGTCAACACCCCCGAGATCCTGTTCCTCGACGAGCCCACCACCGGGCTGGATCCGCAAACGCGGCGCAGCGTGTGGAACACCATCTTCGACATCCAGCGCGACCGGGGCATGTCGGTGTTTTTCTCCACCCACTACATGGAAGAGGCTTCCATGGCCGATTACATCATCATCATCGACAAGGGGCTGATCGCGGCCCGGGGAACGCCCGCCCAGCTCAAGGAGCGGTACGCGCAAGATACCCTGCGCCTCGTTCCGGCAAACGCGGCGGCTCCAGACGAAAATCCGTTAGAAGAAAAGCTGGCGGCGCTGGGGCATCCGTTTACCAGGCGGGAGGGCGGCCGCATCTTTGTGCCCGTGCAAGAGCAGGGGATGAAGGCGACCCTGGAATTGCTCAACGAAATCGCGCCGCTCATCACAAATTTCGAGGCCGTGCACGGCACCATGGACGACGTGTTTTTGAACGTGATCGGGGAGGCGCAAGAGGAGCAAGAGGAGGTGCAAGGCGCATGATCAACCTGGCCATTCGAAACTGGCGCCTGTTCATCCGGGACCGGGCGACGGTCCTCTATTCCCTGTTGGGCGTGTTCATCATCATCGGCCTGTACGTTTTGTTCCTCGGCAACCTGATGGCCGAGGGCGTGGGCGGCGGCGAACAGGGCGTTCGGCTTGTGGACACCTGGATCATGGCGGGCCTGATCGCCGTATCGTCCTTTACCACCACCCTGGGCGCCCTGGGCACCATGGTGGAGGATCGCGACCGCAAGATCAGCAAGGACTTCAGCGCGTCGCCCCTGGGCCGCTGGCAAATCGCCGGCGGATACCTGATCAACGCGGCCTGGGTGGGCTTCATCATGAGCTGCGTCACCTTTGCGCTGGCCACCATTTACATCGTAACGCGGGGCGGAGACCTGCTGCCCGCCCTGCAAATCCTGCAAGTGCTGGGCGTCGTGGGCCTGTCCGCCGCGGCGTCGGCCACCATGCTGTTTGCCATCACCTATACGGTCACCAGCAACCAGGCCTTCGGCGGGATCAGCACGGTGTGCGGCACGCTGATCGGCTTTATCACCGGCATCTACATTCCCATCGGCCAATTTCCGCCCGTGGTGCAGGCGGTGATGAGGTCCTTCCCCACCACACACGCCGCCGCGCTGCTCCGGCAGATCATGACGGAAAGGCCGGTGCAGGCGATGATGGCGGGCGCGCCGCCGGAGATGGTGGACGAGCTGCAAACCAACCTGGGCATCATCCTGCGCTTCGGCGATTGGACGGTGCCGGCTTGGGCCCACATCGCGGTGCTGGCCGCCACCATCGTGGTTTTCTTTGGGCTATCGGCCTACCTGATCTCACGGCCGCGGAAGGGGTAATTATTCGACTTTTGGCTTGAACAAACCCCCGGCGTCGCTTATAATCGTATCGATGAAAGTATTGTTGCGCGTAGCCAAAGAGGCAAAAAAATACAAGGGCCTATTTGCCGTGGCGGCCGTCAGCACACTGCTGCTGGCCGGGCTGAATTTGGCGGCCCCCCGGCTCATGTCCAACATGACGGCCATGGTGGCGCAGGGGCTGGACGAGGAGGGGCTGCGCAGGGTGCTGGGGCTGGCCGCCGCGCTGCTGGGCCTGTACCTTGTGCGCATCCTGCTGCGCTACCTGAGCAATTACCTGGCCCACAAGGCCGCGTGGGAGCTGGTAAAGGAGCTGCGCCTCCGCGTGTACGGCAAGCTGCAATCCCTGTCCATGGGCTACTACCGCGCCCACGAAAGCGGCGATTTGGTGAGCCGCACCATCAACGACACCGCCACCTTCGAGCTCCTGTACGCCCACCTGCTGCCCGAGTCCATCACCAACACCATCACCGTGGCGGGCGTCACCGTCATCCTGCTGTCGATCAACCTGCGGCTCGCACTGCTGACCCTCCTGCCCATTCCGTTCATACTGCTCAGCGGGTGGTTCTTCGCGGCAAAGGTTCGCCCGCACTTTCGCGCGATGCAAAAATCCCTGGGCGCCCTGTCCGCCCAGCTGCAAGACAATTTTTCCGGCATGCAGGAGATCCAGGCCTTCGGCCAGCAGGAAACGGCCTCGCATAAAGTGGAAGAGAAGGTCGGTCTCTTTACGCGGTTGATGCTGCGCGCGCTGAACCTGAGCGCGGTGTTTCACCCCGGCGTAGAGTTCCTTACCGCGCTGGGCTCGGTGCTGGTGGTGGGCTTCGGCGGCTACCTCGCCTATCAGGGGCAGCTGGATGTGGGCGACATCGTGGCGTTTATGCTCTACCTGGCGCTGTTCTACACCCCCATCGCCGGCCTGGCCAACCTGCTGGAGCAGATGCAGCAGGCGCTGGCCGGGGCGGAGCGGGTGATCGAGGTCCTCGACTCCCCCGAGGTGATCCACAATGCGCCGGACGCGTCGCCCCTCATCGATCCCAAGGGCGGGCTGCGCTTCGATCACGTAAGCTTTTCGTATACGGACGGGACGCCGGTGCTGCAGGACGTGTCCTTCGAGGTAGCGCCCGGCGAAATGGTGGCCATCGTGGGCGAAACCGGGGTGGGCAAGAGCACCCTGGCCCAGCTCATCTCCCGCTTTTACGATCCCACCGCCGGGGCCATCGAGATGGACGGCCGCGACCTACGGCGGATCGATCTGCGAAGCCTGCGCCAGAATGTGGCCATCGTGCTGCAGGATACCTTTTTGTTCAACGGCACCATCGCCGAGAACATCGCCTTTGCCCGCCCCGGCGCCTCCGCCGTGGACATCGAGGGGGCGGCCCGCATCGCCCGCATCCACGGCGACATCCTGGAGCTGCCCGACGGGTATCAGACGCGGGTGGGCGAGCGGGGCGCGCGCCTTTCCGGGGGCCAACGGCAGCGGATCGCCATCGCCCGGGCGGTACTGTGCGGCGCGCCGGTGCTGGTGCTGGACGAGGCCACCGCCTCGGTGGACGTGCAAACCGAGGCGCACATCCAAAACGCCATCATGGAGCTGGCCGGCACGCGCACCATCATCGTCATCGCCCATCGGCTGAGCACGGTGCGCAGGGCAAACAACATTCTCGTGTTCAAAGAGGGTCGCATCGTGCAGCAGGGCGCGCACGAGCAACTGGTGGCCGCCCCCGGGCTGTATCAAACGATGTGCCGGGTGCAGCAGCAGGGCACTAATTCAGAAATGCAATAAGAAGAGGGGGAGAAACATGGCCTACGTATCCTACAAAAAGCTGTCCAAGAGGAAGCGGCGGGAGATCGACCAAGGCAAGCGGGCCACCTGGGGAAGCGTATCCCCGGCTACCAAAAAAGTAGAATCCGCCAAAGCATACGACCGCAAAAAAATCCAACGCCGGCAAAGGGAATGGCCTCGTTGGATTTTTTGTTCGGAGGATTTTTTGTTCGGGTGTTGATCGCTTGACTTTTTTTTCACCATGTGGCACAATCAACCTATGACGATTCACTTAGATGACCCGCTTTGGATTACAAGTCAGGTTTTTGCATTTTTGGCGCTAATTTTCTCGATTTGGTCGTTTCAAATCAAGGAAAAAATCAAAATGATGTTTCTCATTGGCCTCTTTAGCCTGTTCTTGGCCATATCCGCATCCTTTTTGGCAAACTACTCGCTCGGCGTGCTTTTTGGGCTCGCGGCGATCCGTAACTTTGTTTTTTGCTATCTTGACGGGCGCGTTCGAAAGGGCAAAAAAGTATATAAATGGCTGCCGTATTCTTTGGCGGTCGTTTTTGCCGCCGCGACCATCACAGCGACAGCGCTGCTATGGCACACCGGGATGGCGCTGTGGTTGGAAGTGCTGATTTGCGTGACGTTGCTCGGGCTGATCGCCGGCAATGTGCTGCCGGGAACAAACCTGATACGGATCAGCTACATTGCAAACCGGTCCTTTAATATAATCAATCATATCTACTTTAACAACGTAATTGCGGTCATCATAGCGGTATCGGCAATTACCTCTAACATCGTTTATTATATTCGACAGTTTGTTGCCTGGAACAAAGGGCGCAAGGCAGTAAATAATGAGTGAATCATAACGATTAATGAGCTTTTCCGCCTAGCTGAAGGGTATCGTCGGTCATACCCAGCGCCCTGTCGCGCCCAATTTCCAACGCCAGGGGCTGCCCGGCCTGGAAGCGCGCGATGTCGGCGCAGAGCGCCAGTGTAACCCGCGGAAACCGGTCGCGGGTGGGCCCGGCCATGTGCGGAATCAGAATGCAGTTGTCCAAACCGCGCAGCGGGCTGTCCGGCTCCAGCGGCTCCCGCTCAAACACGTCCAGCAGCGCGTGGATGCGCCCCGCCCGCAGCGCGCCGGCCAGCGCCGCCTCGTCGAGCACGCTGCCCCGGGCGGTGTTCACCAGCAGCGCGCCGGGCTGCATCAGCGCGAGCATGTCCGCGTTGACCATGTGGTACGTTTCCGGAATCCGGGGCAGGTGCAGCGATACCACCCGGCAGGCGCGGAAAACCTCCTCGGGCGAATCGGCGCGGACGACGCCCAGTTTGGCAAACACGTCGTGGGGCACAAAGGGGTCGTAGGCCATTACTTGAACGCGAAAAACCTTGAGCATGGGCGCCAGGTAGCGGGCCACCGCGCCGAACCCGACCAGACCCACGGTCTGATCCAATAAGCCTTCGTTGAAGTCGTGGTCGCTCCACCCGCCGGCCTGCACCCGCGCGCTGCATTGCGGCAGGCGGCGCAGCGCGGCCAGTATGTAGGCAACCGTGCCCTCGGCCACCGATTCGGCGTAGAGCTCGTTGCCGCTGATCACGCGCACGCCCCGGTCGTACAGCGCCGGGGTCACGATGGGCGCGACCGTGCCGCCGGTGTGCGCGATCAGCTTCAGCCGGGGCGCGGCGTCCAGCGCCTCGGCGGTGAAGGGTGGGCACTGCCAGCCGGTAACGGCGATGTCGGCATCGGCCAGCGCGGGCCCCAGGGCCGCGGGCGCGTATTGCGCCTCGGCGGGGTTGTACACGACGGCGCCGAGGTTTTCCAGCGCCCGGGCCGCTTCGGCGGGGATAAAGGCATCGCGAAGCCTGCCGCGCGGAATGGTTACGTGAATGTTGCGCTCTGTCATGATTCCACCGTTACCCAGGTTCCCGGCCGCTCCCCCGCCTGGGCGCCCGCGCCCAGGATGTCCATCACCATCAGCGTCTGCGCGCTGTCCACCGGCGGCTTACCCGTCGAAAGGAAGCCCACCAGCGACTCGATGCACGGCGCAAAGAAATCCGCTTCGGCGGTGACAACCCGGGCCCCCGCCTTTGCGCTGATGTTCATCGTAAAGGGGCTGTCCCCCATAAAGCCGCTGATGGTGGCCGCCCGGCCGTCGGCAAATTCGACGGCCAGGGTATACCAATCCGTTCCGGGCACGTAGAGCACGCGGCGCGCCGGCACGCCCATCAGCATCACGATGGGTTCCACCTGGTGGATGGCGTAGGTGTCCAGGCCGTTGGGCCCCCACGAGGAGATCGCCCACAGCCCCTCCCTGTCGATGGCGCGGTATTCGGGGGCATAGCGCAGGGCGGAGGAGGAATAGCACGGCGTGCCCGACGCCGCGGCCAGGGCAAACAGTCTGCGGGCGATGCGCCCGTCGGGGGCGAAGGTCTTGTCCACATAGGTGGGCTTGCCGCTGCGCAAGGGCAGCTGACACAGCGCCTCGTGCATCTCGCTGTTGTCGGGCGAGAGCACGATCAGCGCGTCGCTCTTTTCCACCACCTCCTCGATGGTGTCGCACAGCGGGATCCCCATGTCCTTGGCCCATTGCGCCGAGGCGCGGCCCCCGGGCAGCGGGCTGTCGATCTGCGCGTACGCGCGGGTCACCGCGAGCTTTCCGCCGCTCGCCTTGCGGATGAAGGCCGGGTAATTGTTTGCGTGCCACTCGTCCAGGTAGTAATCGATAAAGCCGATCTCCATATGGGTTCCTCCCCTTTGTACATTTTCCTTTACAGATTCTGTTTCAAAAAGCTCAGTATCTCCCTGCGCATGTGGGCGGTCTCCCTGTGCCCGCAGTCGTCTATCACCATGCGCCAGTTCTCCGGCGCGCCGCACCGCGCGTAGGCCGCCTTCATGTCGGCGTCGATTCGATACAGCCCCTCGATGGGCGTGAGGGCGTCGTACCGGCCG
>Ga0123353_10004747_pt1 | contig 17613 bp, 7 predicted proteins | sample TergutLab28metaG_3_FD_92763 | JGI IMG/M metagenome (GOLD analysis project Ga0123353, IMG submission 92763) | Labiotermes labralis P3 segment gut microbial communities from Petit-Saut dam, French Guiana - Lab288 P3 | ecosystem: Host-associated > Arthropoda: Insects > Digestive system > Gut ... | reverse complement strand
TTGTCACTTCGTACCATTTCCTTGTGATATTGCCGAAGGCCTTGTCTGTCGAGAGAATTCAGATGGTCTATCCTCTTTACCAGAATCTCTATGCTCTCATTTTTCACGGCATTTTTTGTCTGAACGAAAAATGTGCCTTTTTTGTCATTTTTGTTACCCATGATCACCGTACCTATGGACACATCAACAAGTTCGAAGTCCGGCGGCTGGGAGTACTGCTCCTTTTCCGCCGAATGCATCAGCATGTTGGTTACCTGCTCCACAAACACGGAAAAAATGGCCTTTGACGCATTTCCCGGCAGTTGGTCGTGCGTCAGATGGGTCTTTACCATATCCGCAAGACCTTTTATACCGTCTTCCCACATTGGACCGCTGTATATCACTTTTATATTTAACTTTTCCACAACTCCGTTATATTCTCTCAGATCGAGCATCGTCTTATTCCCTCCTAATAATCAGTGTCGGTGAGTGTCCAGGCTCACAGCTTGAATGTGATAAGTACGAAATCGTCCCGCCTTGGCTCTTCGCCCTGATGCTGCTCAAAAGCTTCCCATATCTTGTTTGATATGACGTCTTGCTTTTCATTGTGGTTTTCAAGGATTATACTTGTCAGCGGCTTGTACCCGAACTGCTTGCCAAACTCGCCGCCGATCTGATCTGACAACCCGTCTGAAGATATATAGAATTTATTATCGGGGTTGGGCGGGATCCTGACGATCTCTACCTCATCTTTGCTCCTGATCCTGCCCTCGCCGATCAAAAGCTGCTGTCCTTTGTATCTGATGACTTCTTTTCCGTCACAGGTAAATACGTTTAGATTTCCCGCCGACATTGAAATATTGCCGTCCTTTGCGATGAACATTACAACAAGGTCACAGCCGTCGTTGATACTCATACTGAAAATGTCCTCGCTGGCCACGTTAAGGACTGTAGCGAGCCTTTGGTCAAGCATAAACAGTATCTGGGCGGTATCGGTGTGACGTTCTTCCGAGATCAGGGTCTCAAGCGTACTTGCGACAAGCATTGTCAGCAGAGCTCCCGGTGTTCCGTGTCCGGTACAGTCGCATACGCAAAGGACTGTGCCTTCATCGAAATTCTTGAGCCAATAGAAGTCGCCGCCCACGATATCGCGCGGCTGCCATATGATCGAGTAATCGGAAAACGCCGTTTCAAACTCACTGTTCTGCGGAAGAAGGTTTTGCTGGATCTTATTGGCGTATCTTGCGCTTGACAGCATCGCCTCCGCCACGGCTTCAGCCTGTCCTTTCGCAAGTTCCGCTTTATATGCTTCGCTTTCCGCTTGTTGTTTTTCTGTCAAATATTTGTCCAGATCGATCGCCGTGGAGTTGACGGCTTTCTTGATCCGGTAAAAGTCACCATTATACCGGCTCTCTATGCGGGCGTCGAAATTACCGTTTGCGATTTCGGAAAGGGTGCTTGCAAGCTCGTCGATCGGAAGCGCTATCGTATCCATCAGATCATTGAATCTGGATAAAACGTCATGCCACTCACCCGGGTACTTATCTGATTCCGCGCGGTAGCTCAAGTTACCGTTGATCGCGTTATCCACCACATTTTTGATATCGCTTTGCATACCGATGACGATCTCCTGCATCGTATGGAAATTCTTGGATAACAATCCGACTTCGTCATTTGATTGCCTTGTCTGCATTTGTATATCCATTTCACCGTTTGTGATCTTGTTTGACGCGACTTGCAGCGAGTGTAAGGGCTTGGCTACAGACCTTCTGAGGTAGAAGATCGGGATCCAAATGATCACTATGAAAATGCCAAGAGATATACCGAACATCAAAAATGCAAAATTATTGCTTCTGGCGAGGACGTCGTCGATATTCATCAGTACGCCGATCAAACCGATCGGGATGTCGTTTTCATCGAATATAGGCGCGTAAGCAGCGATGCCCGGGCGGTTGTTAACATTGAAGATGTAAGGTTCGGTCACGCAGGCCAGACCGAGCGCAAAGGCGTCGAATGCCGGTTTTTCAAACATCGTGTTGCGCACCGCGCCGTTTAAATCAAACAGGGTGCCTTCTATGTATATCCTCATGGCGACGACCATTACTTCGCCGGTCGAGTTGTCGATCGCGCCTTCGGGATGCAACGTGCCTACTGGATCAAACGAGCCGGCGTAGAAAAACGCCAGGCCTTCCTCCTCACGGATCCTTTTAAACTGCCTTTCAAGGTGCATGTAGTGATCGTTTTTTACGCCTGTTTGAAGAGCGTTTCGAAACTCGCTGGGTGTTATGGACATCGCTGCGGATTTTGCTACTATCATCGCTTTATCCTGGCTTGCTTGTATTGAATCGTCACGATGAATGACAAAACTCAAAATGCCAATGGTTATCGTATTTACCAAAATGACTAACAAAACGATCACCGTAACCTTTGTAGCCAATGGTATCAATCTTACACGACCTGATGGTTTCATGTCTGACTACTCTCCTTCTAATTCAGGTAAGCCCTTAGTTTATCCAGGACGTCGTTAAAATCGAGCGGTTTGCCAATATGGTCGTTCATGCCTACGGCAAGGCATTTTTCTATATCGTCCCTGAACACGTTTGCGGTCATGGCGATGATCGGTATAGTTTTTGCTCTCGGTATATCCATAGCACGTATTGCTTGTGTGGCTTCGTGGCCGTCCATTTCGGGCATTTGGACGTCCATAAATATTATATCGTACTTGTCCGGCGCTGCTTCAAACATCCCCACCGCCTGCGCGCCGTTTACAGCACAGTCGACTTTGAGCTCCGTGGGTTCAAGCAATGCCAGGACGATCTCGCGGTTTATTTCCACGTCCTCGGCAAGCAGGATTATTTTATCCGAGAAGTTATCACTATACTCGACTTTCTCGTCCCGCTCCATCGCGTTATCGATACCGATGCATTCATTTATCATATCGACGATCATTGAGGGGAACAACGGTTTGGGAAGAAATTTATCCACACCCGCCGCACGCGCTTCATCTTCAATTATGTATCGGTCTATTGAGGATGTTATGATGACCGTCAGTTTGCCTTCCGCATTATCCTGTATCCGCCGGGTCAGTTCGCCCCCGTCCATGCCCGGCAGACTCCAGTCAATGAAATGTACGTCATAGTTATTATCATCTTCCAGTTTCTTGACAGCTTCTTCTCCGCTGGAGGCGACCGTGCATGAAACTCCCCATGATTCGGCAAGAGCGGTGAAAAAATCGCGGACGATCGGGTCGTCGTCTACCAGGAATATACGTAAGTTCTTCCAGTTGACGCCTTCGGGCAGCGGCAGTATTCCATCTTCGGAGCCGCGTTTGAGCGCAGCGGTAAAAACAAATGTGGATCCTTTTCCAAACTCGGATTCCACCCATATTTCGCCGTCCATCAGTTCAACGATGCGTTTTGAGATCGAAAGGCCCAGCCCTGTGCCTCCAAATTTCCGTGATGTACCGGCTTCGGCTTGTTCAAACTTTTTGAACATCCGCTCTTTCTGCTCTTCGGTCACTCCGATCCCCGTGTCTTCCACGCTGATCCTCAGACGACAAATATCGTTTTCTTCCGAAATGAGCTGCGAGTCAAGAGATATCGTTCCTTCTTCCGGCGTGAATTTCACGGCGTTTGACAAAAGATTGGTAATGACCTGTGAAAGCCTCTGGTCATCGCCAATCAAAATACGCGGAATATCCTTGTCGATATTGATGTAAAACTTTTGCTGCCGCTCGTCTACACGGAAATTTACAACATCCACGACTTTTTGCAGCATTTTCTCAAAATCAAAACTGATCGGCGACAGATCAAATTTATCCGCTTCGATCTTTGACATATCGAGGATATCGTTGATCACGCCGAGAAGATGCTTTGATGCACCGTCGATTTTTTCAAAGGCATCCTGCGCTTTTTTCATGTCCTGAGCTTTTTTGCCGATCGACGTCATTCCTATGATCGCGTTCATAGGCGTGCGGATCTCATGACTCATCGTACTGAGGAAAGAGCTTTTTGCTTTGTTGGCGGCTTCGGCTTCTATACGCTGTCTTTCTGAACCAAGGATGATATTCTTTGTTTCGGTTATATCCACAAGTGCGCCCGCTATCCTGATGGCATTGCCGTCGATATCGCGGATCGTCTCACCGGAAGTCCTGTAATATGTATATTCGCCGTCTTTCTTGAGCAGCCTGTACTCAACGTTGTAAGGGGTTTGTCCGGTCTTATCGGACAGATGACGCTTAAGCGCGCCGAGAGTTTTTTCCTTGTCTTCGGGGTGCAGCAGATCGCTCCAACTGCCAAGTATATTGGGAAAGTCGGTCTCGTCTTCATATCCCAGAATACTCCGGAACTCGTCCGAGTATACAAACGGATTATTCGGATTGACAGGATCATACCGCACGACTTCCATATCCCAAAGGCCGATTTTTGTCGCTTTGACCATCAGGTTCATTTTTGCAAGTTGAAGCTCGTTTTGATTGCGCGCCCGGATCAGTTCGATCTCCCGGTCACGGACTTCGGTCATGTCATATATATAACCCATAGTAAGAAGGCTGTTTCTATATGGAAATATTTTCATTTCCACATCCAGATTGCGCATTACTCCGCTGACTATGAGTTCGATGCTGAACTTGGTCAGGCCCTCTTTTGCTGCGGTAATAAGTCTGTCTACCAGCAAGGTGGAAGTATATACATGCGACCTGAAATCCGGCATGATGCGATTGTTGCGCTGTGCAAATACAGCGAGCATCTCTTCTTTTGATTCAAAACCCATGAAACGGAAGGCCGCGGGATTGCAGTCGACTACCATATACTTGTCGTCAAATAAAATGTTCATTTGCGGATTTGATTCGATCATGTTTCTCATGAGATCATCCGCTTCGCACGTACTATCTATTACAGAAACCGGTGCAGGTGTATGTGGATTTTCCTTCATACGACCCCTCCAACGTATTTATTTGTTGAGCGGAGTACTAAATATGGATTCGATTTAAATTGTTATTTCAATGGATAGTGTCAAACAATATAAAAAGATACTTTTCACAACTGTATAATTATATCACTTATTGTCCAATAAAACCACATTTTTTTGATATTAAATCATAATAGCGATGTTGGCAGCTCTGAGCGTCTGGTCCGGAAATGGGCGGTCAGTTGTGCAAGCATGACGGACTGGCTGCTCATATCTTCCGCCGAAGCAGCGCTTTGCTCGGAAGTAGCGCTGTTTTGCTGGACGACCAGTGAAACATGATCTATGCCCATATTGATTTGGCTGATCCCGGCAGACTGTTCTGCGGAGGATTTTGCTATTTCATTTATCAGTTCGTTGCTTTCTTCGATGCCGGAAACGATTTCAGAAAGGCTTGAAGCCGTTTCGGCGGCAATACCGGCGCCTAATGCTGCTTTTTCCATCGAGTTTGCGATAAGCCCGGAGGTGTCTTTTGCCGCGCCGGCGCTCTTTGCGGCGAGATTTCGGACCTCTTCCGCAACCACTGCAAAACCCTTGCCGTGCTGACCGGCGCGGGCGGCTTCAACGGCTGCGTTGAGAGCGAGGATGTTGGTCTGGAAAGCCAGATCGTCAATGACCTTGATGACCTTGCTGATGCCTTGAGAAGCGGTGTTGATATCTTTTACTGCCGCTATCATATCGTCCATCTGCCTGTTGCCTTTTTCGGCGCTTAGCCTGATGGCGCCGGCAAGTTCCGCGGCGTGTTCGGCTTTGCCGGAGTTGTCTTTCGTCATTTTCGATATTTCCGCGATCGCGGAAGAAAGCTGCTCTATGGAAGCCGCCTGTTCGGTCGAACCCTGCGCAAGGGCCCCCGCTCCGGCGGCGATCTGCTTTGAGGCGGTGGAAACATGCTCGGAGGCATAGCCTATTTGTGACAGCGTGTCATTCAGCGAATCAAGTATGCGCTCGAGCGATGTTTTGATCGGACGAAACTCGCCAATGTAGTCGATATCCACAACGATATCCATGTCGCCGTCAGCCATTGATTCAAGCTTTCTGGAGATATCGCCTATATACTGGCTCAGCGTGGATTTTATTCTGATGACGGCGTCTGTCAGCATGCCGATCTCGGAGGTGTTTGAGGCAAGGTCAAGCTTTGATGAGAGATTACCTCTGGCGATTTCCATCACGTCTCTCTGAAGCTTCTTTATCGGGGAGATGGTCGTGATCATGATCACCAGCACATTTACAAGCTGCATAACGCCAACGACTATAACGCTTATACGTACAAGGTTGGTCAGCATGTTCTGGGTCGATCTGAGCTGCTCCGTGTGCTGCAGCGTGCGCTCATCAAGCATTGAAAGAAACTGCGTATTGTGCTTTCTGATCTGCTCTATCGCCTGCTCATATAACGCACCGAATACCAGGTCCAGGGCGCCGGCACGATCGCCTTCCATAGTCATCTGCATAGCCTGGTCCTCGAGAGGGACCAGCTCGTTTGACAGACTGGCCATGGCATGTATTTCCGCATCCTCTTCAGCTGTGATACCTATGGCGCGCATGGTTTCCACGCCAATATCGCGGTTTTTCAAATTGTTGATCTCATTCCAGTAGTTGTCGTAGTGGCGGACATTACCGGTGGCGGCATAAGCGCGGACTTCATTTGTCAGAAATGCCGAACCATCCATAAAACGTTTGGCGTTTGACGTCAAGCCGTATCTTTCCCCCGACGCCTTCTCGTAGCTGACCTCGGCGCCGGCCAGCAGTTGAACAAAGATCACCGAGACAATGACGAGAATGACTGTGATCGAGTTGGTGATAATAAAGAGCGTGGATTGATTGATAGCCTTTTTCATGATGCACCTCCAAGTGACTGTTTTTCCGCCATATCGTACCCTATGGGGCAGGGCACGGGTCAACAGTTTAGCTGTTAATTTTCTGAATTTTTGCACAATAAAAAACCGGCGGGGCCGCCATTGTGGCTCACCCTGCCGGTTTGGTTATATTGATTTGATATTCAGGCTCTTATTGCCGGAGCGTTCTCAGTTCCATTAGCGCGCCCTCGAAGTCATAATCGTCGATTCGCTGCGTCAGTTCCTCCATGCCCGCGACGCCCTGCAGCCTGGTAATATAGTCGACCGCGCCGAAGTCCCCTTTCACAAGCAGGGGCTCCAGCTCGGACAGAATGGCGGCCAGCGTTTCGCTGTCTATTTGTACATTGTCCGGCCTCATCGACTGTGCCTGTTCATAAAGAGGCATGAACTCGCGCAGCGCCTTGTCCAGTTCGACTTCCAAAACGCGCAGTTGCATGGGTGTATGGTCTGCAGTCTCGTCTTTGAGTGCGTCTTCCAGCGAATATGCGGCGTCCTGCAAGTCTTTTTTTCCGAGAAAACCGGCGCTGCTTTTAAGCGTATGCGCGATCCTGTGCGCGGTCTTTATATCACCCCTGTTGATCGAAGCGATTATGTCTTCAAAGGTATGCAGGTTTTCCTTTACGAAGGTTATCGTAGCTTTCAGGTGCAGTTCTTCCTCCCTGCTCAGACGCTCCTGATGCGCTTCGGGTCTTGCAACCTCCGTCTCGATCATCTCCGGCGGAAGATGCCTTTTGATGATCTCATAAAGCTTAGCCACATCGATGGGTTTTGATATGAAGTCTGAAAAGCCGTTTTCAATGAACATCTCGCGCACATTGCCGACCGCGTTGGCGGTAAGCGCGACTATTATCAGTTCCTCATACTTTCCGCCCAGGTTCCTGATTTCCCGTACGGTCTCGACCCCGTCCATCTCGGGCATCATGTGATCCATGAAAACGATATCATAATCGTGTTTTTGCACGAGCTCGATCGCCTTGTACCCGGAGTTCGCGGTTTGGGCCTCGATGTCCATCAGGTTTAGAAGCCCGCTTGCAACCTTGAGGTTGAAATCGTTGTCGTCGGTGATAAGGATCCTTGCCCTCGGTGCGCTCAGGGTCTGCTCGGAAGTATCGATACCGACCCTTTGGATGTTGCCGGCGTCACCCGATGATATGGGGACGGAAATGGTAAATGTCGAGCCTTTACCATATTCGCTCTCTATGGAGATGCTGCCGCCCATCATTTCAACAAATGACCTGCTCAGCGCAAGCCCCAGCCCCGTTCCGACGACGCTGCGGTTGATCGATTTATCGACCTGCTCAAAAGCAGTGAACAGCTTAGCCATGTCCTCTTGCCGTATGCCGACGCCGGTGTCCGTGATCTCGAAAATGAGCGAGTCTTCCGACGTGGTGACCTTTAGCAGAACATATCCGGTTTCAGTGAATTTTACCGCGTTTCCGCAGATGTTTATAAGTACCTGTCTCAGCCTGATATCGTCTCCGAAAACGAAACACGGCAGCTCGCTCTCACACTCCAGCTTGAACTCCAGTCCCTTTTTCTCCGCCACATAGATAAACATTGACTCGATATTATCAAGCAGAGCGCACAAATCATAGTCAACTGGCATAAGCTCCAGTTTTCCGGACTCGATTTTTGAGAAGTCCAGTATGTCATTGATGATATCCAGAAGCGATTTAGCGGAAACTACTATGTCGTTGACATATCCGGACTGGCGGTCATCCAGCTGTTCACGCGACAGGAGTTCGCCCATGCCTATTATTGCGTTCATGGGCGTCCTTATCTCATGGGACATGTTTGACAGGAAAATCGACTTTGCGTGATTGGCCTCCTGGGCTACCTCCAGCGCGTTTTTGAGCTCCAGGGTCATGTCGCTTTTCAGCATGGAGTTTGCGATCAAAAGCCCCGCCGAGCGAAGGATCGACGCTTCATTATCGGAAAACACTCTTTCATTGTGGCAATCGTCAAATCCTATAAAGCCCCAGAACTGATCCTGCAAAAATACGGGTGCGATAAATACCGAAAGGACTCCCTGACCCGAAAGTTGGGCTCTCGTAGCGGGAGGCATGTTCTTCACTTCACCGTTGATGCATTCTCCGCCCGAAAGCAGAAGCTCCCACTCGGGAAAGTTATCGCGGTATGATACGCCTGCAGTGTAATCGTTTCCCTGCTGGGGCGCGGCTTTGTCCGACCATTCGCAGACCTGGTCGCAGTAAAGCTCGTCGTTTTTCTCATGGTTTTTCCAGATGTACACGCGGTCTGCGTCCACTGCTTCGGCTATCATTCCCATGCACTGCAGCATGTCCTCCTGATAGTCCTCGATCGGTGATTGAAGCAGGATACCGGCGATCTGGTTGACCGTATGCAAAAGGTTTTCCTGCCGCTCGATCTCTTCCAGCATCTCCTGATGCTCGCGCATATCCACGACATGCGCAACGACGAGCTTCTCAGTTTTTCCATCTACTCTGATCGCTGTTATATTACATGGTATCGGCGTACCGTCGGAAGCGTTGTGGACCCAGTAAAAGACACTCCTGCCGAACTCGAACGCCCTGCTTAGATTTGTTACGACTTTTTCTGAGGAGAGACTCCCGTCCGGCTGGTACTCGGGGGAGAACATGTAAAACCTGTTTTTAAAGTCCTCCTTATCGTCTATCTTGAACATTTTCATGCTCGCTTCGTTGCAGTCGACCATCTGTATGTCCGAGTTCCACAGGTGGCAAGCGTACGGCATGGAATCAAACATGAGTTTGATGTTCCCATAGTTTTGCATCTCGTGTTGATCCATGACCCCGCTCCTTTCTTTTTTATCAGACGGCAGCTTATTAGACAGATTCGATAATACTTGATTATATATGCTTGAAAACAAAAGGTCAAACTAATTAAGTGAAGTGTTGTTTGGTCAGCGTTTGCCGTAAGTCTTTACGGTGTCAAACATAGCCTCTACGTTTTCCGGCTTGGAATGGTCAAAACCGTGCGCTGTCTCAAAGATGAACCCTCCGCCGGGGGCGCAGACGTCGATCAGGCGCTTGCACTCGTCGATCACCTGTTGTTTTGTGCCGTAATCGAGAAGATATACCGGGAAGCCACCCGAGATGCACGCCGTATCTCCCAACGCTTTTTTCGCCTGTGCCATGTCGCATTCTTCAAAATGATAAACGACCTTGCCTTTTGTGACCTCTTTCAGGCATTCGAGCCTGCTGTCGTACTTGCCCTCCGTGTATACGTACGGGGTCATGCCCTGTTTGACGATCTCTTCAATGATCGCCTGTAGGTCACGCCAGTAGAAGTTTCTGTAGTGTTCGCCGGACATGAACTTATCCATGCCCTTATGCAGAGGCATGAAGACCCATTTGCCTTTCAGGAACTGACCCTGCAGGCGAACCAGCGCGAGCATACACTCGAGACGCGCTTTGCAGAACTCGGTTATGACCTCAGGGCTCTCAAAAAGGTCTACCATGGTATCTATCGTGCCCCTGTAGAAGTCGCTGTACTCGTCAAACGGGACCATTGCGAAGCCCTGATGCAGGACCGGGAACCCTGCTTCTTCGATCCGCGCGTTGAGACCTGCGACTTTTCCGTCGATCTCCTGTTTCAAGTCCGCGATTTTCCAGAGGGTCTCTATGGTCTCGCGCATGCGGGGAGTACTGAATGCACCCGCCAGCGCGCTGACTTCCATGCCGAGCCCCATCCTGTGCAGACCCATGTCCTGCAGCGGTTCCAGCAAACCGGAAATCGCAGGGAAGCCTTTATCAAACATCCAGCCTGTGTAGTCTTTGCCAAAGCGCTCCATCTCATCTTCATGGAGCACTGCGTACTCGATGAACTGATGGATCGATGTGTCGGTTATGGAAGCGCCGGGAGCGCCCGCCCATACCATGTTTTTTGGCTTCATCAGCTCAAACATCGGGCCGCTGCCCATGTGCAGGTAAGCCTGCCCGAACATGGAGTCGGGCTCATATTCGCGCGCGAAGCTCAAAAAGGCCTCGGCGCCCTTGTCAAAGTCGTATAAAACATCCTTCATCGTGCAGCCGGCATGGAATACCGGATAGCACTGTAAGACAGGCGCGATCGGTACTCTGTCAGGCTCGGAAAGCGCCGCCGCGGTCTCCATGCGCTTTAGTCTCAGTTCATAATCAGACATAGTTCCCTCCCGTTATTTTCATATAATGTCCGGCTAGTTTTCCGCCGGTTATATAGTATTACACTTCGGTAATAGTGTCAACTAATCTCTCCCGATTCTACAGTGGTTTTTTAGTTGCTGGTCAGGCCTACCCCCGTCACTGCGAGCCGCATTTCGAGCGGCGCGGCAATCCAGGAAATTTTATCCGTCGCTTATGCGACCACTAAATAATTTGACTTTACAGAGGCTGGAAAAAGGATTAAAATATACATAGCTAAATAACGTATATTACGATCAGGAGGTCGTTCACATGAAAACAGTTGAAAACAACATAGCGGCCATACCTCTGGCGATCGAACCATACGATAAAGAATGGGGCGTCGGAGTATCGGGGCTGATCGAAGAACCCTCGCCATTCCCCCGCGTAAACAGGATACTAAACCGCCTCAAGGCAACGGACAACAGCGCGGACGCGCAAAGAGCGCTTATCTACACGAGGGCAATGAAAGAGTACGCCATGCACCCGCAGATAATTAGAAACGCCATGGCGTTCCGCGACATAATGCAGCAAGTCGAAATCAACATCTGGCCCGACGAGCTCATTGTAGGCGAGCTGGCCGCGCCCCCGAAACACGCGCCGGTCTATCCGGAGTTCTCCATCGACTGGCTCTGCGACGAACTGGTCAACGCGCCTTTCGATGAGCGGACGAACGACAGATACGTCATCAGCGGGGATACGACAGCCAAACTCCTGAGTATCCAGGAAGACTGGCGCGGAAAAACGGTATCCGAAGCCATCGTTGCCAGTTACTCAGATGAAGAGCGCAAAGGTTCGCATCTCGGCAAATGCGTCGTGTTTGACGGCCTATTCGTTTATGCCGGAATAGGACATGTCTGCGCCGATTACGAAACACTTCTGCGTGAGGGCTTTGGCGGGATCCGGGCAAGGATAATAGGGGAGATGGAGCGTCTTGACCCAAGCAAACCCGGGGACAGCAATAAACAGGTGTTTTACAAAGCGGCGCTGATCGCCCTTGAGGGTGCAACAAGCTATATAAGGCGATATGGCGAACTGGCGGCCGTTATGGCTGATAAGGAATCCGACGCTGCTCGTAAATCGGATTTGCTTCGTATATCATCAAACTGCCTGCACGTTTCGCAAGGCGGACCGAGGGATTTCTGGGAAGCCGTCCAACTGTGGCATATCGCGACAAACATGATAATAGTAGAAACAAACGGGCACTCCGTCACATACGGAAGGTTTGACCGGCTCTTTATCGACTTCTATATGAACGATATCGCTTCGGGCACGCTGAGCCGCGAACAGATGCAGGAGATCATAGAGCTTTCTTTCCTGAAGATGCATGAGCTCTGCAAGATCAGGGACAAGACCGCGATACGGTTTTCCAGCGGAACGATCATGGGCGGGACAGCCCTTGACGTCGGCGGCGTCGACGAGCAGGGCAATGATATCACCAACGATCTGAGCTATATGGTGCTGGACGCTCACGCTCATACGAGGATACCGAACCCCTGGATGGGCGTCCGCTTGCACAAAGGCTCGCCGCCGGAGTTTAAAACAAAGACATTCAATGTCATCAGGATCGGCACCGGCGAGCCAAAGATATTCAACGACGAACCGATGATAAAATCCCTTATGCGGTACGGCAAACCCATAGGGGACGCGCGAAACTATGTGGGCATAGGCTGTGTAGAACCCGCAGTGCCCGGCAAGACATACGGATGGCACGATTCATCGTCATTCAATATCGCAAAAGTAGTGCAGCTGGCGCTGAATCACGGTCGCTGCATCGACTGCGGTACGGAATGCTCCTATTACACGCAATGCGGGGGCGTTGGCAAGGGCCTCGGCCCGGACACAGGCGGCCTCGACACGTTCGAAGATTTTTCAGAAGTGGTGAACTCTTTTGACAGTCAGATGAAGTTCTGGTGTGATATGATGACCGCCATGATCCAGAAGATAGATATGGCGCATCAAAGGCTGAAACCTCTCCCATATCTTTCCCTGATTGTTCAGGACTGTATCGGCAAGGGGGTCGATGTGTCCGCCGGAGGAGCTTTATATAACCACAGCGGACCGCAGTGCGTCGGCGTCGGTACGGCAGCGGACAGCCTCTCCGTTGTCAAGCAGATCATATTTGATGAAAAGAAAGTGACCGGAGCAGAGCTGCTGGATGCGCTCAAGAAAAACTGGGTGGGATACGAACCTTTGCGAGCGCTTGTAAACAGCGACAAAATGCACCACTACGGAAATGACGATGATTATGCCGACGATCTGGCAAGACTTGTCATAGAGACATACTGCAAACATGTCGAGCACAGACCAACGGCCCACGGAGGCGAGTTTATGCCCGGGGTCTACTCGGTGTCCAACAATGTTCTCCATGGCGCCGTGGACGCGGCGACGCCGGATGGTCGCGAGGCATATGAGCCCGTTTCCGATTGCCTTGGGCCTGTTCACACCAGTATGGCCTCTCATGACAGAAACGGCCCGTCGGCTGTCGCGAACAGCGTTACGAAGTACGATCACAGCAGGATAGCAAACGGCGTGATCCTGAACTGGAAGTTTTCACCCGGCGCCGTTTCCGGAGAGGTCGGCAGAGACTGCCTGATGACACTGATGGAAGATTACTTCGAAAGGCAGGGCATGCAGAGCCAGTTCAGCATCATCGGGCGCGATACGATGCTGGCTGCACAGGAGGACCCGAAGGAGTACCAGAATCTTCTGGTGAGGATAGCTGGCTACAGCGCGTACTTTGTAGAGCTCAGCAGGGAGTTGCAAAACGACCTGATCAGCAGGACGGAAATGAGCTTCGATTGAGCATTGGACCACTAAGATCACTAAGCATGAATATTTACTGATATTCAGGGAATACTCCTTAGGGTTGGAGAACCATATGAAAAAAATCAAAGTGTATTTTTCCTCGTCTTCTAAAGAACTCAGCGTAGAGATGGCTGGTATCACCGATTATTTCCTCGGACTAAACGACTGCTTTCTTGACAAAGGCCTGTTGCTTTCTGTGAGCACAGGCCTTTCGGGCAGCGACATAGTTTTTTTCCTGATAGACTCCGTGGCGTCATGGTCTGATGATGACTTTGATGCTGCGCTTGAAAACCGTAAACAACGGGGAAAGCCGGAGATAGTCGTTTACCTCAAAACCGATGAGACCGGGCCGCAGCCTGAGACCGCAGCAAGACTCATGGACCGCTTGAACCAGGAGGCGGGCTGCCGCTACAACACCTTCGGGCACATCGACACACTGAAGCTGGGTGTACTTCTGCAGCTTAAGGTGATCTGCCCGGACCATATGGACGTCAGGCTCGAAAACGGCAAAGCATGGCAGGACAACACTGAACTGCTATCGCTCGATAAAGTGGAAATGGTTGTCGGACACGAGGAGCTGCAGCGGCTGTATAAAGAGCGGATAGCTCTTAAGGACCGGTACATGCAAACAAAGCAGCATTTTGCCAAAAACCCGGACGACGCTGCAGCAAACGACGCTTTTTTCGAAGCATCTGAGCAATACAACTCGGTCAACGCAGAGATACGGAAAATCGAAAAAACACTATACTCCATGATAGCGGATATTTACGGTCAGGTGCCCGGAGAGAAGCGTTCCAAGCGCCAGATGGAAGCCTATCTGCTGATAGGACGCGGTAAGTACGAGGATGCGAAGAAAGTCTTAAGCATAGAGAAACTCATCGACGAAGGGCGCCAAAACGACGAGATGTTTGCTAAAGTCACAGAAAGCGCGAAAATTATCATAAGTGAGCAGATGCAACTCAAAGAGATAAACGTGACCCTTTCCGATTGGGATGGTGTGGATACCTGCTTCCGGAGCGCTGTTCGGCTGGAAGAACGCAGCAGCCTCCCGAAAAAAGCGACACTCGCGTACACACAGTTTCTTAGCGATCAGAACCGGGCGTCAGAAGGGGTCGTTATTGCTGAGAGACTTCTCGGATTTTTCAACAGTCCGCTTGAAGCCGTCACTGACATTGAAAAAGGTCAACTATTCAAGACGCTTGGCAAGCTATATGACCAAACACAACGCCTCGATGAATCTGAAAGCATGTATAATGCGGCGGTAGATGTATATAGAAAGCTTGCGGACCGCGATCCCGAAGCTCATAAGTCGAGTCTTGCGGGCACATACAACGAGCTTGCCCGTATGCTCTGGTTCAGCACACGCCTGAAAGAGGCGGCGGAAACGTACACAGCAGCCCTGGATATATGGACTGTACTCGCGGAGCGGGACCCTGTCGCTTATGAACCATTTGTGTGCAAATCACACCACAATCTGGGAATCGTCAACAGGGACATGAACCGCCTTGAGCAGTCGGAAAAGTCATACAGAACGGCTATGCCGATCTATCAGAGACTGATCGCCCGCGACTCCGAAACCTTTGAGCTGGATTATGCGCGCTGCTGTGCGAGTTTTGGCTATATGCTTACCAACGTCCTCAAAATGGAAGAAGCGGAAGCGCTGATGAACACTGCGGTGGAAGTCTACGAAAGACTGGCCGGACAAAACCCGGGTGCGCATGAACCGGAGAAAGCAAGTGTGTTAAACATGCTCGGAGAGCTGCATATGAAAACGCAGCAGTATGAAGAAAGCGAGAGGGAGTTAACAGAAACTCTCGAGATACGCCTGCGGTATGCCGTCCGTGACCCGGAACTCTTCGAGCCGTTCGTGGCGCTCACCCATATGCATCTCGGATTACTATACATGGAGAAACGTGACACAGAGCGTGCGGAGAGAGCGTTCAAAGAATCACTTGAGTTGTGGAGCAAGGTGGACGCGGCATGTCCGGACAGGTATGAACTGGAGTTTGGGATCACATACAGAAGCCTCGGCGAAATGTATATCAGGGCGCAACGTGCGGACGAAGCGGAAGAACCGCTCGGCGAGGCGCTGAGGCTTTTCAAAAAGATGTCCGCAGAGGGCGAACCCGGGTTTTATGAACCGGAGCTATCGGAAGCATATTTCCAGTTGTGTTTGTATCACAAAGATATGGGGCGTGCAACCGAGGCGGAGAACGCCGGACGTATCGCCCTGCGCCTTTTCAAAAAGTATTCTAAAGATAATCCGACTTGCGCCGAGGGGGAGACGAAAACGATACGGCTGCTGGAAAGCTTGTATGATATACCCATCGGGAGGTTGAGAGAATCCCTCGTCGAAGGCGAACCGGGAGGGCTCTTTACACCCGAAGAAAAGGAAATCGCGCTGCTGCTCACCGAGGGGCTGTCTCATCGCGATATAACACGAAAACTCAACATATCCGCCGTGGAGTTCTCGAGGCGGGCCGGCGCCATACGTGAAAAAGTGTCGGGTAAGGTGGGTCCCGACCCGGTCATCGACGCCGTCACTCATGAGTATGCACTTACCCGGCGTGAAGCCGACATGCTCCGCTATCTGCGCCAGGGCGCAGGCAACGATATTATCTCAGCAGAACTCTACCTGTCCGAGGAAACAGTCAGGACGCATGTGCGTAATGTGCTAAAAAAGCTGTCTCTGGAAAACCGCCAGGACATACCCGCATGGCTGGAGAGTTATATGAATAAATAGCGTTTAGTGAACGAAAAATAGTATTCGGGATAAAGGGTGGTTGGTTTTTACACAAAATCAACCACTCTTTTTTACGTTTTGGTTGGTTTTTGCACAAAATCAACCGTGCAATTTTCTACAGATTATGATTATGTAAATGTAGAAACGGATGAACAAGCGGAAAAACGCTCCGGCTTAAACCCGTCAATCCAAAGGAGGAATATTAAATATGAAACGTAAATCAATGAAACTGACTGCGCTCTTGCTGAGCGTGATGATGGTCGCAGCGCTGCTGCCTGCGCCGGCTTTTGCGAGCGCGGCGAACGAGACATATGATGATATATTCGTCGGCGATCTCGCTGCGGACGATCCGGAAACCTTTGACCTCATGGCGGAGGCAACAGAGTTAATGATAGCGGAGGAAGATCCACCTCTTAACTCGCTCGACGCGGTGGTAGACGTCGGTAGCTTCGCAAATTTGCAACCCGCGATAAACAGCGCACCCAACAATGTAGCTACGACGATTAACATAACGGCAAGTTTTACCATGACCGGGCCTATAACCATACCCGCCAATAAGATCATAACCATAACCGGCGGTTCCTTAGTTCGCACGCTTACAAGAGGCACAAGCACGACAGGACATCTGTTCACTGTACAGTCCGGCGCTTCGCTTACTTTTGAAAATATCACAATAAACGGCAATAGAAGCGCGATCCCGAACGGTGGAGCAGCGCTGGTGTTAGTAGCCGGTGGCTCGTTTACCATGAACAACAGTGCGACGCTTGAAAACAACAGTATTACCACCACAGGTATCGACGGCAGCGGCGTTTATATGACTGCAGGCACTTTCATTATGAACGGCGGCGCGATAAGAAATAACTCCGCTCCCAGAAACGGAGGCGGCGTGTTCATGACCGGCGGAACGTTCAGTATGTACGGCGGAACGTTCCTCAACAACAGTTCATCCAACAACGGCGGCGGCGTGTATATAGGCGGCGACAGCAGTAGATTCACGATGACCGGCGGCACGCTCAACGGAAACACCTCCGCAAACTACGGCGGCGGCGTTTATGCATACAGCGGCACATTCATAATGGCAGGCGGCTTGATCAACGGAAATACCGCT
>Ga0123353_10004746_pt1 | contig 17613 bp, 20 predicted proteins | sample TergutLab28metaG_3_FD_92763 | JGI IMG/M metagenome (GOLD analysis project Ga0123353, IMG submission 92763) | Labiotermes labralis P3 segment gut microbial communities from Petit-Saut dam, French Guiana - Lab288 P3 | ecosystem: Host-associated > Arthropoda: Insects > Digestive system > Gut ... | reverse complement strand
GCCCCCTTCGCTCGCGAGGGGGGTGGCCGCAGGCCGGGGGGAGAGCGCGCAAAAAAGCTGAAGCCTGTTTTTTCATCCAATCTGTGAACACACGTAAAACAATCCGTAAAATCTCCCCAAACCCCTTGCGCACGGCAAGGATATTTGCTAGAATAGACGTACAAATAATACTGCACCCCAATCGGGGCAGGATATGAAGGGCGTTGATTGCATGGACATCCTGGCCGGTGCTGTCTCCTTCGCGCAGAAGCGGTTCGCCAACGGCTCGGTGAAATACGCGCGCAGGCATCCCGCGGCGGCGATTTCCAAGGCGGCCTACGACAGGCTGGACCAGCCCAAAAGCGACCGCTTCACCTTGGGCTTCGCCAAAACGAACATCATGCCGCACGACATCCCGAAGAAGAAGTACTGGGTGGCGGGCTACAGGATCAACAACCCGGCAACCGGCGTGCTGGACCCCATGACCTGCTCCGCCGTGTGGCTCGACGACAACTCCGGGCGCGGCGGCGTGTTCCTGGTGTCGGTGGACAGCGTGGGCATGAGCAGCTATGACAGCGACCTGATCATCGGCTCGATGAAGCACGAGCTGGAGCTGATCAACTGCCGCGGCGTGTTCATCATGAGCTGCCACAACCACGCGGGCATCGATACCCTGGGCTACTGGGGCCCGCTGCCCCTCACCGGGCGCAACCCGAAGTACATGGCCATCGTGCACGAGGGCATCCGCCGGGTGATGCGCGGGGCCTACCGGGCGCGCAAGGGCGGCGACCTGTTCCACGGCACGATCGAGGCCCCGGACGTGCTGCGCGACTCCCGCCCGCCGGAGGTCTGGTCCAAGACCTTTACCCGCCTGCGCTTCGCCCCCAGCGACGGCTCGAAGGAAACCTGGCTGCTCAATCTGGGCTGCCACTCGGAGTCCATGCTGGGCAAGAACAGCCTGGTCAGCGCCGATTTCCCCTGCTACCTGCGCCGGCGCGTGGCGGAGAAAAACGGCGCCGAGGTGATCTACTTCATCGGCTGCGAGGGCGGGCTGATCCGCCCGAAGGAGCTCGACGAGGACAACATCCGCTCCACCATGCTGTGCGGCGAGATGCTCGCCGACGCCGCCATGGCCATCACCGAGGAGCGCAAGCTGCCCCCCCTGCTGAACCTGCTGCGCCAGCCCTACTACGTCGCGGCGGAAAACGTGATGCTGCTTATGGCCGTGAAGCTCGGCGTGATCAAAACCGGCAAGAAATACGCCCTGGAGGGCGACGGCTACTACATCCTCACCGAGATGACCTACATGAGCCTGGGCGGCGACCTTCAAAATGGAGGTCTGGAAATGCTCCTGCTGCCCTGCGAGCTGTTCCCCGAGCTGGCCTACGGCGGCTACCTGACCGCCGAGGAAAGCGCCACGGGCCTGGGCCCCGAGGTCAATCCCCTGCCCCTGGTGGAAATCGCCCAGAACCCCGACCTGCTGGTGTTCAACCTGTGCAACGACATGACCGGCTACGTGGTGCCGCCCAACGACTGGCTGCTCAACGAAACGCGCCCCTACGTGGACGGCGGCAAGGACGCCACGGGCCGCAAGCACTACGAGGAGACCAACTCCCTGGGCCCGAAGACGGCCGAGACAATCGCCGAGACGTTCAAGGGGATGATGGAGACAATTCGTAATTCGCAATGAACGCGCAATCAATAAACATTTGCATAATCAAAAGGAGAAGTCAACATGAAAAAACTCATTTGCCTGTTCCTGGCCCTGGCCGCCCTGTGTTCCCTGGCGGCGTGCCAGAAGGACCTGAACATCGGCCAGACCGAACCCACCACGATTGAGGTAAACGACGAGGATCTGAACAAGGCGCTCGGAAACCTGGAAGGCGACCTGGACGCCGCGATGCAGGACGCGCTGAATAAGGCGTTGGGGCAGGGCGTAACCATCCCCGAGAACGTGCCGCCGCCCCAGACCATGCCGCCCCCCATGCCCACGGGCGTGGAGGCAAAGCTCGAGGACGTGTACCCCCTGGTGGAAGAGGTGCACAAGATCCTCAACTCCGGCACCTACCTGCTCAAGGCGCGGGGCTCCACGCCCCCCAGCAGCGGCATGCCCCTGGGCACAACGCCCGTCACCTTCGCCGTGGATAAGGACAAGACAGCCTTTGAGGCCGACATGGACTGGATCAATATGTTCAAGACCATGACGGAGGGCACCACCGAATACAACATGGCCACCATCCGCGGGGCCACCATGCAGACCCTGTTCGGCAAAAAGGTGCGCTTCGTTTCCAAGCCCGACGGCGACCTGATCATGTTCCTGGATAAGAAAACCTTCGCGCCCATCCCCGCCCCCGAAAGCGAAGAGGGCGAGTCGCCCATGAGCATGGCAGGCATGTTCGGCGAGGCCTTTACCCCCAAGACCAGCGGCTCGCCCGAAAGCGTGACCCCCAGCAAGGTGGCCTACAACGGCAAGGAATACCTGTGCGCCGAGGTCAAGGGCACCGACGGCCTCACCATGCTCTACTACTTCCTGGACAAACAGCTCAAGCGCATCGAAATGAAGGCCAAGGACCCGGATAGCGGGAAGCTGGAGACCATGGTTTTCGAAATCGACTCGCTCACCGGCACGGTGGACCCCGCCTTCTTCAGCACAGCGGGCTTCAAGGCCATGCCGCTTGACCAGCTGGGGCAGCTGACCGACAGCATGGGCGGCCTGTTCGAATGACGCGTAACGCGCTTGTCACCGGGGCCACGGGGGCCATCGGCGCGGCGATCGCGGGCGCGCTGGAGCAACAGGGCATCCGTGTGGCCCGCCATGGCTACCGCAACTGCGCGCAGGGCTGCCTTGCGGCCGACCTGCGCCGTGAAAACGACATCGAGGCGCTCTTCCAGCAAGCGGAGGGGCGCCTTGGCGGCGGCATCGACATCCTGGTCAACAACGCGGGGCTGGCCCTGCCGCAGCAGCTTCTCACCGACACCACAGCAGAGGAATTCGACGACGTCTTCGCCCTGGACGCCCGCGGGGTGTTCCTGTGCTGCCGCAGGGCGCTGCCCCACATGGTCCGCCAGAAATGGGGGCGCATCGTGAACATAGCCTCCGTGTGGGGCGTGGCGGGCGGCAGCTGCGAGGCGGCCTACTCCGCCGCGAAAGCCGCCGTCATCGGCCTGACCAAAGCCCTGGCCCGCGAGGCCGCCCCCAGCGGCGTGACCGTCAACTGCGTGGCGCCGGGGGCGATCGCCACCCCCATGAACGCCCACCTGGGCCCGGAAACCCTTGCGCAGCTGGCCCGCGAGATCCCCGTGGGCCGCCTGGGCGCGCCGGAGGACGTGGCGGGCGCGGTTTGCTTCTTCGCCGGGGGGGGCGCGGGGTACGTCACGGGGCAGGTGCTGTGCGTGGATGGCGGCTTTATTTGAATGAGAGCCTGACCCCAAACCACGCCTCCAGGTAACGTTTCGGGCGTGCCCGGCATATAATGGGGCACGTCCAAAACTTATTTTCAGGAGGTAAAATACAATGTATTGTTGGAATTCATGGCAGTGTACTACAAGCTGGTGGAGTTGGGGGCGCGGCAACTGTTGCTGCCGTCCGAGGTGCTGCTGCTGTTGCTGCTGCCGCCGCTGACATTGGCCCCCGTGGCCGTCCCCCCTCGGGCGAGGGGGGATGGCTTTTTTAAGGAACCCCAAAAAAGCCTGCCTCCCGGTTCCGGGAAACAGGCTTGTGGTACCGTTGGGGTTACGTTGCGGGGTCAGGTGTTACGCGGCAAGGGCTCTAGGCGCAAGGGCCATGTCGGCGAAATTGCTGAAAAACATCGGGTTAACCGGCAGCCACACCCAGCCGAAGGCAACATAGCGCACAATGCCGGCCCACAGGAAGGGGAAGAAGTTGGTGAAGACGTTGCCGCCGTAGAACTTCACAATGTTATTGGGGAGCAGAGTCACGGTAAGGTTCTGGTAGAGACTCAGCTGGGTAAGCATAGCCTTCTTGTAAGCGGCGACGGAGGCATCAACCTTGGCCTTGTTGTTCTGATCGGCAAGCGCAGCGTTATCGGCCTTGAGATAGGCTTCTATTTCTTTTTCGAGTTTGTCACTCTGCTTCTTGTAGAAATCATCGAACTTTTTCAAAGCGTCAGTGAATTCTTTGTTGGTCATGTTCTTGTTGTACTTTTTGTTTGCCCACTTCTCAAGCTTATCGATGACTTTTTTGAACCACTTATCTAAGTCCTTCTCAAGCTTGAATTCTTCCTTGTCGAAAGCTTCCCATGTGGTTTCATACAGGGTCTTGGCGGGCGGGGGCACGGGCTTGCAGCAGGCGCACTTGCAGGCAGTCTTGTCGGTGGTGCAGTCGCAGTCTTTGCAGACTGTGCAGCCGCACAGGGCGTCTTTCGGCGGGGTCACAACGGGCTTGCAGCAGTCGCAGGTGCACTCGGCCGGATCAGCAGTGCAGTCGCAGTCGAAGCACTCGTCGCAGCCGCACAGGGCCGGTACGGGCGTGACCACGGGGGGCTCTTCGGGGAACGGATACTCATCGTTGAAGCCTTCAGCGAACTCAATTAGATCCGAGTCAACGATGCCCAGGCTACCCAGCAGGCTACCCCAGCCGTTGGCTGCAAGGCCATTCTTCAGCGCGGCCAGCAGGGCATTGAGGAACGCGGGATCCTTCGCGATGTCTTCCACGCCTGGTAAATCGAGGGGGTCAGGCCTTGCGCCATCGATGCCGTCCAGCAGGTTCTTCAGGTACGTAAAAGCGTAGCCGGGAAGGAGGTCATTCACAAGGTCGGCGTCCAGCCCGTCCCACTGGGTCTGAAAGTAAGCCTTTGCGCCGCTACCGGAGATCTCGCCTTTAATGAAATCGCCGAGCGCGGCCAGAAGAGCGTCCAGCCAGTCCTGCAGGTCGTCCACGAGGTCAAAGAAGCCTGCGTCTACCAGGTAGTCGTAGAAGTCAGCGTCGCCCGGTTCGGCGCCGAATTCGTCCTTCAGGAACGTGTCGAAATCATCGGTCAGATCGATCGTGAAAGCGGACGCGCCAATGGACAGGAACGTGATTGCCATTGCCAATGCCAGGAACATGCTAAGTAGTTTCTTCATGGGTAGGTTTTCCTTTCTCCCAATATAATTTCGCCCTCCAAACGAGGGAGCGCAAGTGGTATTATACTACAACACCAACGGCTTGTCAAGCCTTTTCACGGGAAGAATTCTAACTATTTTGACCTAAATCGGAAACAATCCGGAAACAATTTGGAAACATTTGCCCCTGCCAGCCCTTATTTTCCCGCCAGCGCGCGCAAAAATTCCACACACACGGGCAGGTCCTCCGGGCCGTTGACGGGCTTGGCCTCGATGGAAAGCCGCCCGGCATAATTGACCCCGCGCAGCGCCGCAAAGAAGGGCGCATAGTCGTAGCCGTCGCCGGGCAGGGGGTACACGCGCCCGACGGGGTTGGCGATATGGCAGTGCCGCAGGTCCGCGCCGGCCTGCAGGATATCCGCGCAGTCCTCGCCGTTGACGCCCATATGGTTCAGGTCGGCCAGCAGGCGCAGGCCGGGCGTGCCCACCTGCCGCATGAGCGCCAGGCCCTCCAGCACGGTATTCACGGCGTTGTCCTCCCTGTAGCTCAGGGGCTCGATCACGACCGTGAGGCCCATTTCTTCGGCCAGCTCCCCCGCCAGCTTGAACCACGGCAGAAGCTTTGGCAGGCCCTCGGGCTTCCCGACGCCCTCCGGCAGCTTGCGCGCCCCCGAGGAGCCGAACACGATGGCCTCCGTGCCCAGGGCCTTCGCCCGGGCCATGCCGCCGCGTATATAGGCCTCCAGGGCCGCCCCGCACTCCAGGGTGAACAGGTTGAAATCGCCGGGGATGAAGCAGTTCATGGCCTCCGACCGCAGGTCCGCGGCCTCCAGCGCCGCCGCCGCCTGGGCGAATTCCCCCTCGCTGAGCCGTGCCACCGTGGTGAAGTTCAGCTCGATGTACTCGCAGCCCGCCGCCTTGGCCCGGGCTGCCTGGTCCGCCGATGCGCAAACGCCGATTTTCATGGAAAAACCTCTTTTCTATTTATATATGTTTGATATGTTTTGGATTACCTACTTTAAAGTTAAAACCCCATTTCCTTCAATTGCCAAGCAATACCGATATACACCTGCCGAATGTCGTTCACCCCGCCTTCGCGCGCCCTGCGCGAGAAATTCATGCGGCGGGCGTCCACCTCGTCCGTGTGGGAAATGCCCCGCCTGGCGGCCCCGCGCAGCGCGCCCCGGAAGTTCCCCCATGCCGCCGACGCGGGCGTGACCATGCCGTCGCTTTCGCCCTCAACCAGGCCGACAAGCAGGCAGGGCCAAAACAGGAGGATGTCGCTGAAGGGGCTCTTCATCACAGCGGCATAGCTCTGGTAGTACACGCCGGGGGCGTCGGGGCTGCGCGCGTTGAAGGCGGCCATTTCCGCCGTGGTGAACTGCCGGGCGGCGCGGTAGAAATCCGGCTTTTTGTCGCCCAGCAGGCGGAAAACCAGGTTGACGAAGAACGCGGCCAGCCTGAACAGGAGCTTCGGCAGGCGGCACAGCATATCCACCGTTTTGGAGCCGTGGTGCGGGGTGGCCACGGTGGTCAGGCTGGCGACATGCCCCGCCATGCCCAGCGACGAGATCATATACCTTGCGTCCAGCCCGCCCTTGGAGTGCGCGATGACGTTGACCTTTCCGCAGCCGGTTTCGGCGAGGATTTTCTCCAGGCTCGCCTTGAGCGCGGCGGCGTTGCGCTCCACGCTGCCCCAGGCGTCCTGGTGGCCGTAGAACAGCCGCGCGCCTTGCTGCTCCAGGGCTTTGGGGATGCGGCCCCAGTAGCGCGGGCGCTTGCAGTCGCGGAAGCCCGCGCCGTGGACCATCAAGATGGGGTAGCGGGTGGTAGCGGTCATAGGGCCTCCTTTTCGCGGCCGCCGCAGGGGTGGCTGGCAAGCCGCCCGCAGCCCCGCATTTTTGCCTTGCCCCATTATACCAAAAACCCCCGCGCATTGCAAGGGTTTTCGTATTTTTCAGCTTTTTCACCTGCCCATTCCCCGCCGCATAAAATGCGGTGGAGGTGGCGCGAATGAAAACAATCCTATCGCTGCTGATGGGTTTCGCGGGGGCGCTGCCGGTGATGCTGGCGGCGGCCTCCCTGCTGTACTACCTGCACCAGCGCCGGGGCATGCGCAGAAAGCTCGGGCTGATGCAAGCCTTTGAGCCGCAGGGCGCCCCCGGCGAGGCCTACCTGCGCGACCGGGTGGACCCGACCATCGAAAGCTACCACAGCAAGGCCACGGCATCGTCCATCGCCTTCACGTGCCTGACTATCCTGCAGATCACCTGGTCGGCCATGATCGCGGTGGTGCTGCTCATCACGGAGGAGCCGGGCGAGCCGGCCTACACCAAGGTATTCAGCGCGGCGCTCAGCGCGGCGGTGGCCACCGTGGGCGGCGTCAACGCGGCGTGCAAGCTCCGGGAGCGGTGGCTGCAATACCTGGGCCTGCGGGACAGGCTCTTTGCCGAGCGCAACATCTTCACGGCCGGGGGGGTATACAACGGCCTGTGGCGCAGCGTCAAGGGCGGGCCGCGGCGCAACTTTGTGGAGGCCTGCGAGCGTATTATCGCCTTTGAATACAAAAACCTGGCGGAGCGGCCGGGGGACCAGGCCGGCGATGCGGGCAGCGGGGCCCTCCCGGCGGATTTGGACGGCCCGGTTGGCGATGGCGGCACGATGCAGGGGTGAATGCGCGGCGCCCCACCGGGCGAAAAAAGCCCCCTGCCTTCAATTTTTGCGGCACTAGCATATACCACAAAATAGGGTTTATCAAAATTCTCCATCCCATCACTTTCCATTGCTTTCACGCGCTGAATCGTCTATAATCCCCCTTGCAGGAGGTGATTCATTTGCGTAAACTGCGAAAGCAAATTCTATCCCTGGCCCTGGCAATTCTTGTGGCCCTATGCGCGGCCCCCTTCGCGGCGGCGGCGGAACCCTACACCGGCTGGAAACAATACGACCCGCGCTGGGCCTCGGTGGTGCTCACCGGCAAGACCATGAAGCAGGTGGGGTGCCTGGCCACGGCGGTGGCCATGCTGGCTGTGCGGGCCGGCCTGCGGGACGAAACCGATTTCGACCCGGGGGTGTTCGCCGCCGAAATGAAGAAGGCCGGCGGCTTCAACGACGACGACGACCTCATCTGGGAGGCCATACCCAAGGCGGTGCCGGGCCTCGCGGCGGAAAGCGCCTGGGAGGCCCTAACCGGCACACAGGCCGAAAAGGCCGCGCGGCTCAAGGGCTGGCTGGATAGGGGTTACCAGGTGGCCGTAGCCGTGAAGGGCGGCGGGCACTGGGTGGCGCTGCGCTCGGTCACGGGCGGCATGGCCGTGATGATGGACCCCGGCAGCGCCGCCACAGACCTGTTCGGGAAATATCCCGCCGCGGGCGTGACCCGCGCGGCCCTGCTGCGCGCCGACGCGCCGAAAATACCCGCGCCGGTAAAGCAGGCCCAGCCAAAGGGGGCATTTACCATGGCGGAAAGCATCCGGGCTTTCCTGAAGGACATGGGCGCCCTGTTCCTGGAAATCCTGAAGTTCTTCTACGTGGTGGGGAAGTAGCGCCCCATAGCACCCCAAAAGAAGCCCTCCAAAAAAATGAAAGTAACCGCCCAGCCTGTCACGGCCGAGGGCGGTTGCTTCTTGATTGCCGCGGCGGGTTTCACCCCAGCAGCCCCTGTACATCCACTGTCTCATTGTGCCGCATGGTGTACGTGCGCAGGCCCGCCGCCTCGGCCATCGCGCAAAATTCCGCGGGGTCGGCGGTATTTTTGGCGAACATGCCGTAGTGGTTCGGGATGGCCAGCTTCGCGCCGGAGCGCAGCGCGACCCGCACGGCCTCCTCGGCGTTCATGTTGCCCCAGCGGCCATTGGTGCAGCAGCAGATGATGTCGGCGTCCGCGCCCGCGCCCACGGCGTCGCCGTAGAGGGTGTCGCCGGTGATGTACAGCGCAATGCCCTGCGCGGTGACGACGAAGCCCACGCTGTCGGGCGTGTGGTCGGCGTAGACCGCGCGCAGGGTAAAGCCGTCCAATTCGAGCGCATCGCCCTGTTTGACCACGGTGACCTGCCCCTCGTCAATGCCGCGGCCCAGCCCCAGCAGGGCCGTTTTGCAGCTTTCGGGGCACACAAAGCGCACGCCCGCCGGGTCCATCTGCCGGATGAAGTCGGTATCCAGGTGGTCCATGTGGTCGTGGGTGGCCAGGTAGTAGTCCGGGCGGGCGTCCGCCGGGTCGATGGGCGGCGGCACCAGGCGCTCCAGGCCCTCCTTGCGCCCCACCATGTCGGACATGTAGGGGTCAAGGTAGACGGTTTTGCCGCCGACGCGCAGGGCATAGCCGCCCTGGCCCAGCCAGGTGAGGGTGAAATCGTTCATAGGGCTTCTCCTTTTATCCATAGATCAATTTGCTCACTTGTTTGGCCTGCGCCCCGGGGTTCAGCGCATACACCCGCTTCTCAATCCTTTCCGCGGCTTCCCGTGGCTCCAGCAGCGCGGCGGCCTCGAAGACCTCCCCGGGCCAGAACTCCTCCGCCAGGCAGTAGACGTCCGAGGCCCAGCCGTAGCGCTCCCCCGCCCGGCTGACCTTCTGCGCGTGGCCGCACACGGTGATATACAGCCCCATCTGCAGCTCGGCCAGGGCGCGCTCGAAGGCGGATTTTTCTTCCCGGCCAAAGCCCGCCATGGGCTTGATATCGTGCACGGGCAGCGCGCCGTTTTCCCGCAGGCAGTCATAAATGCGCAGCGCGGCCCGGCTGTACAGGCCATCGGCATAGGCGCCCTCGAATTCGCGGCCGCGCCTTCTGGCGGCGAGAAAACAGGGGTACCATTCCCGCGTGATGAAGCCCTGCTTGCGGAAGAATACTTTGCCATAAGCGATGTCGTCACGCTCGAGCACGCGCTCCCGCCACTGCCAGGGGTCGCGGTCTGGGTCGCCGCAAAACCACTGCGCGGGGCAGTCCTCCGGCTGCGTATTCCAGCCGTAACGGAATAGGGTGGCCACGCAGTCCTTGCTTCCGCCGAACTGCGAAAACCCGGCGGCGAGCAGCTCCCGGACGAAATCGCCGTAATTATGGATTGGCATCTTTCTTCTCTTTTCTATATACCATAATGCAGTTGACCAGGGCGCTGATGAACAGCAGGGCCAGGGGGGCTATCGCAATCCATAAAAGCACCCCCAGATCGCTGCCCGCGGGCTTGTTCTTCGTGGCCTGGTCCGGCTGCCTGGCATTGGCATATAGGGTCACCCTGCTGCCCTCGCGCAGGGCGCGCGCGGGCTCCTCAAAGCGCACGATGTAGGTCAGATCCCCGTACATGTACCGGTATTCCACCCAGGGGGGGTCCCCGGCGCCGGCGCCCATGTGGAGCGCGTTCACGCGCGCCTTTACGGGCTTGTAGTCCGTGGCGGCCCTCGTGGTCATAAGGGGCAGCAGCACCCCCGCCAGCGCCGCCAGCAACAGGCCCAGCGCGATGGCCGCCGCCAGCGCTTTTTTTCTGTCTTTGTACAAAAAAAACATGGTTTGCTCCCTTCTGCAGCCGGCAGCAGCGCCTGCTGGTTGCGCGATATTACCCGAACAGCCCATCCTGCTTTGCGAACAGCCTTGCCCGCCGCTCTTTTTCCGCCTGCAAATCCAGCTCCCACGCGCCGCCCCGCGGGACCAGCACGCTGCCCTCCCGCGCGCCTTTGGGCAGTTGGCACAGGGGGATGCGCTCAAACGCGCCGTCCTCCCGCTCGCACACGGCTTGCCTGTCTTCAATCCGGTCGATGATGTACCGCATAATACACCTCCAATTTATATCCTACCATGCCGGGCGCGAAAAATCAATCTTTTTCTTGACATTCCCGCCGCAATGGGCTATTTTAGTATCAGGAGGTGCGCAATTATGAAGCTTGCGTGCAATTACTACCCCGAAACGGAGGCCCTCGCGCGGGGGGGCAAAATCGATATCGACTACTTCAAGTTCCCGGCGCTGGGGTATCAGCTGGATATCCCGCAGGATGCGCACGCCTTCGAGGCTTTTGCCGCGCAGGTCGTCGCGCTCCGGCCCATTTTATTGCACGGGCTGTACCCCGATATGGACCGCCTGATCCGGGCGAGCAAAACACCCGGCATCTCATTTCACCCAAGCGCGGGCCATAAGAGGCTCCGGCTGGATACCGTCATTGGCATCATCCGCTTTCTGAAAGAAAGCTACGCCCACCTGGATTTCATCTCGGTGGAAAACTCGGGGGAAGCGATCGAGGCGGACCCCCTGGCCCTGTCGGAGATCGTGCGGAAATCGGGGTGCTCCTTCCTGCTGGACGTCAGCCACGCCTACTGCGCCGCGCGGCGGCTGGGCGAGGACCTTTGGGCGTACCTGGAAAAGCTGCCCCTGGACCGCGTGAGCGAGATCCATGTCAACGGCTGGGTGGAAAAGGGCGACGACATCATGTGCCACGTGAAAATGCACGAGCAGAGCTATCAGATTCTCAAAGAGCTGCTGGCCGTCTGCCGGCCGGAAATCGTCACGATCGAATACGGCCGCCACGACGACCGCATCGGCTGCGGCTGCCCGGTCATGCGCCCCGGGGAGATGAACGCGCGGGCCATGGAGGAAATCGTGGAGCAGGTGGGGCGCATCCGGGAAATTATTGCTTGACATTTTCGCCAAAACCGCATATAATATCCACAACGCCGAGAAAAACGAAAGGAAAGCCGCCATGCATACGCCGCAATACTACGCCTATACGCTGGCTGTGTCGGGCTACCGATACCGGCTTTCCCGCTTTTCCCCCGGCGGCTAGAACCGCCCGGAACACGAAAGCGCGAAAGCCGGACCAGCGGCTTTCGCGCTGTTTATATGTTATTCCGAAGCTTTAGCGAGGAAATGCATTGTTGACAAATCCCCGGCGTTCCATTATAATCATAATAACAAATAAGGAGCATATAGAATGAATGTATTTCAGGAATTGCGGGCCCGCAATTTAATCGCCCAGTGCACCGATATGGAAAAGGCCGAACAGCTGCTGGCGGGGGACAAACCCGTGCGCTTCTACATCGGCTTCGACCCCACGGCCGACAGCCTGCACATCGGGCATTTCGTGCAGTCCATGGTGATGAGCCACATGCAGCGGGCGGGGCACTTCCCCATCGCGCTGTTCGGCGGGGCCACGGCCATGATCGGCGACCCCACCGGCAAAACCGACATGCGCCAGATGCTCACCCGGCAGGAGATCGACAGCAACATCGCCTGCTTCCAACAGCAGATGGGCTCCATGGTGGATTTCAGCGAGGGCCGCGCCCTCATGGTCAACAACGCGGACTGGACCCTGGGGCTGAACTATCTCGAGTTCCTGCGGGACATCGGCGTGTACTTTTCCGTCAACCGCATGCTGGCCGCCGAGTGCTACAAGGCCCGGCTGGAAAAAGGCCTGAGCTTCTTCGAGATGAACTACATGATCCTGCAGAGCTACGATTTCCTGCACCTGAGCCGCACCCAGGGCGTCACGCTGCAGATGGGCGGCGACGACCAGTGGTCCAACATCATCGGCGGGGTGGAGCTCTGCCGCCGCGCGGACGGCCGCGAGGTCTTCGGCATGACCTCCAACCTGCTGCTCACCGCCGAGGGCAAGAAAATGGGCAAGACCGAAAAGGGCGCCGTGTGGCTCAACCCCGCGCGCACCAGCCCCTACGATTTCTACCAGTACTGGCGCAACGTGGGGGATGCCGACGTGGTCAACTGCATGAGGATGCTCACCTTTATGCCCCTGGAGGAGATCGCCGGGTACGCCAAGCTCACCGATAGCGCCGTCAACGCCGCCAAGGAAAAGCTCGCCTACGAGGTCACGAAGCTCATCCACGGCCAAGCGGAGGCCGAAAAGGCGCAGGCCGCCGCGAAATCGCTGTTTTCACCCCACAAAGCCTGCGGGCTTTGCGGGGACCCCAAATTTGCCGGGGCGAAGGAGGGCGGCGGCATCCCGTGCGTTGCTCTAACCGACGCTGACTTCACCGACGGCCAAATCGATATCGTGTCCGCCCTCGTGCTGGCCGGCCTGGCGAAATCCCGGGGCGAGGCCCGCCGCCTGGTGGACCAGGGCGGCGTGTTCGTGGACGACGCCAAGGCGGACAGTATCGCCTTCGCCATCGCGAAGGAGTCCCTGCCGGTGATGCTCAGGAAGGGCAAGAAGGGGTTTTGCCGGTTGGAAATGATATAATAAACGTGAAAGGGGCGTTTGCCATGGTCTACACGCTGGACGAACTGCGCGAAAAAATCAGGCCCATTGCCGAGAAGTACGAGCTCCCGGCGGTGTATATCTTCGGTTCCTATGCCCGGGGCGAGGCCACGGAGGACAGCGACGTGGACGTGCTGTTCGACGGGCGGGGCTCCAAGGTACGGGGGATGGTGCTGGGGGCGCTGTATGAGGAACTGCGGGAGAGCCTGAACAAAGATCTGGACCTGGTATCGGAAAACGCGCTGCATCAGCCACGGGCGAAGCAGCGGCCATGGTTTTCGCAAAACGTATACAGAGAAAGGGTACAAATATATGACGGAGCGTGACAAAGTACGTCTGCGCGAAATTCTGTGGTTTTGCGTGGGTATAGGTGAAACGCTGGAACGTTTCGGCTATAGCAGGGAAGCTTTCCTGCACGACCGGGATTATTTCGATTCCGTATGCATGAAATTATTGCAGATCGGCGAATGTAGCAACAAATTATCTGATACCTTTAAGGAACAGACAGAGCGGATAGCCCCTTGGACGGGCATACGCGGGGTGCGCAATCTGGTTGCGCATGAGTACGGTGAGTTGGACGGGGATTTACTCTGGGAGATCATTACAGAGGATATCCCTGCCCTGCGGCGCTTTTGCACGCAAACCGTCGCCGAAGCAGAAAACATATAACAGGAGGCCATATGGCTATTACCGATACCCCCGCCCTCCGGTCCTTCATCGCCTGCGCCCACAACGGCTGGCTCCAGGGCTGGCACGAACGCAACGGCGGCAACCTGAGCTACCGCATGGCCGCCGGGGAGGCCGCCGCCTGCCGCCCCTGGTTCGACGAAACCGGGCCGTGGCTCCCCCTGGGCGTGGCCGCGCCGGGCCTGGCGGGGGAATATTTCGCCGTCACCGGCACGAACCGCTATTTCCAGAATATCAAAGAAAAGCCCGAGGAAAATATAGGCGTAGCCCAGCTGAACGGGGCCGGGGACGCCTACCGCGTCGTGTGGGGGCTCACCGTGGGGCACATGCCCACCAGCGAGTTCCCCACGCATATTCTCAACCACAGCGTGCGCGCCGCGGCCACGCAGGGTAAATCCCGCGTGATCTACCATGCCCACCCGGCGGACGTTGTCGCCCTCACCTTCGTGCTGCCCGTGACGGCCAAAGCTTTCAGCCGGGCCCTCTGGCAGTCCATGACCGAGTGCGTGGTGATCTTTCCCGAGGGCGTGGGCGCGGTGCCCTGGATGGTCTGCGGCGGCGCGGACATCGCCCGGGCCACCGCGAGGGAGATGGAGCGCTTCGCCGCGGTGATCTGGGGGCAGCACGGCATCTTCTGCGCGGGGGAGGACTTCGACAGCACCTTCGGCCTGCTGCACGCCATCGACAAGGCCGCGGGGATTCTGCTGAAGGTGATGGCCACGGGCCTGCCCGTGCAACAGACCATCACCGACGACAACCTGCGCGCCATAGGCGGGGCCTTCGGCCTGCGCATCAACGAGGAGTTTCTGGATGGCTCGGCTGTATTTCACTGAAATTGCGCGCTTACCGGATCGGAAAGCCATGCGCGGGGCCGAGCGCCGCGCCGGGCGGCAGCTGCTGCGCATGGTGTTGGGCTGCGAGGAATCGCAAATAACAATACGTGAGGACGGCAAGCCGTATCTGCCCGGCGGCCCCTTCTTCAGCATAAGCCATGCCGGCGGCCTGGTGCTGCTGGCCGTGAGCGAGCTGGGCGAAATCGGCTGCGACGTGGAAAGAACCGACCGCCCCCTGCGCAACGGGGCGGCCATCCGCCGGAAGATTGCGCAAGAAGGGGAAGAGGATGTGCCGCTGCTCACGCTGTGGGTGAAAAAAGAGGCCGTGTTCAAGGCCGGCGGCCCGGGCGAGGTCTTCTACCCCGCGATGCCGGCGGGCTACGTGGCGGCGGTGTGCTGCCGGGCGGACGGGGCCCTGACCCCCGCCATAAGAATGGAGCTGCCATGACCCAACAACAGCTCACCGAATACAACCTCGGCCAGACCCTCGACGATCTCGCCAACCTGGACCCCCGGGGCTACGGCGTGTGCCGCATTCTTTACGACGCCGCGCGGGGGGCCATGGGCGGCCCTCTTTGCATGCGCGCGGCGAAGGGGCTGGCGCGGGCGGCGCGGCCCGGCGATTTCGTGTACCTGCTCACCGGCTTCGTGCTGGCCCCCTTCGGCAAAGCCGAGACCGACGGCGCCGTCGGCGCGGCGCTGCTGGCCCGCGCGCTGGCGAAGGGCCTCGGGGCCGTGCCCGTGCTGGTCTGCCCGCAGGAGGCCGTCCAGGCCGCGCGGGCGCTGGCGGACCTCTGCGGCCTACCCGGGTGCAGGGTCATCGCCTTCACGAAGGATGCGAAGGAGGCCCCCGCCCGGGCCGGGGCCCTGCTGGCCGAAGCCCCGCCCGCCGCGGTGGTCAGCATCGAGGCCCCCGGTGCCGACGCCGCGGGGGCATACCACAACGCCGCAGGGTCGGATGTCACCGCCCTGGAGGCCAAACTTGACGCCATTTTCCTTGCCTGCCAGCAGCGTGGGATACCCACTGTCGCCATCGGGGACCTGGGCAACGAGATCGGCATGGGCGCGATCGCGGCGCAGCTGGCGCGCTATGTGCCCTGCCGCCCGGCGGCCACGGCGGCGGACCATCTCATCACCGCCACGGTGAGCGACTGGGGCTGCTACGCCCTCATCGCCGCGCTGGCCTTCCTGCGGGGGGATGCCGGCGTCATGCACGGCGCCGAGCTCGAACGCGCCGCCTGCGAAACCGCCGCGCACAACGGCCTGATCGACATGACCGGCGAAAGCGTCCCCGCCATCGACGGCTTCGGGCCGGAAATCAACATGCCGATCGTCACGCTCATGCGCGAATGCGTGCGCAAGGCCCTGGCGCTGCGCGAAACCTGCGCCCCCTGGTTCGAAAAGGTGATCGAACTGGGGTATTTCGAAAATAGAACCTGAGGTACCGTCATGCCAAATTACCTGCGCACCTGGGCGGAAATCTCCCTGGACGCCATAGAGGCCAACGTGAACGCCGCGCGGGCCCGGCTTGCCCCCGGGGTGAAGCTCATGTGCGTCATCAAGGCCGACGCCTACGGCCACGGCGCGCTGCCCCTGGCGCGCTTTCTGGACGGCAAATGCGAATACTATGCCGTTTCCGTGCTGGAGGAGGCCCTCACCCTGCGCGCGGCGGGGATCACCAAGCCCATGCTGCTGCTGTGCTACACCTCGCCCGGCCAGTACGGGGCCCTGCTGGCGGCCGATGTGGCGCAGACGGTCTACGCCCTGGAGCAGGCGCGGGCCCTGTCGCAGGCCGCGCTGGAAGCCGCGAAACGCCAAAAAATCCACATCAAGGTCGATACCGGCATGGCGCGCATCGGCTTTGAGGATACCGGCGCCTCCATCGATGAGATTGCGCGAATCGCGCGATTGCCGGGGCTCGAAATCGAGGGCCTGTTCACCCACTACGCCCGCGCCGACGAGGCCGACCTATCCAGCGCCCTGGCGCAGCGCGGACGCTTCACGGCCTTCGCGCGCAAGCTCGAGGCGGCAGGGGTGGGCATCCCCCTGAAGCACGCCTGCAACAGCGCCGCCGCCATGGATCTGGACGAGCACGACGACATGGTGCGCCTCGGCATCGGGCTGTACGGCCTGTACCCCTCCGAGCAGGTGCATAAGGAAAACATGCCGCTGGTGCCCGCGATGCGCTGGAAAACCCACGTGGCGCACCTGAAAACCGTGCCGCCCGGCACCGGGATTAGCTATGGCCACACCTTCGTCACCCAGCAGACGACCCGCGTGGCCACCCTGCCCGTGGGCTATGCCGACGGCTACCCCCGGGCGCTGTCGAACCGGGGGCATGTGATCATCCGCGGACGGTACGCGCCGATTCTGGGCCGCATATGCATGGACCAGTGCATGGTGGACGTCACGGAGATTCCCGGCGTGCGCATGGAGGACGAGGTGATCCTGCTGGGCGGGGACGGCGACTGCCGCGTGACGATGGAGGAGATCGGCGCGCAGAGCGCCAGCTTCAACTACGAGACCGCCTGCCGCGTCAGCCAGCGCGTGCCACGGGTATACATGTACCGGGGCGAAATGGTCGATTTCCAGTCAGTTTTGACCACGGAGCAGGTTTTTTTGGCGAAACAAGTGAATGGTAATTCATAACAATTTTCAGTTTTCAAGGTGCGGCGGAGAAAATACCCCTCCATACTCCCCGGGGGAAACGGGATTTTGGCGCACTTTTTTGCGCAGGAATGGGGGGATTTCGAAAAAACGTGAAAATTCTCCTTGCAAAACGTGTGCGTGTGTGATATAATCATACTGGGAAGAAAACTTTTAGAAGGAGGCATTTTTATGGCAAACATGAAAGGG
>Ga0123353_10004745_pt1 | contig 17615 bp, 18 predicted proteins | sample TergutLab28metaG_3_FD_92763 | JGI IMG/M metagenome (GOLD analysis project Ga0123353, IMG submission 92763) | Labiotermes labralis P3 segment gut microbial communities from Petit-Saut dam, French Guiana - Lab288 P3 | ecosystem: Host-associated > Arthropoda: Insects > Digestive system > Gut ... | reverse complement strand
CGACGAGTTCGCACGCTCGCGGCAGGAGCTGGCCGGGCAGCTGGAGCAGCTGCGGGCAGGCAACGAGCTGAAGCTCGAGCAAATTCGGGCTACGGTAGACGAAAAGCTGGCGCAGACCCTGGAAAGGCGGCTGGCGGAGTCGTTCAAGTCCGTCAGCGAGCACCTGAACACCGTGCAGCAGGGCCTGGGCGAGATGAAGTCCCTGGCGGCGGACGTGGGGGGGCTCAAGCGGGCACTGACCAACGTGAAGATCCGCGGCACCTTCGGCGAGGTGCAGCTGGAGCGCATCCTGGGGCAGATGCTGCACCCGGGGCAGTACGAGCGCAACGCGCAGGTGAAGGCGGGCTCGCAGGAGCGCGTGGAGTTCGCGCTGCGCCTGCCCGGTCAGGAGGACGGCGAGACGGTCTACCTGCCCATCGACTCGAAGTTCCCCACGGAGGACTACGAGCGCCTGCTGCAGGCCATGGAATCCGGCGAGAAGGATGCCGTGGAGGCCGCCCGGCGCGCCCTCGCGCTGCGCCTGCGCGTGTTCGCCAGGGACATCCATCAGAAATACATCGAGCCGCCGCGCACCACGGACTTCGCGATTCTGTTCCTGCCCACGGAGGGGCTCTACGCCGAAGTGGCGCAGAACACCGAGCTGTTCGAGGCGCTGCAGCGGGACTATAAAGTGACAGTGACGGGACCGACGACGCTGTCCGCCTTCCTCAATGCCCTACAAATGGGGTTCAAGACATTGGCTATCGAGAAGCGCTCGGTGGAGGTGTGGCGGGTGCTCGGCGCGGTGAAGACCGAGTTCGAGACCTTCGCCAGGGCATTGGAGGGTGTGCAGCAGAAGCTGCGGACAGCCGACAGCGAGCTGGACAAGCTGGTGGGTACGCGCACGAACGTGATGAACCGCAAGCTGCGGGAGGTGGAGAGGCTGCCGGAGGAGGAGGCCTCCTTAATGCTGAATTCTTAATGCTGAATGCTGAATTGAATTACTGGGCGTCATCCGGGGCGTGGAAGCGCCAGATCGCCGGACGCACGCCGAAGCCCCCGAGATGCACATTGCCAGAGCCGTAGCACACCTGACCAATACCGTCCACATCGGCGTATTCATTCAAATAATCGCCGGGCGAGCGCAGCCACCAATTTCGCGCTTGCCCGTCGTATTTTGCTGTCCGGACAAGGTCGTTCGGGAAATACTTCTCGGCTTGCTCATAGGACAGCAGGAAGACATAGTCCTCCGTGGCCGCGCTGCTGATGCTGGTATTTCCGTTGGGGAAGGTGACGGCGCTATTTTCGTTTTCGGTGAGCAGAACACGCGCGCGGTCGCCGCTGTCGGGCCCGCCGAAGCAGGCTTCAAGGAATTCGCCGTTGAGCCAGGCCCGCAGGTCGCTGTCCGCCCAGGAGACGGGCGTTTCGGCCTCGTTGAACTTGCGCATCTCGACGATATCCTTCGTCACGCACAGCCAGCGGCCGTCCTCCTTGGCCAGGACGACCCACTCACAGCCGCCCCAGTCACCGGCGACGGGCAGCTTATCGAGATAGATATTGAGGGTTTTGCCGCGCTGCTCAAGCGTTGCGGGCTCCAGCGGGGAGAACGCCAGCAGCTCGCCCTCCCTGTCCGTGGTGATCTCATAGGCGGCGCCGTAGCGCCTGCCGACGGCGTACTGCTTCTTCGTGCCTTTTTCGGTAATAATGATAGCAGGCCTCGTCACCGATGGAGAATTCCGGCAGGGTCTCCTCCAGCCGCGGGCTGCCGCCCAGATAGGACGCCAGCACCGCCCGGGCCTCGTCGGCGGTCACGGCGGCCGTGGAGGGGTGCTCGCGCAGGAATTTCGTGATGTTCGCGCCGCGGATGTCGAAGCCGCTGTTTGCGTCCCAGACGGGCGTCAGCGTGATGTAGGAGGGTGTTTCGCTCCCGGCGGTTTCCGCGCCCACCTCCAGCCGGTAGCCGCTCTCCACCGAATAGATGGCGAAGCGGCGCTCCGACGGCGAGGACTTGAGCATCTCCCCCCACTGGCTCATTGCCTCCCAGCCGGGGATATCCGCGAGGGTGAGGGCGTCGCCCAAAGCCGCCAGGCGATAGATGTCCTCCAGGGAGAGCTTTGTCTCCAGGGGGAGGTAGTGCTGTTCGCCATCGGAGGGTTCGCCGGAGGGGTCTGGCTGGGGCGGGGCGCCGCAGGAGGTGAACAGGGTTATGCCTATCAACAGAGCGATTGCCAGGTAGAATACTTGTTTATGCTTCATTGAAGTCACGCTTTCTGGAATAAATTTATTTCCCAAGGGTATGACTGACGGGAAATCAGAAATGTTACAGCGTCTTACGAAGCATTGAAGCTCTCTATCACCGACGAATACACCCTTCCCGGGTTCTCGAGGAATTTTGCCCGCAGCGCCTCCGCCGTCTCTTTGTCCGGCGCGTAGAGCGTCACGCTCATGAGCATGTCGCCGCCCCGGCCCTGGCGGAAGGTCATGTAGCAGCCGCCGCCCCCGGCGGGGTACACGGTGATGCCGTTCTCCCGCTCGCGGCGGCTTTGCGCCTGCAGCTGCTCGGCGGCGTGGAGCGCGCGGTCGCGCACCCGGCGGGGGAGCTCCTTCGCCAGCTCATCGGCGGCGTGGGCGTATTTCGGGTTCAGGCGCAGCACAGCTTCGCCCGATTCGCGGGACATGGTCAGTTGGCCCGCGCTGAGCAGCGCCTGCAGGGCGGCGGTGTATTCGAAGTAGTTGGCCAGGCCCTCCCCGGCGAAGACCTGCTCGGCCAGCCCGTCGGTGAGCGGCTGCGCCAGATGGGCCGCCAGCCAGCACAGCAGCAGCCGGATCTCCTCCCGGCTGTGCAGGCCCCCGGGCGGCACCCCGGCGGAGAGGAAGCTGTCATCCCGCATGGCTGCCCCCTTCCCAGAGCTCCACATAGGCGATGTAGCGGCTGCGCGCGTAGGCGTCCGCGTCGGCCTCGTAGCTGTCCAGGTCGGCCTCCTGGGCGATGTGCAACTGCCGCAGCCGCCACGCCAGGCGGCAGACGGAGGTCACGCGCAGCTCCGTTTTGTCCTTGCCCGACAGCAGCAGCGCGGCGACGGAGCCCCCCTGGCCCGCGCCGATGGACAGCACCGCGGGGTCGCGCAGGCGATAGCGCGGTATCTTCAGGTTGTCGGTCTCGGTGTCAAGCAGGGTTTGCAGGGCCGCCTCCCGGTCCGCGCGGCCCAGGGAGCCCCAGACGCCCGGCAGCATATCCGTGTAGGCCTCCTCCATGCGCTGTGTAAGATACGCCTCGCTTCGCTGCGGCATGGCGCCCGCCTGCGGCCTGCGCAGCTGCATACCGAAGCCCAGCAGCGCGGGGATCAGCAGGGACACGCACATCAGCGGTACCACAAACAGCAGGAAGCGGCGGCTGTGGCCCTTGGCCGCCTGTTTCTCGTCATCGCTGCGGGTGCGCCTGGCCTGCCGCCTGCCCTTCAGCTCCAGCTCCAGCTGGGAGTTCCTGGTCTCCGGCTTGGGGGTATCCTTGCCGGGGCCCCTGCCGCGCAGGCCGAAGATATAGTACAGGGACCCCGACAGCGCGAAGGCGCTCGCCAGCGCCAGCGCCCCGCCCGGGTTCCAGGCGAAATACCGCAGCGCGAAGTGGGCCTCCAGGGGCAGCAGCGGCGTCAACGCGCGCAGGGTCCATGCCTTCGGGCCCAGGGGGCGCAGCAGGAGCGCCGCGGCGGTCGCCGGCACGGCCGTGAGCAGCACCAGCAGATAGAACCCCCCGGGACCGCTGACGTAGGGGGCCAGCAGCAGGAGCGCCGCGTAGGGCGCGAGCTGCGCCGCCACGCGCATCCGGTAGAGCCGGGCGAGCGCCGCGCCGCGCTTCTTTTTCTTCTTCGGCCCCGCCTTGCCCCCCAGGGACACCCCGGGCCAGATGCGCCGCCGCGACCTCGCTTTGGATTTCAGCTGCTGCCGGTCCTCCTCCGCCCGCTTCGCCCGCCAGTCCCGCTCGCCCTCCGGGATCTCGGGCGCGCCGCCCTCCGGCTGCGTGGTGTCGTCCGAAGCCTCGTAGGGCCGCATGATATCCTTCACCTCGTCGTATTCGGGCCGCCAGCCATCATTCTTCGCCATGGTTTACTCCCTCCAGAGTGAAACGTTTGATCCTCTCCCAATAGGCCCTCGCGGCCTGTTCCGTCTTGTTGTCGCCGAATTTGTAATATTGCGCATCCGCCAGGGCATCCGGCAGGTATTGCTGCGCCACCCAGTGATGCGGGTAACTGTGCGCGTAGAGATAGTCCTGCCCCGGCTTGCTGTTGTCCGTCCCATCGAAGTGCTTGTTTTGCAGCTGCCTTGGAATCGGCCCGCTCTTGCCCGCCTGGATATCGGCCGTGGCGGCCCAGATGCCCTCGGCCGCGCTGTTGGACTTCGGCGCGGTGGCCACCAGGACCACGGCGTCCGCCAGGGGCAGCTGCGCCTCGGGCAGGCCGACCATCTGCGCGGCGTCCACCGCGGCCTTCACGATGGGGATGACCTGCGGCCAGGCCAGGCCCACGTCCTCGCAGGCGCAGACCATCAGGCGGCGCATCGCGGAGGGCATGTCGCCGGCCTCCAGCAGCCGCGCGAGGTAGTGCAGCGCCGCGTTGGGGTCGCTGCCGCGCAGGGACTTCTGGAAGGCCGAGATGATGTCATAGTGCTCGTCGCCCTCCTTGTCGTAGCGCATGGCGCTGCGCTGGGTCAATTCTTTTGCTAAGTCAAGCGTTATCTGTCGTGCGGGCGGCGTTTGTTCCGGGGCGGGCGGCAAGATTGCCGCCCCTACAGGTTGCGCTGAAAGCCAGCACAATTCCGCCGCGTTGATCGCCTTGCGCACGTCGCCGCCGCAGGCCCGGGCGACCCAGCTTGTTACGCCGTCCTCGATTTCGATTTGCTCGTTCTTTTCTTCCTGCAAGAATCGAAACGCGCGCTCCACGGCAGGCAAAACGTCCTCAGGCGTCAATGGCTTGAATTCAAAAACGGTGGAACGGCTCAAAATGGCATTGTAAACATAAAAATAGGGGTTCTCCGTGGTGGACGCGATGAGCGTCACCGCGCCGTTCTCGATGCACTCGAGAAGGGTCTGCTGTTGCTTTTTATTGAAGTACTGGATTTCGTCGAGATACAGCAGCACGCCGTTGGGGGCCATGAGCGTCTCGCTCTGCGCGATGGCCTGCTTGATGTCCGCAGTGCCCGCCGTGGTGCCGTTGAGGCTGGTAAAGTAGCGGTCCGTCTGCCGGGCGATGATGCGCGCCAGGGTGGTCTTGCCCACGCCGGAAGGGCCGTAGAAGATCAGGTTGGGCAGCTCGCCCGACTGCACGATGTTGCGCAGCGCGCGGCTCGGGCCCAGCAAATGGGGCTGGCCGACCATATCGTCGAGGGTATTCGGGCGCAGGCGTTCGGCAAGGGGTGCGGGCATGGCTTTCTCCAATGCTTAATTCTGAATGCTGAATGCTGAATTATTGTGCTCCGCACGTCCTTGATTGTCGCTCCGCGATGCCTTCCTCACCCGCCCGAGGCGGGAGCTCCCTCCACAGGAGGGGAGCCTTGGGGATTAGGCTGAAGCGGGTTCGTGTGCAGGAGCTTCAAATAATTCGCCGGAATTGTTTTCGAGATACAGGGTACCGAGGTTTTCCGATATGCCGTATATGAATAAGCCTTTTTTCAAAAATCTTTCTCTTGCTAAGTTCAGCTCCTTGGGGCATAACTTTCTCTCATGCAGCGCAAGCTTCAGGTCGTACATTTTCCCGCATCTGCCGCGCCAAAGTTCTTCATACGCGTTCTCAGACAATATTCTTCCCGCCAAATCAGAGATATGATGCAGCCGGAACCTGTCACACCACACGATATCCTCTTCATATTGTATTTGCCCAAGTTTGCACGTAACAATCTTGCTTTTGTCATAGATACAGGGGATTCGCTCTATGCCGTGCTGCCAAGCGACAAAGGCGCGCGTGTGCCCGTCGGTAATATGAAGGTTGCCATTGCCCAGAAAATCGCGTGCGCTGATGGGTTCGAAGCTGCGCAAAGAGGGGTCGAACCAGGCGAGGACATTGTCAATTTTCTTTTGCGAGAGATATATCTGGCTCAGGCGCAGGTCGTCGATTGCAACCATTGAAACGGCCATGCGACGTCTCCCCCTCAAAACTCCGCGCTCCCCGTCGTCCGGGGAAACGCGCACACGTCGCGAATATTCGCCATGCCGGTGAGGTACATCACCAGGCGCTCGAAGCCCAGGCCGAAGCCGCAGTGCTTGCACCCGCCGAAGCGCCGCAAATCCAAGTACCAATTGTATTGCTCAGGCGAGCCGCCCATGTCAAGTATGCGCGCCTCCAGCAGGTCATAGCGCTCCTCGCGCTGGCTGCCGCCGATGATCTCCCCTACCCCGGGCACGAGCAAATCCATGGCGGCCACGGTTTTATTGTCGTCGTTCATGCGCATATAAAAAGCTTTGATTTCTTTGGGGTAGTCGGTGACGAAGACAGGGGCGTTGAAGATTTTTTCTGTTAAGCAGCGCTCGTGCTCGGTCTGAAGGTCGCAGCCCCATTCCGGCGCGTAGGCGAACTGGTCTTTGTATGGCCGCAAAAGCTCAATGGCTTTTGTGTAGGTCACATGGACGAAATCAGAATTGATCACAGCGTCGAGGCGTTCGAGCAGGCCCTGATCAATGAACTGGTTGAAGAACGCCAGCTCGTCCGGGCACTGCTCCAGCACTCGGCCGATCACGTATTTCATCATGCCCTCGGCCAGGGCCATGTCGTCGGCGAGGTCGGCAAAGGCGATTTCGGGCTCCACCATCCAGAACTCCGCGGCGTGGCGCTGGGTGTTGGAGTTCTCCGCGCGAAACGTCGGCCCGAAGGTGTAGATCTTCCCGAAGGCCATGGCCATGGCCTCCCCTTGCAGCTGGCCCGAGACGGTGAGGTGCGCGGGCTTGCCGAAGAACTCCCCCTCCCCTTCCGTGGTGACGCGGAACATCTCGCCCGCGCCTTCGGCGTCGGCGGTGGTGATGATGGGCGTATGGGCATAGACGAAGCCGTTCTCCTGGAAGAAGCAGTGAATCGCATGGGCCGCTGTTGAACGTACCCGCATGGTGGCCCCTATCGTGTTCGTCCGGGGACGTAAATGGCCGATGGTGCGCAGGAATTCCAGGCTGTGGCGCTTTTTCTGCAGGGGATAGGCCGGGTCGCACGCGCCCTCGATTGTGACTTCGGTGGCCTTCAGCTCAAAGGGCTGGCTGGCCTCGGGCGTGAGAATAAGCTGCCCTTTCGCACACAGGGACGCGCCCACACCGAGCTTGCGCAGTTCGTTGAAATTGGGTAGGTCCTCCGTGAGAACCACCTGCAGGGACGCGAAGGCGCTGCCGTCGTTGAGCTGCGCGAAGGCGATGCTCTTGGAATCCCGCAGGGTGCGCAGCCAGCCGCAGACGGTGATGTCTCCCTCGATGTAGGCCTCGGGGGTTGCGGTGATGTTGTTGATTTCGGTACGGTGCATGGTGTATATCCTCTCTGTAGGGGCGGCATTCTTGCCGCCCGCGCACAAATATTGATGATTGTTTTTTGGGCGGCAAGAATGCCGCCCCTACAGGCTCCGCTGCCCTACACCGGCAGCTCCACCCTGAACTCCGTATAGCTCTCCCCGTCGCTGGCGGCCGAAATCGTGCCGCCGTGCATCTTCACGATGGTGCGGGCGAGGTAGAGCCCCAGGCCCGCGCCCTTCACGTCGAAGCTGCGGGATTTGTCGGTTTTATGGAAGCGCTCGAAGATGCGCGCCAGCTCCTCCGAGGAGATGCCCACGCCCGTGTTGCGCAGGGTGAAACGGTACATCCCCCTGTCGGTGCGGGCGGTGAACTCCAGGCGGCCACCCCGGGGGGTGAACTTCACGGCGTTGTCGATGAGGTTGTAGAACACCTGGGTGAGCATGTCCCTGTCCCCGGACAGGGTGACGGGCTCCAGGGCGTCCAGGCCGGCGAGCTCCAGGCCCTTGCGGCCGATGATCTGCTCGAAGCGCAAAACGGTGGTGAACACCAGCTCGTTGATATCGAAGGGTTTTAGATTCAGCTGGAGCTCACCATCTTCTATTTTCGACAAATTGAGCATGCCCGTCACCAGGCGCGACAGCCGCTTGACCTCCTCGCTGACCAGCTCCAGGTATTTTTTGTGCTGCTCCTCGGCGATGGTGCCGTCTAGCATGCCGTCGATAAAGCCGCCGATGGTGGTCATGGGGGTCTTCAACTCGTGGGAGACATTCGCCACGAAGCTGCGGCGGGAGCTCTCGAGGGTGGCAAGGCTGATGGCCATGGAGTTGAAGGCCTCGGCCAGCTGGCGCAGCTCGTTGTTCTCGGCGGTCTTCACCCGGTAGCCGAAGTCCCCCCGGGCGTACTGCTGCGTGGCGCGGGCCATGTCGCCCAGGGGGCGCGTCAGGCGGTAGCTGATGAAGTACACCACGATGAACGCCAGCGCCAGGGCCGCCGCGCCGGAGAGCAAAAACAGCCGGAGCATCCCGCCCACATAGGAGGCCAGGTCGTCGCTGACCGGCTGTACCGTGAGCACGAAGCCCGCCGCCGCGCCATCGATGGTGAAGGGCTCGGCGGCCATATACATCTGGCGGGAGAACATGCCCCCGAAGGTCCCGGGGCGGGTGTAGCCCTTGAGCAGGGCCTCCCGGGTGTCGTTGGCCGGGGCGCGCATGGCGCCGTGCACCGGGCAGTCCACGGGGGAAGGCAGCGGGGTGGCCGGTATGGCGTGCTCGCAGGCCACCACGCGCCCGCGGTCGTCAAAGAGGAGAACCTCCGCGTTCACCGCCACGGCGCCTTCCGCGATCACGTGGCCCAGGGCCTCCCGCCGGCCCGCCCCCGTAAGCTCCGACGCGTAGATCCCGGTGACGTCCTGCGCCGCCTGCCGCGCGCCCACCGAGAGCGGGGAGAGCTTGTCGCGTATCCAGTATTGCCCGGAGAGCGCGAGCATGGCCGTGCCGAGGAAGACGAAGCTCCCCAGCAGGATGGCCATGAAGGCCACGAAGTATTTCCGGAAAAGGCGCGAGCTTCTGTTCATGACATCTCCAAACTCTTCGTGGGGCATTTCGAGACGCACAGGCCGCAGCCGGTGCACTTTTCGGGATCCACATGGGCCAGGTTATTTCCCACCGCGATGGCCTGCTCCGGGCAGTTTTTCTCGCACAGCTTGCAGCCGACGCAGCTGGCCTTGCACAGCTTGCGCGAGACCGGCCCCGGGTCCCGCGAGCAGCAGCGGTTGATGGACTTGCCCACGGTCTCCTTCATCACGATGATCTGCCTCGGGCACGCCCGCTCGCACACGGAGCAGCCGTGGCACTTGTCCTGATCCACCCGGGCAACGCCCTCCTCCATGATGATCGCGCCGTTGGGGCAGGCGCGCATGCAGTCGCCCAGGCCCAGGCAGCCATAATCGCACGACTGCCCGGCGCACAGAGGAGAAGCCGCCGCGCAGCTCTGTTCTCCCTGGAAGTCGTAGCTCTGTTTGCGGTTTTCGTGCGTGCCGTTGCAGCGCACAAGGGCCTTGCGGGGGGCCACGGCCTCGGCCTGCTGCCCCATGATAGCCGCCAGGGCCTGCGCCACGGCGTCACCCCCGGGGGTGCACAGGTTGCAGGGGACCGTGCCCGCGTGCATGGCCCCGGCGTAGCCCGCGCAGCCCGCGCAGCCGCAGGCGCCGCAGTTGTAGCCCGGCAGGGCCTCGGTGAGCAGCCGCACGCGGTCGTCAACGGGCTCGCTCATCAGGGCGTCTGCGATGGCGAGGCCCACACCGGCCACGAGGCCGATGCCGGAGACGATGGCGATGGCGAATAGGATGGATGACATATGGTTCTCCTTACCCGAATATCTTCTCCACAATCCCGCCGAACCCCAGGAAGCTCAAGGATACAATCGAGGCGGCAACCAAAGTGGCCGGCAGGCCCTCGAAGGCCTTCGGCAGGTCGCTGTCCTCCAGGCGCGAGCGCACGCCCGCGAAGATCACCATTGCCAGCAGGAAGCCCACGCCCGCTCCGATGGAGTTCACCATGGAGGACACAAAGCCGTAATTCTCCGTGGCGTTGAGCAGCACCACGCCCAGCACCGCGCAGTTGGTGGTGATCAGCGGCAGATAGATGCCAAGGGCCAGGTACAGCCCCTTGACGAAGCGCTTGAGCGCGATCTCCACAAACTGCACCAGCGCGGCGATCACCAGGATAAACACAATCGTTTGCAGATAGGCCAAATCGTTGTTCTCCAGCAGAACGTTGAGGGGCCAGCACACGGCCGTCGCCAGGGCCATGACGAAAATCACGGCCACGCTCATGCCCACGGCGGTGTTCACTTTTTTCGACACGCCCAGGAAGGGGCAGATGCCCAGGAAGCGCATCAGCACGAAGTTGCCCGTCAGTATCGCCGTGAGGAACAGCGCGATCCACTCCTTGGTCATGAGCAGGCACCCCCTTCGCAGCCCATGCACTCCATGCACGGGTTTTTCTGCTTTTTGGCCTTGCCGCCCTCGATTTTGTTCGCCAGGGCGATCATGCAGCCGTAGATGAAGAACCCGCCGGGCGGCAGGATCAAGATGCCCACCGGCGTGCCGAACAGGTGAATGCCCGCGAACGTGCCCGCCCCGAGGGCTTCACGCACGATGGCCATGAGGGTCAGCGCGGCGGTGAAGCCCACGCCCATGCCAATGGCGTCGAAGGCCGAGGCCGCCACGCCGTGGGTGTTGGCGTAGCCGTCGGCCCGGCCCAGGATGATGCAGTTCACGGTGATGAGCGGCAGATAGATGCCCAGCGCCGCGTCAATCGCGGGGACAAAGGCCTTTACGAGCATCTGCACGACCGTGACCAGCCCGGCGATGATGGTGATATAGGCCGGGATGCGCACCTTGTCTGGGATCACCTTGCGCAGGGCTGAGATGGCGACGTTGGAGAACAGCAGCACGATGGTGGCCGCCGCGCCCATGCCCAGCCCCGCCGTGACCGACGTGCTGATCGCGAGGGTCGGGCAGGTGCCCAGCACCAGGCGCAGCACGGGATTTTCTTTGAGGAAGCCCTTGGTCAATTCAGGCAGGAGTTTTTGTTTTTCGTTCACTGCGCCACCTCCCTATAAATCTCCAGCGCTTGATTGATTGCGGCCGCCACGCCCTTGCTGGAGTATGTCGCGCTGGCGATGGCGTCCACCTCAACGGATTCCCTGCCGCCGATGAACTGGCTCAGGAAGCCCTCGTCCTTCACCTTTTGGCCGAGGCCGGGGGTCTCGCCGTCGCAGTTGATGACCTGCACCTTCAGCACATTGCCGTTGACATCCAGCCCCACGGCGACCTTGATCGCCCCGCCGTAGCCCTGTGCCTCGCTGTCGATGCAGTAGCCGACGGGCACGCCGTTCTGGTCCATGGCGGTGAAGCAGCCGCCGTTCTCCACGAAGCGCGCGCCGGGGAAAATCTCCTCCCGGGCGGCGTCAGCTGTAAGTTTCTCGTTGGCGGCGATGGGTTCCTTCGTGATGGAATTCACGAGAGCCAGGGCGCCCGTCATCACGAAGCAGATGAGGAACAGGCTCAGCGTGGGGAAAAGAATCTCCTTCAGCTCAAGCTTTTTCTTTGCGGCCATGGGGCTTCTCCTTTCCGAAGTGGCTTCTGCCTTTTCCGAAAGGCTTCGGCGCACAGAGCTTCTCGATGTGCGGCACCAGCAGGTTCATCAGCAGGATGGCGAAGCTCACACCCTCGGGCATGCCGCCGTAAAAGCGGATCAGGCAGGTGATTAGCCCGCAGCCTATGCCGAAGACAATTTTCCCCTTGATGTTCACGGGGGAAGTGGTGTAGTCGGTTGCCATGAAGACGGCCCCCAGCAGCAGTCCGCCGGAGAGCAGCTGGTAGGCAACGAAGCTCCAGTCGAAGTGCCCGGCGAACAGGCTGAAAACAGCGACCGTGCCCACAAAGCACAGGGGAACGACTGGCACGATCACTTTGAAAACACACAGATACGCGAAGCCCAATAACAGCGCCAGGGCGCAGATCTCGCCCAGGGAGCCGGCGTGCTTGCCCAGGAACATGTCCATTAGAGAGGGCAGGGCCTCGGCGGAGGACGCCGGGGTGGCGCTGGCCATGGCGTCGGCGGCAAGGGCCTTCAGCGGTGTGGCGCTGGCGATAGCGTCGCTTTCAACAAGGTTGAGTCCCCAGCTGGAGCCATTCGGGGCGTTCCACGCGGTCATCTGCGCGGGGAAGCTGAGCATCAGCACGATACGGGCCGTGACGGCCGGGTTGGCGAAGTTCTGCCCGATGCCGCCGAAGAGCTCCTTGACCACGACGATCGCCACCAGCGCGCCGATGGGAACCATCCACAGGGGCAGCCTGGCGGGCAGGCAGAAGGCCAGCAGCAGCCCCGTCACCACGGCGCTGAGATCGCCCACGGTTTGCGGGCGCTTGAGGATCATGCGCATGAGGGCCTCGAAGCCCACACAGCTGACGACCGAGACCGCCGTAACGGCAAGGGCCCGCGTGCCGAAGCGCCAAGCCGCGACGCCCAGGGCGGGCAGCAGGGCCAGGCACACGTCCAGCATGATGCCCTGTGTGGTGCGGGGGGTACGGATGTGGGGGGCATGGTTGCTCATGATTTCGCCTCCCTTACAAGCTGTTTTCCATCCCGGATTTTTTCCACCAGCTCGCGCCCGGCCGGGCACACATACGCGCAGCAGCCGCACTCCATGCAACCGCTGACGGACAGCTCCTCCAGGGCCTGCGCGTCGCGCCGGAGCACCGCCCGCTCGAGCCGGACCGGCTCCAGCTTCATCGGGCAGGCCATCACGCAGCAGCCACATCGGATGCATGCGGTCTCGGGCTTCGCTTTCGCCTGCTTTTCGTCCAGCAGCAGCACGGCGTTGTTGCACTTGCTGATGGGGGTATCGAGGTCCGGCTGCGCCTTGCCCATCATAGGGCCGCCCACTATAATTTTTGCGGGCTTGCTTTCACCCACCTCGCAGAACGCGCACAGCTCTTTTATTGAGACGCCGATGGGCACGCGCACATTCATTGGATGGGGAACAGCGCCGCCGTCGAGGGTCACCGTGCGGGAGATCAGCGGCAGCCCCGAGCGCATATAGCGCCCGACGAAGGCCACGCTGGCGATGTTCATTGTCAGCACGCCCACGTCCGGCGGCAGCTTGCCCAGGGGCACAACACGCCCGGTGATGCTGTGGATGAATACTTTTTCCGCCCCCTGCGGATAGCGGGCGGGGAGCACGGCCACGCGCAGCTTCAGCGCCGGCGAGGCGCGAAGCGCGCACAGCCCGCGCAGCAGGGAGATGGCGTCGCCCTTGTTGTCCTCGATGCCCACGACGGCCTCTTTGATCCCCAGCCAGCGGCAGATGTGCCCCATGCCCTCGATGAGGTCCTCCACGTTGTCCAGGGCCTCGCGGTGGTCGGCGGTGATATAGGGCTCGCATTCGGCGGCATTCACCAGGAGAATGTCCGCACGGCCCGCCGCGCTTTCGAGCTTCACGCTTGTGGGGAAGCCCGCGCCGCCCAGTCCCACCAGGCCGGATTGACGCACAGCCGCAATGAACTCCTCAAGGGAGTTCACTTCCGGCGCCTGTGATGCAATGCGCTCCATTTTGCCGTCGGATTCGATGACGACGGCATCCGCGCCGGCGCTGCGCACCGTGCCCGAGATCGACGCGTGCACGGGGGCGGACACCTTCGCGCCGCTGTCCGCCACCAGCTGCCCGGCGAGAACGCGCTCGCCCGGCTTAACGCAGGGCTCGCAGGGCACACCGATGTGCTGCCGCATCGGCAGCGTGACGCGCCCGCATTGCTCCATGCGCACGGGCCTCAGCCCGCTTGTGTTCTTGTTGTGGCCGAGCCTTATGCCTTTCAGAGAAGCACCCCCCAGTTGGTTTTCCGCAATAATTTCACCGCCGAGCCCGTCACGGCCCCAGCCAGGGCCCCGCACAGGAGTAACACGGGCGCGGCCCAGAGCACCCCCGGCGCGCCCATAAGCAGCGCGGCGGCAAGAAGCTGCGCTATGTTGTGCGCCGCGCCGCCGAGCATACCGATGCCGAGCTCTCCAATGCTGAATGCTGAATTCTTAATGCTGAATTTGAGTAATAACCCCACCAGCAGCGCACTTGCAAGCCCCCCCGCGCCGCTGAGCAGCATGGCGGTCAGGCCCCGGGTGATGCCCGCGAAGACCGCCTTCGCCGCCGCCACGGCCAGGCCCGCGGGCAGGCCCAGCACGGCGCTGGCCATCATCACAGCGATGTTGGACAGCCCCGGCTTCACACCCATGGGCAGGTTCAGCATGGGGACGAGGAAGCTCTCCGCCCAGCTCAGCGCCAGCGCCAGCGCCGAGAGCACACCCCAATAGGCGGCCTTTCGCGCATTTGAATCACCCCGCAACGCCGTCCACCCCCCTGCCCGCGCCGCGAATCTCCACGATCACCCGCTGCGGCAGGCACACGGCCACGTCGCCGGGGCGCTCCAGCCAGCCGGCGTGGACACACAGCTTGTCCCTGCACGGGGAATCAATCACCCGCGCCCGGCTGCCCTCAATCTCTATCACGACTTCGTTGACCGTCATACTCTCGCTCATGGGCGAGCCGTTGACATACACCCCGCCCGCGCCGCCTGGCCGGAGCAGCAGCAGCGCCCCCGCCAGGGCCAACAGAGCCAGTACAACAAAAATGTCACCGCGCTTCATAGTACTCCATGACCCGGCCCACAGGGCGGATTTCTCCATCATCGTAGACAAACAATGCGTCGCAGTTGTATTGCTCCAGCAAATCCAGTGAATCCTCATAGCCCAACACAAAGCACGCCGTCGAGATCGCGTCGCCCAGCGCGCCGTTGTCATTGATCACCGTCACGCTGACAAGCCCCGATTCCCTGCACGCGGGGTAGCCCGTCTCCGGGTCGAAAATGTGATGATATCGCTCGCCATCCTGTTCGAAGTACTTCTCATAGCTTCCGCTGGTCGATATAAAGTGCGTGCCCCGCAGCGTGAACATCCCCATGGTGTCGTTCGGCCCGCCATTGGGGTCGCGCAGGGCGATTTTGAAGGGCTTGCCCCATGGCTTTTGCCCATAGGTCATTATGTTCCCGCCGAGGTTGATCACGGCGGCGCAAGGGATTTCATAATCGCCAAAAACGCGCATTACTACGCGCATTGCCTCGTCACAGGCCGCACCTTTGCCATAAGCGCCCAGGTCAAGCTCATTTTTTTGCAGCGCCGCTTCGATTTCTTCTTGTGCAGGCACATTGCCCTCGCCATCAATATCCCAAAGCTTTGTCAATGCGCCAAGATAGGGATTGTATGCGCCGTTTGAGGCCTCCATGATTTCTATGGCAAGTTCCGGAGGGGCGTCCATGTTGACCAATTGCAGCTCTAGCTCTTGAATAGCAGCAAGAATCGCCTGGTCCGATGACCCCCACCAGTATGTCTGTGTGAGCACGCTACCCATGGAGAAATCGGTGTATGTCTGAGGCTCGGGCGTTAAATATAACGCAATCAGGGCCGCGGCAACAACCACAACCCCGAGGGCAATCAACACAATGCGTTTCTTCATGATGTACCTGTAGGGGCGGCATTCTTGCCGCCCGAAACCTAATATTGCGTTAATGTGCGGGCGGCAAGAATGCCGCCCCTACAGCCCGTGGGCTATTGATACTTCGCCCTCGGCGTGAATGTCGTATGCAGCAGCTCATGCGCCTTGTGGCTCCCCGGCTCGCCGAGGAACTCTCCGTAGAGCATCTTCATGGCCGGGCTCTCGTGACTCTTGCGCACGGGGAGATTTTTGTCGGCCTCGTAGAGGGTCCTCGCCCGCTCGGCGCGCAGGTCGCGGAAATTGTGCACCACGGCGTGCTGTATCGGCTGTCCCCCGCCGTTGACGCAGCCACCCGGGCAGCCCATGATCTCCACGAAGTGCCAGTCGGCCTCGCCCGCGCGAATCTTGTCCATGACAATCTTGGCGTACTTGGTGCCGTGGGCCACGGCCACTTTCACTTTCATCCCGGCGATGTCATACTCGGCCTCTTTGAGGCCCTCGGTGCCGCGCACCTCGGTGAAGTCAACGCTCTCGAGGGGCCCGCCGAGTGTCTCCGCCGCGGTGCGCAGCGCGGCCTCCATCACGCCGCCCGTGGCCCCGAAGATCGCCGCCGCGCCGGTGCCCTCGCCCAGGGGGTTGTCGTAGGGCTCGTCGGGCAGCTTGGGGAAGTAGATACCCGCGCTCTCGATCATGCGCGCCAGCTCCCGCGTGGTCAGGGACACGTCCACGTCCGGCAGGCCGTCCGCGCTGCGCTCGCCCTCGCGCTTGTTCTCGAACTTCTTGGCCGTGCAGGGCATGATGCCCACCACGAACATGTCCTTCGGGTCGATGCCGAGCTTCTGGGCATACCAGCTCTTGAGGATCGCCCCCTGCATCTGCTGGGGGGACTTGCACGTGCTCAGGTGGTCGAGGAGGTCGGGGTAGTAGTGCTCGCAGTATTTCACCCAGCCGGGGGAGCAGGAGGTGATCATGGGCAAAGTCCCATTGTTCTTCACCCGCTCGACGAACTCGTTCGCCTCCTCCATGATGGTCAAGTCCGCGCCCACGTTCGTGTCGAACACCTTGTCGAAGCCCAGGCGCCGCAGCGCGGCCACCATCTTGCCCTGCACGTTCTCGCCGATGTGCATGCCGAAACACTCGCCCAGCGTCACGCGGATGGACGGCGCGGTGTGCACCACCACGAACTTGCCCGGGTCGTTGATGGCCTCCAGCACCGGCGCGCTCTCGTCCTTCTCGACAATCGCCGCCGTGGGGCAGTTGACGATGCACTGCCCGCAGCTGATGCAGCTGACGTGCGACAGGTCCTTGTCAAACGGCGAGCTGATGTGGGTGTCGAAGCCCCGGGCGTTGGCCCCGATGACCGAGATGCACTGCTGGTCGCAGGCAGCCATACAGCGCCGGCACAGGATGCACTTGTTGTTGTCGCGCACCATGTGGGCCGTGGAGTCGTCGAAGGCATACTTGATGTTCTCGCCCGCGTAGTAGTCCGGGTCGCTCACGCCGAACTCCTTGCACAGCTTCTGCAGCTCGCAGGTGCCGCTGCGCACGCAGGAGAGGCAGTTCTTGTCGTGGGTGGACAGCAGCAGCTTAAGCGTGAGCTTGCGGCTCTTGCGCACCTTCTCCGTATTCGTGAAGACCTCCATGCCCTCGGCCACGGGGAACACGCAGGCGGTCACCAGGCTTCTCGCCCCCTTGACCTCCACCACGCAGATGCGGCACGCGCCGATCTCGTTGATGTGCTTGAGATAGCACAGCGTGGGGATCTCGATGGCGATGGAGCGCGCGGCCTCCAGGATGGTGCTCCCGGCGGGGACCGTGACAGGCATGTTGTTGATTTTCAGGTTGATCATATCGGCCATGATAGACTCCAATCTAATAAATTCGCTCCGCGACACTACCTCTTTATGATCGCCCCGACCCGGCAGATCGGCTTGCACCCGCCGCAGTGAATACACTTGCTCTGGTCGATGAAGTGGGGCATGCGCAGCTCCCCGGCGATGGCGCCCGTGGGGCACACGCGCTTGCAGGCCGTGCAGCCCGTGCACTTCTCCGGGTTGATATAGAAGCGCAGCAGGGCCTTGCACACCCCCGCCGGGCAGCGCTTCTGCTT
>Ga0123353_10004744_pt1 | contig 17616 bp, 9 predicted proteins | sample TergutLab28metaG_3_FD_92763 | JGI IMG/M metagenome (GOLD analysis project Ga0123353, IMG submission 92763) | Labiotermes labralis P3 segment gut microbial communities from Petit-Saut dam, French Guiana - Lab288 P3 | ecosystem: Host-associated > Arthropoda: Insects > Digestive system > Gut ... | reverse complement strand
TCCTGAAACACTGGTAACCAACTACCAAACTATGCCATGTAATATCCTACAAGTGCAAAGGGCTCAACAACATGGCATTCAAGATTTCCATGGCTTTTATGCTAAGGATTTGGGTCTTCTGGGTGGTTACGGTAAATAGCAGGGTTACTGATTCCTGATGTTCCAAAAGAACATGCCATCTCATATTCAGAGGCTGAGAAATCCTAGGACTCAATCCTTGTACACCAAGATGCTATGTTCCTCCAAAACATCAACAATCAATAACCGTGCCACTCAGCATAACAAGCCAGAAGACCTGAATCCTCAAAATAAAGGTTCTCATTACAGAACCAGATAGTTTAAACCATTGTTTGGGAATGGAGATGAGATATAACATTTTACGCACGATATTTAAAGAGTGTTAAGATCTGGATACATTGTAGGATGAAGATATTGGTATTTGGTGTTTTAAAATTTTTTGGCCCTTCCCAGCAGTTCTTACTAAATCTATGCTCAAGCACAAATGTTGGCATTTCTACTCTTTTTCATCGCAGCCCAGCAATTCCTTTTCTTTCAGCTGTCTTAAGATCACGTTTGATTCTTCGCTTTTTTGTAGGGTCACTTTTTCTGTATTGCTGATATTCTTTAAAGTCAATCACATACAGAGTCCCACATATAAGCATCTCACAACTCGACACTCCAAGTTTAAACATTTCCTCGAGATCCATATTTGTGCGTTCATCATACAGCCACCAACCTAGGGGACAGGAATTCATAAGTCATGCAGTAAATTTAAAAAACAAATAAACAATAAAAATATACACTTTATAAAATTACTAAAAGAAATGGTACAGCCAACTGCTTCAGGCACCTTACCAACTAAGAATATACTATCTTAAATCCCGCTAAGACAGCTGCATAATCTACTACGGATGGACAGGGTAGGTATCTGTTTAATTATGCCAAGCGGAGAAGAATAATGTTTATTAATGTTTGAGCTATGTGTCCCACATATTGACCACACAATCCTGTCTCCTTCATCCATACTACCTGGGACTCATATTACCTATTGCATTATGTAACATTAGGTTAAAGTACAGTAATTTGCTTTGCTCTCTTAAACCTTGTTAATCGTCTTCTTAAAATTTCTTTTTATGGCATTTCTGCCTTTGTGTTGACACTAGGAACACATTAATATCTCAGACCTTTAACCAATGTGTCTACTTCCTAATCAGTAACATTACCAAGACAATGACTCACTGGAATGTTTTAATAATATGACACTATTGATTACTCGGCCCATATTACAGCCTAAACTAAACACAGCAAAAATCTGTCATTACATAGGCGTTGGAAACATATATAACATGTTCTGCAGTAATATGTGAAACAGTTAAATGCATAAGATTTTCATATTTATTTACATAATTTAACCCTTCTATTCTCCTGAAGGCAAGGAGTAGTATGAAAATGGAATTTAAAATTCCTTTAATGATATGGAACACAATTAAATGAAGAGAACATTGTTAAACTCTGGTCCTTGCATTCCATTTCCACATAAGACAGTTACCATCCATTAGCAGAGGTTTTGCACTATTTCTTACACCAGAACCTTGGAACTGTAAAAGTTGTGCACTAGCGAGTTCTTCTCTGTCCTGGTTCCATTCCATATGGGGTTCACTGTATTAACACCAATACATTACCAAACATGTATGGATCCTGATGTGGGGTAAACTGGAATACTAGCAATAGTAATGACACCTGCTATCGTGCAAGGTGGTCTAAGTGAACAGTGATACAAGTTGCCTGATAAAACAATGTCTCTGTACCTCATATTAAGCCACAACCACATTCTATTGCATCCTCTAAAACTCAACATTCATTAACAATCCTTACGCTTGACACTACACGGTCTGTGCACAGATTCTATACATCTTTAACACAAATACTCTCTGTTTACAGTCTTGTTAAATAAATCATGAACAAATAACATCAGAAGAACTTCACACTACAATCACTCCAGTTATACAAGCTGTGAACTGTTGCCTCATTGAGGGTACTACACTACAGCAACCATTCAGACTCCTTGCTGCTTTCAGTGAAAATGGGTACTATTCACTGTCTAACCTTCCTGCACCATTTTCAACCCCTGTAGCTTGTGCACATTTTACTACATTTATGCCCTACATATTGTGTCTGGTTCAACACATACATTCAAGCCCACAGATACACATAATTTCAACAACGATGCCAATCTTGTCTTACAGATTATAATTCAGGAACCATAACAAACTCAGTAAACACTTAAGCTTTTATATGGATAAAACAAGAAAAAGTAATACAAACATGAAAATCTGAGAAATGTTTGATATTCAAAGTCCAATTCACATTGACAGTTCCATACTTACCATTTCTGCCTTCATAAAACCACTGATATCCATCATCAAATGCTGTACTGTCTTTGTCTGTATTATTTTGTGCTACTAGAACAGGCTTTTCAAAATAATCTGTTGGAATTTCCTGACGACACATTGCACATTTCTTGCTCTGATTTGCCACACCTTTCACACACAAAAAGCAGAAAATGTGGCCACATGGCAATTGTGCAGGATGAACACAGGTCTGCAAACACACAGCACATTCAGGAACTGACGACCCTGAAACCATATCCACAATACTAATTACTGGAAACAACAAAATTCGATATGAACTGTTTAGTTGCACGAATTCAACGCATATTTAACAAAAATACTATCTGTTTAAACGCGCCAGGTGTAACTTCTGCATATAAAAAATTGAACGTGTATTTTCAAAGGATCTTTAGCTCCGTTAAATCAGTCACTACCTATGTGCTCTACTTCCTGAGTGCGTTTGTCGTCTTCAGTTCCTTCGACCGGTCTTTCAGCCATCCTTGTATGTTTATGTTTACTGTGTTTACAAAGATCCAGAACATTACTTCACACAGCACTACCATCCATTTCTATTTCACATCCGGAACGACATCCGTATCAACTAAAATTTCCCGATAGCAATGGTTTGGAAACTGATATCGCATGTTTGTTCATACTGTGTATATCCACGACGCGCGAAAAACAGTCACGGGTACTCATCTTGGGTACTTATCCGTGAAGGTAGCATCCATCCAGTGGCACGTTCGCGAGTTAGTTCATATGCGCACAATATTCATGTTGCTCGTGAGCGTCGATCCATGCTAGTAGCCGTGATCTTCCAGGAGGGTACGTTGTGTATGTAGGCAGTTGATTACAGAAGTTAGTAGATATCAGTACGGGACCAACAGGGAATGAGCGCGATATTCAATTTATGACCCCTAGATCATAAATAATTGTTCATCACATGTGGCCAGTTTATTATTTGTCTGCGATCACACACGTTTAATTATAAAAAGAGCGCACTGTGTGCACAGATAATTTTACCGGTATTGTAGTTTAATGAATGGAGCCTTCTTCCATAATCAAGAATGTCGTAGGTCACGTGGGGTTCACACAGTTTACTTTGGAGAGGTGTAATTGATATTTTTACAAACTTTATCGTGGAAACCCTGAGCAGCACCGATAGCAATTATGTGCTCGTTGTTTGGTTTTATACATTCCCTGCTAATTATCATTTCTGTAAAATAACATTCCTGTGACATTACGTATTTATCATCATTTATTAGGCCCTTTCTCGAAAACATTTTTTGAAAGTAACGGTTTGCATATACCGTCTTGTACTAGATATGCAGTGTCAGTGATAGCACTGTAAAATAAGACTGCCAAAGTGAGTAGCCCTAGAATATGTCGTTGTTAGGCATACATCTAATAGCTTTCGAAATGGCGAGTTTGTCTACCTGGATAGAATACATACGTTGTTAGGTTTTTATTTGCGTGGTTCTGGGATTTCCTTCTGGTTGACTTCATATAATTTTATCCAAAGGTTTGTTACTCATAACGTGTCAAAAGTCTGAGAGGAATGAACGAATAACATAAAAATTTTTCTTCCACCAGGCTAAAGGCTTGTTCTGTGCAATTTGTTAAATTATATGTTGCTATCGGTGTCAACCTGCTTCTCAAAGATCCGGGGTGGACGTCTCGGTCTGCCTGTAGGGTATGAAAACTTTGAATGTTGTTTTACAAATACATTTAAATGTGTGCGTACCCTAGAAGGACTCTTCAAATCATAAATATTGATACTAAAGAAAGCGACTGTTTTAAAATGCGTATGATCATGATATTTGGGTATACGCAATTCAGAACTCTGACATATTTTAAGAAACTATTTTACAGACCAGTATAACACCCCGATTTTTTTTACAATCACAAATCTTTATATGGTAAAATACTTCACGCACTATAATCGGTCGTTAGACGAATGTAACTGCATATTAATTGAAAATGCAACCCCTATCTTTTTTCAGTATCGGATATAATCGATGGTTCTTATATTGGTTCTTTCATATAGCGAGATCAGCGGAGGCAATAGACTTGTGTCTGCAGCAGTAAAGCTAAACTAAGTCGTGTTGGCCCATATTCTGTGTATTTTCCATCATTGCCTTACAAATTTTAACGTTGTGTTTATGAATAATGTTAACGAGTCTGTTATCTTGATTTAATCATAATATATCAAATTACGTGTGCAAGCTTATAGCGGTTGTGGCACTTTGATAGGGAAGATTAAAGGTAACGTTTAGTGCATTTAAAATTTTAAACTGACATTGGCATAACTAAGACGTTCTGCAATCGACTGAAAATGGATATGACAATTTTTAGCAGTATCATCTTTTGGCTGTGTACTTAGTTACGTTGGAAAGCTTAATTTTTTCTATAATCGTTCGATTAACAAACGAATTGTGCATGATTGAGGCGTCCGCCACGATATGAATGAAATCGCCGTTCATCCTGACAGTTACGCTGCGTAGAACAGTAAGTAGTTTGATGCCTTCTTTGAAGCCATAGGACCTCCTGCTGTTCCCATCCTCATGCGTGAAATAATTCCAGAAGAGTGCCAGTTATAATGTAGCAATCAAATTACAGTTCTAAGCTGCGTATCGGCCCAGAAACCGTAATTTCGGATGAACCGTTATTGTCGGTAATATGAACACAGGAGGGAATTCTACTATGTAGCATTGCTATCATTGTTCGTGCCCTATGTCGTCTAGCTCGCGAGTCGACCCAGTATCGAAAGCTCAGTCGGTAGGAAGTGTATGTCTCGTGGATGTTTCGCAGACTATTGTAATCCTGATGTTCATATTAACTTTCTTTTCGTGACGGCACTATTCTTCGACAGTTTTCCGAAGATTATTTTGGGAACCTTCAAATACGGAATTGATGAGTATAATTTTGGCAGTCTGTTTTTTCCACCGCACATTGCAACTTCTCTGAATATTTTGAAGGTTACATTTTATGTCGATAGATGGTGATGGTGGCTGTGATTTATTAGAGGAGTGTGGCATATGTGTGTGTACTTATTTACTTTCGTGAGGGAAGGAACGGTGGTTGTATGTCATTCGGCGTAGTTTGTTTAAGTGACCATAACCCAATCCTAACGTATTCGCCTTCATTTCCGCTCTTAAATGAACCAAATGTGGTCATATTTCGATGACTCCAATAAGCATTTTCATTGACAAGTGCGCAACTGGGAAGCGCAGCGTGTCAATTGTTGAAATGGATTCAGTGTACCGTTACGGAAACAAAATTAAATGACTTGTAAGTGAAATTAAGCGAAATGTATCTAAGAAAGACATGTGTGTGATTATAAAGTGGCGGATAATACATGTGGAGGATTATTCCTCTTCAGACGTGATCTACGATTGAGAATTGGTAAGTGTTGCTCTCCTAAGAAAATGGCTCCCATTCCGTATCAGTATGAATGGAATTTTTTGTAGCTGTAGGCAAGTTATATTACTTTTTGTTAGACTTAAGATTTTTTGAAGGAAGCTGGAAGGTTGTAATGTGTTGGTGTGTGTAACTGTTAAATATGAGTATTAGTTTTTCATTCAGATGTTATGTGATATGAATGAACATTTATGTATACATTTCTTATAGGTTAGGACATTTGTAGTGGCTGTATAATTGTAGACGGAATAAATAAAAGTGTTGTAACGGACTGTTAATGTGTAATGACCAGTTAGGTTGAAAGGTGAAGATGTAGTTGTTTCTGTGCTTCATTAAGCAGAATACCACCAAGGTATATAGGGAATGGAGGTATAGCATATATAACCTCTGCACTGAATGGAATTGAATTGTCAGCATTATGCACTGGCAACTTCACTCCGAGAGGAAGTGTCAAAACTAATGTATGATAGAGATAAACATTATTTCCCTGGGATTATCAAACTGTTTGCAATTTTTTATTTAACAACCCATTGAGAGACTTAACATGTGTGAAAAAACATGTGTGTGAGTGAATGTGCTAATGCAGTCATAATGTATCCGTTCGTTATACCTTCATTTGTACTCCTCTATTCCAGTTGCATGTATGGAAACCATATCATTTGTAGTTTTGCCAACTCAAGTACCAGTGACTGCCACAAAAAAGTGTGGAGAGTTTTTGAAGATCTGTCATAAGAAGAGTTATAAAATTAATTGTAGTGGTTATTGAGACATAACTTTTATCAACTGCACACAACGTTTTAGTGAACATGTTTGTCTGGAGGTAACTTCATATTCATGCAAAATTACTGGGTGTGATCCCTGTTTAGTTTGGTAGAGCATATCACTGATTCATCAGTTACTTTAAGTAGAATCAGGGTACACAGGGCATTGTATCAGCTGTTTATATAGGCTTTATGAAAGCATATGATTTGATTAGGACTGAGGTTGACTTTGATATACCTTGAAACTAGTTAGGTTAATTAAAATGTATGTAAGTGACAGTTAACAGTACTCTGGGTAGGTAAACATGATGTTTCCTATGCAGAATTGTTTGAAACAAAGAAATGCTGTGTCTCCATTGTTTTTCAACTGGTGCTGTTAGGAACATCTAAGAAAATCGGACATATTGATCTGAATTGTACACATCAGCTTTTGGTCAGTCCTGTTGATGCTAATTTATTGTGCAAAAACATTATGAAGAAGACTGCAGGTTGTCAGTGGTAATGAGATTTGGGTGGTAGTAAATGCTGAGGAAACTAAACATATGTTCATGTTTCATGAATGGAATGTAGGACAAAAGGGTAAGCCTGAAAACATTATTTGGCTATTCTTTATGAGAATTGATATTGACTTTCCCTTTACTATTATGCTATTCTATATAAATTCCACATTAATTAATGTCTTATCACCATTAAACCACATTTCATATTGTACCTTCTTTAGTGATTTTGACACATTTTTGAACACAAGCTTTTTTTTTTAAAAGTGCAGCTGGTACCTTACTTTTGCAAGAATTAGTCCATTAATACTGATTGTACCCTACTGTATTTTGCTGCTTTCCCTTCTTCTTAGCTTGGCTCTTCAGGTACAGACAAATGCTGTGTCTCATATTTTCATTTGGCACAGAAATGCCAAACTGCTAAGTGATTTTATTTGTGAGGAAACGTTTAAGCAGCATACACTGTTCACCATGTCCACCTTTTCTTGAATTTAAAACATCTTAGGTTTTGTGCCAGTTTTTGATTTAGTAGCCATGCTAAACACATCTCCAGTAATTAATGGCTCTTCACATGCGCGTGCATACATGCGCACACAAACACACATTGAAGTGAAGGCTAAATGTGTGTAAATTTTGCACACACAATATTTTAAGTTACTGAAATTAAAGTAAAACAGTTATAGTCAAATGCAGGATTCTGTTAGGTTGGTTTGACTATAGTTACTAATGACATGTGACATTCCAGATGATTTGAATCTTCAGAAACACCACTGTGGGAAACTCACCCTGCATTTTTGAGATTATATATAATCTAAACCTGTTGCGGCAAATATAAAACTATTTTGGGCTAGTAGCCACATCACATGGTAGAAAGGTGAATAAATTGAGACCCCTGTTTATTAAAGAAGCCACATCTGACCCAGTCTACATTATTTACCCAAGGACAGGTTAAAGCAGTAACAAAACACAATGTACAACCCAGATCTGTCAAAGAAGGTCATTGTAGGGAAGATTTTTGTTCATATCTGGACCTTGTAATGAAATTGTATAGGTGATGCTGTTCATTAATGTGGTATGTATGTTACTTTTATAATTTAGTCCTTGTGAACCAACAGCTGATTGTTTACCACAGCAACAAATGCCACCAAGAAACTAGATGGTACGTGCATGTGTTTCTAGGTCTCTGGTATAATCCATTGGTATTAAGTATTTCTGTTAGGAAGATGTTGGAAGGTTCTAAACTTTGTCTGAGGCTTTGTGCCTAGCGTGAGGAATTTTTCCTGTTGCAGATTTCACTGTGTGCTGCTGTATTTGAGTTTGTTTCAGTAAACGGCTTCATAGCCAGTTCTAATAAACAGTTTCAGTGCCACAATTAAATCTGAAACAAACTAATACTCCTGCAATGTCAGTATTCCTGTAAAGTGCTCACTGGAGTTCATCCTTTGAGCACTTTACAGGAATGCTGACATTGTTGAGTGGGCACAGTTGTGTTTCGACAGCAACTAATCTAATATTATGGAGACATAAAGTGCCCTCTCCAATCATGCAGTCTTTCAGCAGTGGAATTTTCCTGTGGGACTACCAGAAGACTGAGGTGTATGAGACGTGCCCTGCTTGTGAGCATCTCTGACTTGAGTAATGAATTTGTCAGTGTATTGAAGCCATCCCTAATGACTTGCTGCAGTGTGTAGTGGCTACTCTTGCGTGTCAGTGTAGAGGTGGCAATGATGATCACCTAGAAAAAGGCAATTTCAGATTCTGATGGCTATGGACAGTTACTTGTTTTTGAGTTAGTTTATCTGTGTATCTGTTCCTTAATTGCATCTTCTCTGTAGTTATTTGAGTTCAAAAACTGTCATAACTAAGGTAGAATTACTCAGAGCATAGGTAGCCATGATGGCCGCCAGGTGAATGGTCACTGGTTAGGAGGTTGTGTGGTTTTTAGCTTACAGCACAGCCAGACTGGATTTGGCTGTAGGATAGAAATCCATTTATAACTGTCACATGTGAAGTTAATTGTTGCTGACTTTTCCTCACTTTGCCCATTCTCCAAAGGTTTAGTTTTAGTATTGCCCATCTTAAGTTCCAGTTTGTCACTTTATGGCAGGTTTCTCACTGGAATTTTGTATTTTACATCCTTTTTTAGTTAGATTTTAAGCACATCTTAACCTTCTTGAGCTGACTGTCCTAAGAAAGGAAGTGACCTATATAAACACAAAGCAAATTGTTACATAATGTACCTTGTTCCTCACTAATTTCATCCCCTGTGTCGAAGAATTGTGAAGAATCAATAATAATGCAGATGCTCCTGCACTTTGCCTACCATGCGTATTTATGCGCTCTCTGTTACTCGTAAGAGTAAATGGCAATTTTTGTATAAATAGCATTGCCTGGTTGGTTTTTCATAGATACAGACTGTCTTGTCTGTGAGGTTGGAACTGAATTTTTGTGTATAGTTGACTTGAGTCTTCAAAGAGACAAGTGCTTTTCTACTGCTATATCACTTAGCAGGGTGGTGCAGTGTAAAGTTCTGTACTTGCATTCAAAAGATGCTGAGATGCTGGTTCAAGTATTGGTTGGGACATTGACTATCCTGACTGAGGTTTTCCAAGGTTTTCTTCCTTCCGTACAGGCAAATGTTGGGACACTGTTTCAAGTAGGCCATGACCACTTCTTTCCAAATCCTTCCCTTTTCACCATTCTCCAGTCATTCCACCATTGACATTGAATAGCCTGATATATTGTATGTAATTAACATTCACCATCAGCACAACTATTTATTATGTCTTTGAGATGAGTTGCATGGCTACGTGTTTTGACCACTAAGTGGTAATCTCAGGCCATTAAACTACATGTAGTCATGTAACTCATCTCAAAGACGTAATTCATAGTTGTGTTGATGTTTTATGATAATTACCTTATAATATTTACAGATATAGTGGAATGTCCAAGATAAAAGAGTGGCTGTTATTGACAGTATTGCAGAATAAATAACACAAAAATCCATAATCCAAAAATAAAAGTGCAGTGTGCGAAGCCATCCTCAATAGCTGATGGTATAGTCTGGTACAGAAAACTTTGTCATTACATTGAAGGCTGGTTACTTTCACATGCACCTGCCGTTAGAACGTGTCCTAAGACAGTTGAGTCCATTTCACATCTTCATGATGAATTGCATAAGTGCATTATAATACTGTTTCCAGCATATTGGAAAGCCTCCCAAGCGATATTTTTCCCGCGATATAGTCATATGAAAATCTATTTTTCCTAGCATTCTGTATGTCTGATCCATTTATCCACCATGGTCTATTTCTCATACAAAATCAGGTGCAAAACACAACTTATAAAGTTAATTTTTGTATAGATATCTGCATTTTTGTAAAGAAATATTTTGCAAAATGTGACAGATAATGTTCGTGATGAGATTAAGGACAATTTAAGTTCAGAAAATCGTTCGCAACTATCCAGTCCAGAAGCTTTTATGTCTCATTGTTCTGTGTAAAGATTAAGAGAACTAAAATCAAAACTTACCGTTATACAGATGTGAAATTTTATTTACTTTGAGGGAATAATTTGTTTTGAGGATTTTGAATAATTTACTTTGTGATCTTTGTCCACCGCCTCGTGTTGAAAAGTAATAGCTACAAAATGAATAAAGCACCTCGTTTCGGGGACAGGATCAGTCTCCGTTCTGAGGATAAAAATGGAATGAAAACCAACTTATTTGGGCATTATACACAGTTTCAACCTTTAGGTACCCTGTCCCCGAAACGCAGTGTTGCATTAATTCCGTGTTGTTATTTATTAACACAAGATAATAGACAATTGATGAAGTCAGTGATTGGAAATGGAATGTACCATCATCAGAATCGTCTACAGTCATTATGGGAATGTTTGAGAACAACTTGCACACACAAAATTTGGACCCAAGAGAAGGGAACAGGAAATAAGGGATATCGCGTGATGATATTCATAATTTCTGTTTTTTACAGGGTGTTATAAGGACGATAAGAGAGTTGAATGGGAATGGTGTGTACTATGCATGTATAAATAGGACATGGCTATAACATTTTGATAGAAAACTCTTAGAAACACTTAAGCATAGCTGTAAAGGTGGTAGTATTGCAATGTAAAGACTGGATTGAAGTGGCTTAGAATATATTTCAGTGGCAGACTTTCGTGTGACCAAGAATCGTCGAATTTAAACGGTATAAGGCATTTGTTGTTGTTGTTTATTTGTCAGCTGTAGAAAGAACTCCAGCGTAGTGAAGTTATTTGGACAGATAAGTTGTTCTAGCAGCTACTTGAAATTGAAGCAAAATGAATCCATTAGAGACGCGGGTTGCAGTTTGAATACTTCAACTCATTTTCGCAACTGGATATCGAGTTACCTTAACTTGTTACACGCTGGTTGTTTTATGTGTAGCGTCTATCATACTACCGTATTCACACCACAGTCCTTATGGCTGTTGCTTTGATTTTAGATATATTTGTATTTAGACGTCGTGAAATGAATTTCTGAACCGGAAGATCGCCTCTAAATTACAATATAACGGGCTTGAGCTTGGTAGCTACTTACTGTTATACTGCTATGTTATCCTAAAAAGGCACATATTTTCTTCACGAAGTGTGGAACACTCGGCTAGAAGACTGTGTGACGGTGGGTTATGTTATCCACGTTTCGGACGAACTTTCTGCGTCCGTCTTCAGTTTCGAAATGAGAGGGGAAGGAAGATGATGAGATAATAAGAAGATGGAGGCAGCAGTTTCTTCGGAAACTTTGGTACCGACCTCATACTTACTGCCGTAAGAACCTTAAATAAGGAAGGTTCGGATCGTCTGGGATGTTACGCCATGTCAACTGGAAAGTAGATGCCAGTTACGAAGGGTCGTAACGGCATAACGTCCTCGCAGATCCCACCAAGATCTTTACCCTCTCTTGATTCTGTTCTTCTGACACTAATTGTCTGCTTGTCACTAGCACATTGTACCACGCATTTAACCAGTGTTCTGTGTAAGTATTAGCGGCTGGGATGTCTTAGTCGGTATAGCGAATTTTTACCGGCTGAACGGTCCGGGGATCGAATCCCAGCGGGGTTGAGATTTTCCATGCCGCCCAGACCGGCTCCGAGGCCCACCCAGTCTTCTGTACAATGTGTGTCGGGGTCTTTTCGGCGCGTACAGGTCGGTGGCATGGTGATGACCATCCGCCGCCTCCTAATGTCGCGTTACGAAGGCGTGGAACTATACTTCCCTCCGTGTCGGCATAGGCATGTCATGAGGTGGCCTTAACCTCTCTTTAATATAATTCGTATGAAAATTGCAATACTAGAAGTTCATATCCGTAATGAAAGGAACTTGCGTATTGTAAAATATTCCACACCAGTATCGAAGCGGCAGCTTATCTTTTTGACTGACCGCGGAATTGTGGGGGAGCGGAACCCACCGTGCCCTGTTGACCTGCTCGCAGCACTCGTTCTTGTCCTCGTACACCATATTTGCACTATCGTTTTTGCGTGCGGCGAACTTTTCAACTGTCTGCGTCTTTGTTGCCTTGGGCCCACAGCAAGCGGCCCCCAAGATACCAATGGCGCTGGGGTGACCATTGCCGCCGAGAGTACCGATTTTCACAAGTGCTGCAGTTGCGTGGCGCAGTAGCTGAAGGGGTCACGGATGTGAACTAGAGGAACGGTAACGCAACCTACAGCACACAACTGTCCGTCTGCTACCCTCTACTCGGGACCTCGTCTCCAAAGTGGTAACGCCTGGGACAGCCTTCGCTGCAGGTCGCAAGTGTGGTACCACCATGGATGTCATCCAGTCACCACATGGCCAAGTGTTGGAGTTAGCTTCTGACAAGCGCCTCACTGAAGGGAACATTGTTAAGCTAATTATCGCAGTGCAGCATATCATGGCAGGAACGGAATATTACGACAGCATCGTAATGTGAGTGCGGTGTGGCCCATCATGAGCAGGTCAGGGCCTGTCGTTTTTGTACGTGTAGTACACCGTCGCACTTCACTGCAAGTCGAACCGCAGTCCGTCGCAGAGAGGGGTTTTATAGCGGGAAGAAGAACGGAAGTGTCGTGCTGTATGTCACCATGTGGTCAAGAGTCGAAAGCGGGCTAGGTACCAAGCAGTGAGATAGGCGGGCCGACTGTGTAGCGGGCCGCATTGCTACTAGCGTGAATGTCGATGCGTGCAGGGTGTTCCTCGACCGTGAAAATAAGATCGGGGGAGGGGGGGAGGCATAGTGGCAGGTGCCTCGGAACCGTTGGTGTACCTCGAACAGACTAAGTGTCTTCGCATCATAGCAAACGTCTTTATATTCACCGCCGCGAGAACCTCATATCTTACGGAAATAATTTGTGCTTCGTTTCCTTACAGTTGGCTTCGTTGTATGATTACTGTTGGTTAAGTGAAGTCGTCTGCTTTCTCTTCTCCGTCTTCACCACCACGATCACCACTTTCTTTTACTAGTGCTTTTTCTCTTTCCAGAGGTCTATAGTTAGACGCGATTTGTGCCTATGTTGCAGATTATTTGTGAATGCCGTTATAGACCAGCGGTAGGATTTCTTGAATGAGGGAACTGACGTCACCATTGAAGCAGTTTCAGTATTCTCACAGCAGTCTGATTAGGTCCTTTCTTTGTCGTGTAGAGTATTTCGAAATCTGTATTATGACAAGTGGTAGGTGTGCTTTGGTACAGGTTGGCCGCAACACCTGTACCACACCAGTCCCTTGAGTGGTGTCGAACCTCAGCCACCTCTGTTATCGGTATTTCAATGTTAGTTTTTTTGTTATACGTGTACGAACAGTAGTGTAGTCTGTATAGTGACTAGGCTATGGGCTGAAATTCCTGGAATTGTGGCTCGATACCCAGTAGAGGTAAGATGTTTATTACTTCTGTCAAGCGTGCAGATCGACTGTCTGTCCCATCCTTCCACCTGTTAAGTGGCTACTTGAGCCTCTTCTCCCGAGGCAAAATGGTTGGCGCGTGAAGCTGACCTCTCATCCCCATCTAGTGTTGAGGTTAAGAATGAGTGGTGTTATACCGCCGCTCCCCTTTATGCCCTAATGGTGTGCACAACTTTACCTTGTGTGTGCACGCGCGTATGTGTGTTAAGAGATAAACATATTAGGATTTCAACGCTTTTGATTCCTGTCTTGGATCCAGAGATATCTTTTGTAATGTTTATGTAATTTTTACGGCACAGCTTGGTAAATTTCTTACCGTCTGTAGCGGTAACAGGGTTAGGGCTGTCGTTGAGTAAAAGCATGCACTTTCCAGAACTGGGTATTACTAATAAACTAGTGAAAGTGGCCAGCTGTAACCACAGCCGTTGTAGATGATAATATTCTACCGGCCGTCCAATCCCCGATCTGTTTCCTTGGTGATGATGGCTCGTGATTACTCCTGGTGTCGCTGGGAGTTGGTTGGGGGTTTTGCTAAATCTGTCTCTCGCCAGCTAACCGCTTATTGTATCTGCTTTACTGCGTGTGTTTTTGTGGCGTCAGAGATGAGCATTTCCTTTCTGTCGAGATACTTGAGGGGGAAGGTTCTACAAAGGAGGCGGAATTTTACTGACCCGAACGTCGGTTTTGCCAATCTCATTTTTCAGTTTTGCCTATGCTTTTGTCATTGTTTTTCACTTTCCGTTTTCAGCCATTTTCTCGTTCCGTGTTTTTCCTTCACCTACTTCGTCACGTTTTGCTTCATTCCCTTTTTCGTATCCGAAAAAAAGACACTTCTTGCGCATTTGTGTATCGCTTTTTTTTTGGTGCGTTGTTTCCGTATCCTGCAATTAAAATAATGATACGTCGTTTCGTGTGTGTCATTAAATATTCAGTGTAACCATGAATATTAAATGGGGAACCTCCCAATGACTTTCGGTGATTTATACTTCTCGAGGTACTCTTATTGGTAGATAGTTTGCTCGCGTTTGGAAACGGCTTACGAATGATGGTGGTGAAACATGGAAAGCGGCCACTTGCAAGTGCCTGCATGGGACATGAGAGTCTTGAGGCTTTAAATTGGGTTGAACTTTTGGATCGTATTCTTATTGTTAAGTAAAGGAACAATGGGGGCATAGCTACATTCATTGTTAACTTCTTTCGCTTGATGGAGGTGAGTGGTCAAATCCACACTCCGGCCGCCTTGCCCGAGGAAGAAACTCCCGCTGCCCATTGAATATGAGTTTGCATCGACCTCAAAGCCGGTCTGGACGTTTTAGAGAAGAGAGAAGTCTGTTCGTTTCTGGGTTGGAGCCCCGGACTGTCCAGTCCTTAGTTTAGTCACTCTGTCCGCTATGATATTCCGGCTCCCGACACAGAGGGGAGGATGTAGAGTAAAAGTGGTTCCTACAGAAACAGTTTCTGGAGATTTCAGTGACAAAAACCGTCCTGCGGTTGGCACCTCGGTGCAGAAACAGGTAGGAGTTGATGTATGTCATAAATGATGTATCGCGGGTTGCATATGTTAGACAATACATTGATTGCAAAAAGCATCCTGTTCATCATGTTACAAGTAGATTCATTTCTTCTCCCATGTTACGCCGTCGGTAACGCCGGTAACTTCATCATCGCCCCTATGAGAACCTCGAATCACGCATGTTCCAAGTACTTCAAGGTCAGATTTAGTACCCGTACGTGTAAGACACCTTGGAACCTCCTAACCTACTATAACTTGAGAGTGAATGAGCGTAACACTTCGTAGCTGACTGAGGTAGCGCGCACACGATATGAAGGCGGCTAATGACCTAGAAGATCAATAGAAAGGTCGCCAAGAGCAACAAAATAGCACCTGACGTCAGAGTTGGGGTTCCCATTCATCCGCTGCCGCTGTATGACACTCATGCATGAGTTGTCCGATAAATCAGTCTCGACTTTTCTTTTTCTTGTCTGGGTGGCCGTGCGGCCGTGGGTCATCCGAGACTGCGGGGTGGAAGGTTTGAATACCCTACGAACCATGAGTGCACTGTTTTTATCTCTGTTATCATATGATGGTAGATGCCCTGATGATCTGAATCCAGTGTTCCACACGTCTTACGCCGTCGCTTTGGAATATTAGTTCTCACTGCTGAGGCAAAATGGTGCCATTTCTGGGCAACGCCAAGGTAGGCTCGAGCGTCTGAAATAACCAAGGTGTTTATTTCAGGTAGTCGCCAAGGAGGGCACTCGATTGTCACCAACGTCTCAGTGTTACCGACAACATATTTGATTAATAAATTGGTGTAAAGTGTGTGTTCGTACACGAACAAATGTCAGTACATTGGCATGATTGCAAAATCAAAGAGACCTTCAGCTTAGGGCAGATAGCCATGTAGATGTTAAAAATTGGGATTTTTAAGACTGCAATAGCAGTGGCAATGGCTCGGATACGGTTGCAGCTTCAGGAAGAAATGTGGAAGTTTCCGTAGGGTGAAGTCGAAGATTCGTTCTCCAAAGCTACCGGTTTATTGTAATTAATTTCTCTTAGTTGCACACGGTCCCTGTGATAAAACGTGAGCATTTTTATAATCCCTACCTTGTGCACCCGTCTTTCTTCATCCGTGGCAGTCTATGAAACCAGCAGGAAGCGAAGAAATGGGAACGGTAAGAATTAAAACGTGTCGCAGAGCACGAGTTCGATTGATTTCGAATTATTACACAATATTATCTAGTTCTTCCTCAAATAAGAAGTCAGATGTCATATTTAGACGTGTGAAGAAACTTGGGTGGGATCTTCGACATTTAGGCAATAATCTTGTCTTATGTACAGCGTCCAAAACCGTTTACTTTCCTGGGGGCTGCAGGTCGTCCTTATTCAGAACGGGCCTGAAGAAAAATTTGAATGCACACAACTTCCGAAGGAACACCATGTGCAGACTGAGAGGTTACCTTGAGTTTATCTGTAAACATATCGAATTTGCGCTTAATTTTCTCGGTGTGTTCATTCGCTAGCCAAGATAGTGTAGTGGGTGTAGAGGCTAGGCTACATGCTGGACGGTCCGGGGTTCGAATCACGAAAGGGGCAAGAGACTTGTCTTCTCCAAATTGTCCACCCCGGCTTGAGGCCCACCCAGCCTTTATTCAGTGGGGCCCAAGTTTTTTTTTGGGGGGGGGGGGGTTAAGCGGCCGGGACGTGATATTGACCACTCGCCTCCATCTAGCGCGGAGTTTAAGGATAGGTGGAGGTGTGCCTCTGCTCTTCTCGCATGCCTTTATGGCGTTGACAGGGACAACTTTATACGTTCCAGTCAATTTCCGCATTAACTCTGTAGTCAATAGTGTCTGTGTGTACCACGTGCTTGAGTGTTCTATATCTCGGGACTTGTCCACAACTACATTTATGTATTTAGTTTTGGGGATAAAGAGCTACTGAAATTATATTATATAAGACACTAATAAGACCGGTAGTGTCGTATGGAGCGGAAGCATGGACGTTGACGAAGAAAGAAGAACAAGCTCTACTAATTTTTGAAAGGAAAATATTTAGAAGAATATATGGTCCTAAATATGAAAACGGGGAATGGAAAAGTCGGACGAATCGAGAACTAGAAGAGATGA
>Ga0123353_10004743_pt1 | contig 17617 bp, 20 predicted proteins | sample TergutLab28metaG_3_FD_92763 | JGI IMG/M metagenome (GOLD analysis project Ga0123353, IMG submission 92763) | Labiotermes labralis P3 segment gut microbial communities from Petit-Saut dam, French Guiana - Lab288 P3 | ecosystem: Host-associated > Arthropoda: Insects > Digestive system > Gut ... | reverse complement strand
CTCTACCCGACTTAGCTTAGACTGGCCATAGCGGCTGACTGTAGAGGGTTCTCGGAATTTCCGATACAGCCGCAGACATCAGCAGATCCCCGGTTCAAATCTGGGAGTCGGGACCACTACCCTTCTATTTTAAATACAATGAGTTTCAACTTGTATTTAAAACATTCGTATGCTTCCGACCTGTCCGGTATATCTTTCATTCAGTAACGATTCGGAAATCGAACTCCGGGATCACATGGTTGATAAAAACAAAAACAGAAGGGCATCCTGCTCCTCATATGGTCGTTCGTTTCGACAGTTCGTACCCTGTTTTCAGTCACTTAAGCAAGAGAACTGGAGAGAGAAGTTGGAGACTGGATGATATACATCTGAAAGAAAAAGTACAGGAAGCATGGCAGTCAACAGGAGGCGGTTATTGTGACGTTAAAGGCATCGTAGACGGCCCTACAAGCGATATCGGAAGCGGAGTTAAGTATCTAAGGCCGTTGTGGACGGAGATAGCGTATCTGATAATGTAGCGGCATTGAACACTCTCGCCAATAATAGAGCGTTCAACAGAGGTACCGTTTACGTATCGTCCGCATTCAAAAAGCGGATGTCGAATTCAACCGTATCCCGACTTGATATAATATATACGAAAATGCAACAGGCACGTAACAGATTCTATGCCATTCGCCGTAAGGTACTGAGAAATCCATCTCTGTTATTGACCTATGAACCATTGATGACACGCCTTTTGCATGTGATGGACGTTCTCAAATCCAATATGCCTCCTCCTGAATGGCAATATCATGCTACCATTACGGCGGAAGAAGTAAGGAACCGTAAATCTCCTTCAATAACAGCTATCTCCGTTTAATACAGACAAATCTACTACTATGCAGACATATTTATACAGCATGTGATTGATATGTACATTATGTCTCTGCTGAACGGAAGGAAACATACCATTGAGGAGATTAGATTAATTGTTGCTCCTATCGCAGAGAGATACGGAGTGGGTAAGGTCTATCTCTTCGGTTCCGTTGCGAGAGGAGACCACAATGAGAAGAGCGATTACGATTTTTGTATCGAATTGGGAAAGATAGACAGCATATTTGAAATGGCCGGATTCTTCGGAGATCTGAAAGATGCTGTCGGATATGACATAGATCTGGTGGATACAGAGTCCGTACCTCCAGAATTCCTTAAAAATATCATAAATGACGGGATTGTTGTATATGACAAGTAAAGATATATCCATATTGCAGACCGTCGTGAGATACTGTACGGACATTGAGAATGCGATGGACAGATTCGGCAATGATGAAGACAGTTTCTTGGAAGACACCGAATACCAATATACTTGTTCTTTCTGCATAGCCCAGATAGGAGAGGTCATTAAACGTCTGTCCTCGGAATTGGTCGGAAGATACACAGAAATATCGTGGGATAAAATAGCAAAAATGAGAGATTTTCTAAATCACAGCTATCATAACATAAATCTCGGTACTGTCTGGAAAGCAATATCAAGGGATGTCCCTTCGTTGAAAGAGACCTGTGAAAGGATACTCAAAGATATCTCATAAGATGTAGCGTCTTCATCGAAAAACGACCCCTCCCGATTCTTTTCGGAGGGATGTAGAGTCAAAGGTTCCACAAACAAAAGATGTCTGTCTTCTTTCGCCCCATGTTTTCATTCATAGTACACGATGTACTAAGCATTGGATAGAGTGAGTATACGGGTCCAAAGGACGAAGAAACGCAATCTGTGAATTGGGAAAATGGAAATGGTTTGTGTTGACCGAGGATGAACTATAATCTTATGGCATTCGATTCTCTGGATCAAATCTGGGAGTCGGGACCATACACTATCATTATACGAAAACTATGTTAAGTTGACCCATGATCCTTTCGGAAGAGCGGATAATGTAATTGTAAAGAACCTTTTCAAGCCTGTGTATCGTCACGGATCAAGAGATGAGAGAGCCGTCTCAACCTCTTTGACGATACCGTCATACAAATCCGTGACGGATTTGAAGCTGCTGTATCTTATTTCAGACATGAACGGTTCGTCTGTTTCTTCTTCGTTTATTACTATCCCGGCGTATGTTTTTTCGAAAGATATCTCAATGTAGTTATCATCCTTGTTGCCATTGACATATATCTCAGGCCCTTCGTTCCTGAATGAAACGGATAATTTTACTTTGAATGAGAATTTGTTCAGAAAATTTGCAAATGTCCCGTCTTTGATGTCCAGAAGAATTTGTTCGTATTTTGTTTGCCTTTCCTTGCTTAATATCTTTTCATAAACCATTTTTTTGTTCTTTCTGATTCGGAACAAAGACATGAACAGTAAGAGCAGGCCCATCAGAACGATCGGTATCCACATTATTGCCGCGAAACTCATTTTAAGCGCAGTGCATACAACGGTTGCGATGATGTATACGAACATTCCAATGCCCCAAAGAGTGAGGAACAACGTATTCGTTCTTGTTTTTTCCATGTGTTTGATCTCTCGTATACAATAGGATTACGAGTTTTAATAAATTCTTTGTTCGAACCGGTTCGGGATCGTTCATACCTATTATTAAACGGTCGATTCTTTTTTACCCATTCTTATATCCGCTGTTCACCACTTCATGGATGACATACGGTTCCAGAGAAATCGGCGACCTGAGGGATTCCAAATCATCCAAATTGATATTTGTCATGTAGGATTTACGGTGCAATTCTTCCGATACATCCTTCAGATCAAGTGTTTTTACCATCGCGGGTACATCCCGATTGTACCGTATGTCATTTCGATGGATCTCCGCAAGCCCTTCGAATCCTTCAAGTCCTTCGAACCCGTCAAAGAATACTGACCCTTCGCATAAAAGTTCTATAACGTATATCCTGCCGCCGAGTATCCTCAGGTAGTCATCGGCCAAACATAATACTCTGTCCGGAGATACCCACCAATCAGCAAAATAGAAATGTTCCGCCGGACCCAGTTCATCAGCACCGTTCGGATCTTTACAAAAGTCTCCTTCTTTTATCCACACATATTCACGGTGATCGGGCTGTACCCATGTCTTGGGATGCGTCGGATGCTTTTCCAGCATTTCCTCAAGCGGCTTGTCCGTGTAAATCGCACAGTAATATGACATATCACTCTTACCGTGAAGGTTCTGCGGAGTATTAAGATATATTATCTGTCGGGATCAGACGATGATTCAGATCGGCAAAGAAAAATAATAATTCCGTATATTGTCCGAACGGTGAGTGTTTTGAACGACGGAACGAAAGCAGTCGTGTTGTTCACGGCCGGTTTCCTGTATTTCTTCTTCGTTGTGACGAGTCTGATGAATGAACTTGTTCGTGTTAACGACAACATATTTGTTTTGACATTGTTTTTGATGCTGATTCAGATACCCTGCATGATCATGTTATACCTCGGATGCAGGTATTATAAGAAAGCGCGGCAAAGCAATAATGTCGATGATCATCCGCAATAGGTGAAAAATGAATTCATATGTTCGCCGCGGTTCACTGCCAAAATTTAAAAAAACAGCTGTGTGTTATCGGTATGTATGCATACGGACGCCGACGGGAACATCACGTTCTACTCTTCGATAGGCAGGGTTTATTATTCTATCCTGATCGGATCGCTCTTATTTTCTGCAATATTCTCCGCTTGCGGCATTATCTATCTCTCGCCGATATTCTTTGTTATTGGTGTGTCTTCTCTCTTCTTATTCATCCTGTTCCTGTACTTTACGAAAAAAGCGATATACGTCCTTGAGGACGGAGGAATAAGGTTTCCGCGAGTGTTCTTGGTTACTTGGGTAGGCATGCCGACGTTCATACCTTACGCGAAGATTATAAAATTCTACGAAAGCCGTGAGTTCCCGAATTTGTCACTCTCCCTTTCACTTGACCAGATATTCATAGATTTCAGGTGTGCCGACGGAAAGAAGGACAGTATCTCGGTATCTCCCAAGGATAAGGAGATATTCGCCTCTGAACTGACGAAACGTACGGGCATTCCGATATCGGCGAATCCTCATCCCGGGACGCGATGATACGCAACGACGCCCATTTCGGGTCGTTGTTCGAAGTTGTGCCGGTTTTGATGAACCCGGGATCAATTTTTGAAACTGTGGATGGGCGCGGGAATGCGTCCTCCGCGGTTGATGAAATCATCGCATTTGAACGGGCTGATGCGCATTACCGGCGCTCTTCCCAGAAGTCCTCCGAACTCTGCCATGTCTCCTTCTTTCTTTCCGATCACGGGGATTATGCGGACGGCGGTTGTCTTTTGGTTTATCATGCCTATTGCCATCTCATCCGCTATGATGCCTGATATCGACTCCGCTTTTGTGTCTCCGGGTATTGCTACCATATCCAGTCCGACGGAGCACACACACGTCATCGCTTCAAGCTTCTCTATCGTCAACGCTCCTTTCAGGACCGCATCTATCATTCCCTGGTCTTCGCTCACCGGTATGAATGCACCGCTCAGTCCTCCCACGTAGGACGATGCCATCACTCCTCCCTTTTTCACGTGGTCGTTCAATATAGCCAGTGCTGCCGTTGTCCCGGGGGCGCCGGGGCATTCCAATCCCATTTCGATAAGGATCTCGGCGATACTGTCGCCCACCGCGGGCGTTGGCGCAAGGGACAGATCGATTATCCCGAACGGAGTTCCGAGTCTCGAGGAAGCTTCACGGGCAACAAGTTGCCCCATCCTCGTAACCTTAAATGCCGTTCTTTTGATGGTCTCACACAATTCCTCGAAGCTCTTTCCCTTTGTTTCCGAGACTGCCGCTTTTATGACTCCGGGTCCGCTTACTCCCACGTTTATCACGTTGTCGGGTTCCGTCACTCCGTGGAATGAACCGGCCATGAACGGATTGTCGTCCGGTGCGTTGCAAAAAACAACGAATTTGGCGCATCCCACGGAATCCTTGTCCTTCGTAAGCTTCGCCGTCTCCAGTATGACATTGCCGAGCATCCTGACAACGTCCATGTTTATTCCCGTCTTCGTTGACGCGGTGTTCACGGACGCGCATACGCATGACGTTGATGAAAGTGCCTTGGGTATCGACCTTATGAGAAGTTCATCGGCGTGCGTCATGCCTTTCGGTACCAGTGCCGTATAACCTCCGATGAAATTTACTCCGGTGTCTTTGGCGGCCTTGTCAAGAGTCTTTGCTATGGAAACGAAATCTTCTTCCGTTTTACACGCGGATGCGCCGACTATGGATATCGGCGTCACGGAAACGCGTTCATTGACTATCGGTATACCGTACTCTTTCTCTATGTCCTTCGCAACCTTTACGAGATTCTTTGCAACCGTTGTCACTTTTTTGTATATTTTCTCGTTCAATCGTTTAAGGTCATTGTCACAGCAGTCCATCAGATTTATTCCGAGAGTGACCGTTCTGACATCAAGATTCTCTTCTTTGATCATCTTGTTCGTTTCAAGGACCTCGGATATGTCTACCATGGTCACACCCTGTGCATCATGTTGAAGATGTCCTCACGCTGAACGTTGATCATGCATCCCATTGCCTTCCCGATCTCCATGATCTCGTCTGCCATTGTTGAAAAATCTTTCGTGCACAGTTCCGCATCGACGATCATCATCATGTTGATGAATTCCCGTACCGTGGTTTGCGTTATATCAAGTATGTTTATACGGTTCTCTGCCAAGTATGTGCAGACTTTTGCGATTATGCCTATGTGATCTGTCCCGACGAGCGTGATAATGTTCCTGTTCATCTTATTCACCGTTATCTCGTGTTCGGCATCCGTTGTCTTTCTTCGGTGCGTCTCACGTTCCCGTGCAACATTGTTGTTGCACACGAACGGTATCGCGGAACCGAATGTAAACTTTTTCTCCGTTGGATGCAACTCAAGTCTTTTACGGCTCTCGGCGCAGGATGTTCGTGTCCGAAATATTTGCCGTTTATGCGTTAAAATACGTATTTTCCCGTCCGCAAGGCCCGTTATCAGGCACTATCATTATAAATCGATACATCTTCACATATATTATGGCTTCTTTCGACGCACTCGGAAAAGATTCCAGTTTGTTCGCCCTCATAATGGGTGTGATCGCCGTTGCGGTGATCTTTTTCCCGTTGGCGGTATTGTTGATGGGTGTCCTCGCGTTTGTGATCGGACTTATCAACCTCCTCGGGAGCAATAACAAACATAACCTGATGGCTCTGATCGCCATGGTTCTGGGTCTTATCGTGATTCTTTTGGCCGTTTTGGAACATATATGAATCGCGAGCAAACCTTTTACAAATCTTTTTAGTCGAGGGATTTAATTTTTGCAAAGATATTTCCATGCATCCTCGGATGCATCCAGTACTTTTTGCTCGTCCAGCGTTGTTATTTTGCGGTTCAGCATCACCGTGTCGCCCTGACATAACACCGTCTTTACGTTGAGCGCGGATGCCGAGTAAACGATATTGGATATTATGTTCTCGGGAAGCAGCGGTCTGATGTTCGGCAGTTTACCGTCGAGGATCACGAGATCCGCGTACTTTCCCGGTTCAATTGAGCCGGTCTCATTTCCCATCCCGATCGCTTTTGCTCCGTTTATCGTCGCAATATCGAGAAGCGTCTGTGCATCCGCAACAGTGGCATCCCATCTGCTCGATTTCTGTAAAAGACCCAATGTCTTCATTTCGGCGAACATATCCAGACTGTTGTTCGTTGTGCTCCCGTCCGTACCCAAAGAGACGTTCACTCCGTTGGCGATCATTTCGGGCACCGGGACCACGCCTCCCGTTGCGAGCTTCATGTTTGAGACCGGACACGAAACGATTGACATCATGGCTTTTCCCATTGAACGTACTTCGTTCATGGTCACCCATGCGGAGTGTGCGGCCACCGATCTTTCGCCGAGTACGCCGATATCGCCGAGCCATTCCGCGGGCCTTCTTCCCGTCTTCCTCTTATGGTCATTCACTTCCTTCCTTGTCTCGGACATGTGGAAATGTAAAGGAACGTTCATTTCATCCGAAAGGTTCTTCGCGCTGATGCATGTATCCTCACTGCATACGTATACGCCCTGCAATCCGACGCCGGGCCTGCTTTTTTTAAGATCTCCGTGAGTATTGCAGAATCTTCTGCAATTGTCCAGCGGTTCTCCTTTCTGCGTTGTGAATTCCGCATCGAGAACGCACCAGCAAAGTATCCCTCTTATGCCCGCTTCTTCCGTTGCTTTTGCTATTATGTCCTGCGAATAATACAGATCCATGAATGTCGTCGTTCCGGAGCGTATCATCTCCAAACATCCGAGTTTTGTTCCGATCTCCATGTCCTTATCGGTCCTGTTCGAATCTGTTTTGAAAACTTTGTTCAAAAAATCGGGGAATTGAAGATCATCCGCCGTTCCTTTCATCACGGACATGGCGACATGAGTGTGCGTGTTGACCATTCCCGGCATCACTATATCTCCGGATGCATCTATCTCCGTGTCCGCCGATCCTTTATATTCGGGGCCGACGGAAACGATTCTTTCATCTTTTACCAGAATGTCTCCCTTCACTACATTTCTTGACGCGTCCTGCGTGACTATCCGCGCATTGCGTATGACCTTGAGCATGCATGTCAATCGGATTCCGATTATTAACTTATTTTCTTCCGGTACGTACGAAGAGTAAAAAAGCATGTGAACATCATAAGCGGCCGATGACCTCAATGCTCACTTTCCTCGGCACGGGCGGCGGCCGCTATGCGGCCATATATCAAACGCGGAGCACCGGGGGCGTTGTCCTCGATACCGGCGGAAAGCGTATACATATAGACCCGGGGCCGGGCGCATTGACGAACATGAGCCGCATAAGCATGGATCCGGCGAGAACGGATGCCATACTGATATCGCATTGTCATCCCGATCATTACTCCGACGCGGAGGTTCTGATAGAAGGTATGTGCAGAGGCGGGATCGTGAAAAGAGGTGAACTGGCGGGCAGTCTCAGCGTAATGGAAGGATTCGAAGGATTGGGGCCGAGGATGACGCAGTATCATTTCAACATGGTTGAGAAGCATTCCTGCGTTGTGCCGGGCGATTCTTTGGATGTGTGCGGCGTTGAAACAAAGGCTACCGCGTCACTGCACAGTGACAAGACCGCCGTCGGTTTCAGATTCCGTACATCCGACGGCATCATATCATATGTTTGCGACACTCATTTCCGCGAAGATGTCGTGAACGAATACAAAGATTCCAGAATCCTTATATTGCCGATAACGAGACCGACCAAAGCACGCATAAAATGCCACCTGTGCACGGAAGACGCAGTCAAATTCGCCGATGCGATACGCCCGGAATTGATACTCATCAATCATATGGGCGTGAGAATGATACATGACGGCCCCGAAAAAGAAGCGGCCTACGTGGAATCGAAGACCGGCATAAGGACTGTTGCCGCGGATGATCTGATGACGGTCCGCATATCCGATGTCATTGAAATATCGAAGGCCGCGATCGCTTCGCGTGATAAGTAATAAATCCGAAAATGTTCTAACCGCTTTCACATGAGCCTTGAGGAAAGAGTGCTTGAAAGGATAAGACCTTCGGAGAAGGAAACGGCGAGCATCATGGACACCGCCGAACGCATGAAGAAAAAGATCCTGTCTTACCTGAAGGTTCGAAGATATGATGCTGATGTCATGCTCGTGGGTTCCGTGGCCAAAGGCACGTTCCTCTCCTCGCCGGATCTGGATATATTTCTTCTGTTTCCGGAGTCCGTTCCCAGAGAGGATATGGAGCGTATGGGTCTCACCGCCGGCGAGGACATACTGCAGGGCGAGAGAATGTATGCGGAACATCCGTACATACGCGGAACGTTTGACGGATTGTCAATAGATCTGGTGCCGTGCTACGCCATAAAAGATACTTCCAAACTCATGAGCGCGGTCGACAGGACGCCTTTCCATACCGCTTACGTGATATCGAACACCGATGAACGCCTGAAGGATGAGATACGTCTCATGAAGGTTTTCATGCGCGGTGCCGGAACATACGGCGCGGAACCGAATACGAGAGGGTTTTCCGGTTATCTGTGCGAATTGCTTGTGATATTCTACGGCGGTTTCCTGAATGCCGTCAGAGGGGCATCCGAATGGAAAGAAGGAGTGACAATGGCATTCGAAAAGAAAGGACCGGCAATGCTGGGGCCGATGATACTCTATGATCCCGTGGATCAGAGAAGGAATGTTGCTTCCGCGGTCCATATCGATACGTTTGCAACGTTCATCGCCGCATGTAAGAAATATTTGATATCACCGAGTGAGAAATTCTTCTTTCCGTCGGAGCGTACGCCGCTGACGGAAGACGAATTGAGAAAACTTTCAGATGCCCGCGGCTCTAGAGTCGTGACCGTTGTGTTCGACCGGCCGGATGTCAACAGGGACAACCTTTACTCGCAGATATGGAAAACGCGGTACGCGCTTGCAAGAAAACTTGACTCATATGATTTCACCGTTCTCAGGGCGTTCCATGACATGACGAGAACGAAGATAATCATCGTATTCGAATTGGAACGCGATATATTGTCGAAGACGTTCAAACACATCGGACCTCCGGTGTGGGTGAGATCGTCCGCTTCCTTCATCGAAAAATGGAAGGATAACGAATACGGCGGCCCGTTCATCGATGAAGGACAATGGAACGTCATCGCCGAGAGAAGGCATCGTTCCGTAACCGAGATGCTTTACGATGAGGTTGCGGTGGCCGGCATCGGAAGAGACGTGGTTCCGGACACGCTGAAGGTCCTGAACCACGATGAATCATTCACCGCCGTAAGCAAGGACCTGCTCACGGAACTGCTTGACCCGAAACATCCGTGGGATGTTTGAACCATGTGCGCATACGTTGTGAATTATGCGAACGGAGGGTTCAGGAACACTATCCAGATGCCGAGCGACAGGAAAAAGAACAGTATGTAATTTCCGAACAGCATCTTGTTGTCCATGAGATCCACTCTGAACTTGAGCAACGTGAAGAACTGCTTGAACGCAATGATCACCAAAAATATCAATATGATTCCGATCTGCCAGAGTCCCGTGAATTTCTGAATGCATGACGCAATGAAACCTATGGATATGGCAAGGGCCGTTGTCAGCATGAGAATTTTCGTTCCGTATTGATCTTTCAGCAGAAATTCCCTCTCATCGAACTCCGGGGGGACGAATTCGTACGTTTCCTCGGGTTCGGTGCTGACGCGCCTTCTCTTCTTTGCCATTAAGAAGGGGATTGTGGACTAAATATAAAACTTTTCGATGCATTGTACCGCGTCGTACACAATATATCGGGGCGGTACTTTCGGAGAACTCTCCCGATTGCGCTTATATATCGATGTCGACGTGAGAGAGATGGTGAAAAAATGGCCGCAAAAAAATTAGAGGACATACCGGGAGTGGGGCCGGCAATATCGGAGAAACTCCGCGAAGCAGGATACAATGACATTTTGGCCATTGCGGTAGCATCTCCGAAGAGCCTGGCAGAAACTTGTGAGATCGGCGAGAAGAAGGCGATGGATATTATCGAGGGCGCAAAGATCTGCGCTGACATCGGCGGTTTTGAGACGGGTGAAGATATACTTGAAAGAAGGAAGACCGTGAAGAAACTCACAACGGGATCGAAAGCGTTCGATGAACTCATGGGCGGAGGCCTTGAAACTCAGTCCATAGTGGAATTCTTCGGAGAGTTCGGAAGCTGTAAAACGCAGGTGTGCTTCCAACTGGCGGTGAACGCCACCCTTCCGGAGGAGAACGGAGGATTTGATTCCGATGTACTTGTTATTGACAGCGAGAACACATTCAGGCCGGAAAGGATAATCCAGATGTCCGAACATCTCGGTGTTGATCCCACGGAAACCTTGAAAAGGATACATGTTGCGAGAGCCTTCAATTCACAGCATCAGATACTTCTCGTTGAGAAGGCCATAGAGCTGGCGCAGGAAAAGAAGGTGAAATTGATGGTCGTCGATTCTTTGACATCGCATTTCAGGGCGGAATACATCGGAAGAGGTGCGCTGGCAGAAAGACAACAGATATTGAACCGCCACATGCACGAGTTGCTTAATTTCGCAACGCTGAACAACGCGGTCATCGCCGTGACGAATCAGGTCGCCGCGAAACCGGACGCATTCTTCGGCGATCCTACCAGACCGATCGGAGGACATATAGTCGGCCATACCGCAACCTTCAGATTATACCTGAGAAAAGGCAAAGCCGGAAAAAGGATCGCAAGATTGATCGACTCGCCGAACCTTCCCGAGGGAGAAGCGGTGTTCATGGTATCGGAGAACGGTATCACCGACTGATAATTGCCATGCGGGTCGCGACGCGACCCGTAACGGCTTAACCGCAGAGCATTCTTTGTCAATAACATTTTCAATGCCTACGGACTTCACGTTCCGTGAACAAATACCTTCAGCTGTTCAGATTCGGCAACGGGTTGATGGGGATACTCGGCGTGATCGCCGGGGCACTCATCGCGTCCGGTCTTGATATCACGGACCATTGGCTGAATCTGATGATAGCGTCGGCGGTTGTTGTCTTTTTCATAGCGGGAGGCAACGCCCTCAATGATTACGTGGACAGAGAAGTCGATGTGAAGGCACACCCTGAAAGGCCGATACCTTCCGGGAATATGAAGGCGGAACATGCACTGTACGCGGGCATACTGGCATTTGCGGTTTCGTTGATCTTGTCCTTCCTGCTGAAGGATGTTCTGTCGATCATGATAGTTGTGATCGCATGTGTACTGATGCTCTCATACGAACTGTTCCTCAAGAAAAGAGGGTTTGTGGGCAACGTTACGATTGCTTTGCTTACCGGAATGCTCTTCCTGCTCGGCGGTGCCGTTGTCGGTAACATTGAAAGTGTCGTCGCAATCGCGTGCATGGCCGTGCTGGTAAGCATAGGACGAGAGATATCCAAAGACATCGAAGATATGGAAGGCGATGAAGGCAGGAACACATTGCCCATGCGCATCGGAGCAAAAAATGCGGCAACGGTTGCGTCCGTAACGTTGATAACCGGCCCCGTTCTGAGCATATGGCCGTTGATCGCGGGCATGTTCGGCCCGTTGTATTACCTGATATTCGCGGCTAATGCCGTCTTTGTTTACTCTTCGCTGACCGTTCACAAGGACGCGCGTAAGGCCCAAAAGCTTTGTAAGTATGCGATGCTTATCGCACTTGCAGCGTTCATGCTCGGAGCGGTTTACCAATGAAAGTAAAAGAATACCTTCTTGACAGGATAAAGAACGGAACAATACATCTGACTCTCATCGACCCGGACAAACAAACGGAAGAAGAAGCGGCAGATATCGCAAAACGAGCAAGGGAAGCAGGTACGGACGCAATAATGATAGGCGGTTCCACTGACGTGACTCAAGATAACCTTGATGCCACTTCTAAAGCCATAAAAAAAGCGTGCGGACTCCCGACCATTTATTTCCCGTCCGGAGCGCATGCGATATCCGGAAACTGCGATGCCATATTCTTCATGAGCATGGTGAACAGCACCGATATAAGCATGGTCATGGGAGAGCAGGTCAAAGGAAGCCTTATAACAAAGAAACTCGGCCTTGAACCGATATCCATGGGCTACATAATCGTTGAACCCGGGATGAAGGTCGGAGAGGTCGGTCAAGCCAAACCGATAAAGCGTGACGATCCCGAGAAAGCGATGGCGTATGCTCTGGCATGTGAATACCTCGGCATGAGCTTCGTTTACCTTGAAGCCGGAAGCGGTGCCGACAAACCCGTGCCGCAAGAGATGATCAAAGCCGTGAAGGGAATACTTTCCGTGCCGCTGATCGTCGGCGGAGGTATCAGAACGCCGGCGGCCGCGGAAGCCGCGAGGCTTGCCGGCGCGGATGCCGTTGTGACGGGCACATTCGTTGAAAGATGCTCCGATGATTCGGAACTCAGGAATGTCATAAAAGCGTCCAAAGGATGATCATTTCCTTTTGTATCCGAATCCGCCGTGATACTTGGCAACGATGCCGTTCATGTAATTGGAAAGGAATACTTCCTTTTCCTTCGTGTTCACAACGAATCCGTTCATCGGGAATTCGGAGTCACAGTGCACACATCTCACGAATTTGCAATTCTGTGTGGCTCTCGGACATGATCTGCACGCTATCGCCCTGGACTGGAACAGACTGAATTCCTTGCCGCATTTGGGACACTTGAATCTGTGCGTGGACGAGAGCATTTGCGGCGTAACACCGGCTCTTGCCATCTCAGGGGTCAACGTCATTGTATCTCCTCATACGCTGAATATCGTTCCTATATATACAATTCACGTTCGCCATAGATTTTAATAACGTTCCGACAATTCCCGGATATGAGTGCCTGGGAGATCGTTAAACTCGCGATAGTCAGAAGAAAGTTGCTGGCAAACCGCATACCGAAGGATTCCGTCTATCCGTTGGAGACATGGATGGCAATAAAAGCATCAATGACCGCGAAGAGTGAGCGCGAACTCAGGAACATTATCGGAAAAAGGACGCAGGAACAGATAGCGCGTTCCGAATTTGACGAATACCAGTTGTTCAAATTCAGAGAGCAACTGAAATATGTGCGCGAGAACTCTCCGTTCTACAGAGAAAAACTCAAAGAGCATGATGTCAGACCGGAAAATATCAAGACGCTGAGCGATCTTGATACGGTTCCGTTCACATATCCGTCAGACCTTGCCGAAGAACCGCTTACATTCATGGCCGTTTCAAGAACAAAGACGGCAAGAGAATTCACCACTACCGGAACGACCGGGAAAAGAAAGGTGGTCGGATACACGACGAATGACCTTATTTCAAAGGTTGACATCATTTCATCGGCGTTGAGAAGCGTCGGCATGAAAGATAATGATGTTCTGCACATAATGTTCCCCGCGGTGAGCGCTTGGGACCCGAGTCTCATGCTGGCGGGCGCATGCAGGGTGGCGGGATACGGGTCATCCACATGTTCCGATCCGGACATAAAGGAGCAGATGGGGATCATGAAAGAAAAAGGAGCTACGCACATCATCGGGCTTCCGTCGTTCATATACCGCGTCACGACGCTCATGAGTTCCGAAACGGATCTTAAAACGCTCGGAATACGTAAAATAATCTCTACATCGGAACCGCTTTCCGAAAGTATGCGCAAAAAATTACAGGATGCATGGGGATGCAACGTGCTTAATGTGTGGGGAATGACGGAGTTCGGTCTGGCATGTGCGATAGAGTGCGATGAACAGAACGGTCTGCATACTGACGAAGCCAATCTGCTTTACGAGATAATCGACCCCGATACCGGAAAAAGGGTACCGGACGGGAAACTCGGCGAACTCGTTGTAACTTCTCTGACGGCCGAGGCGACACCTTTGATACGTTACAGAACAAGAGATATCGCCGCGATGATCGCACCGCCGTGCGGATGCGGTTCCGAGTTCAATCGAAAACTTATGAAACCGTGCGGCCGCATGGATCTGCAGTTCAAGATCGGAATGGGATACAAGATTTACCCTGTTCTGTTCGATGAGGCTTTGTTCAAGAACGAGGATGTCATCGATTATCAGATGACGATAACCAAGGAAGGATTCAAGGATGTTTTGACATTCGAGGTCGAATCCAAAGATCAAAGTGATGTCATACGCGATTCAATAGTCGATTCGATCACTAAAATAACAGAGATCGGCGACGGAATAAAGGAAGATCTCGTGGATATTCCGAGAGTCGTGTTCAGAGAGATAGGTTCAATGGAATATTCCGCAAAGGCGAAGAAGATCATCGATGCACGGGAGATCGGCTCATAAGGCAACGGGGCAAAATGTCTTCCGCCTGTACATGGTCCCGCCGTCCGCGGATGTGCAGTTGAACAAACAGAACGGTATCAGTTTGCCGTCCGGCGTGACCATGTGGATACAACATCTCTCCCACCTTTCCGTCTCGCCCGTCCATACATCCTGGAACGCCATCGCCGACACCGTGAGATAATGCGTTTTAGCACGGCTGACGAATGATCTCCATGATCCGTTGCCTTCATCGGATTGGCCTTCCATGGTATCTTCGATGAATCTCCAGAACTTCGATACTTCCGTTCTTGTTTTGTCGGCGATATCATCGGTCTTCGAGGGAGGACCCAACGCCATTGTCGTCAGCGGGAATAAGGAACCGTCGGGAAGCACAACAGACAATGATTTCATGTCACAATGAACATTTGAACAGGATGTCGGAAGAAAATTGTCGGCCTTCAGCATTCCCATTGTCTGTTTTTCTATCTCGTTGGCAAGATCCGGTAATGTCACACGATCCTCATCTTTCGGTTCGACGGGATATCTTCCGAAATAAGTGATCGGCTGGAAATGCACGCCTTTCACCGTCGGAACATTGAGCGCGGCGAATTCTATTATCTTTCCGACGTGATCCAGATTGATCTTCGGCGAAACGGTAACGACGAGCGTCACACCGACGCCGACGGCACCGCAGTTCTCTACGGCTTTTTTCTTTGCTTCGAACATCGGGCGGCCGCGTGTCTGTATGTATATGTCATCATCGATACCGTCGAATTGCAAATAAAATGAATCGAGGCCCGCTTCCGCCAGGGCTTTGAGGTACTCCGTATCTTCAGATATCCTGAGCGCATTGGTGTTCACCTCAATGTGCTCTATCCCCATGTTCTTAGCTTCTTTTATGATCTCGGGAAGATCGTCCCTTATCGTCGGTTCGCCGCCGCTGAGCTGAACGACACGCGGACTTTTCACGTGATCGACGACCGTCCCGAACATCTTTTTTATCTCGTCAACGGAGGGATGATAGTTGTAACCGCAATCGTTCGCGGCAGCGAAACATATCGGACAGTTGAGATTGCATTTGTTGGTTACTTCAACAACGTTCAGACACGTCTGCTGTTTGTGCTCATTGCACAGACCGCAATCCTGCGGACATTCTTTTCTTTCCTTTACGGCAAACTTAACGGGAGCTTTCTGGACGGCGGCGAATTCATAGAGATACTTGTAATGATCAACGCCGCTCCATATCTGTACTTTCCATGATCCGTGGTCCTTGCATTCCTTTACTATGAATACTTTGTCATCTTCCGCGACCTTGGTCGCTTTTATCGTCTTAAGACAGACGGGACATAATGCGGATGTCCCTCCGAGATTCTCCCCCATGAACAAACCGTATATTTGAACCATCATAAAAACTATACTGAGAGTGTGCACAATTGGTACAATATCTCGAAAAAACAAAAAAAGGAACGATAAAAGGATAAAAATGTAAGGAGACGGGATCCTTTCCGAATCGGCACCGTGTGCCTTTCCGGTCAGGCGGCGATTGACATCGCCGTTATCCCTCTCCTTTTTCGAGATTCCGATCAGATGTTGAAATCAACGTCCATCTTACCTCTCTTCGTCACGAACTTGTGCGGCATCGGTTCCTGTACCGTGTGGCCTTCCTTTGACACGTCCATGATCGTGACCTCAGTATCCGCGGGTACACCTATCCTGTATGTGCCGGTGGAATCGGTCATGACACTCTTGGTCTTCCCCTTCACCGTGTACGTCACCTTTGCGCCTTCAACGCCTATTCCGTTGTGGCTGACAACTCCGATCGCGCGGTAGTACCGGGACAGCAGAGCGATCAGCAGGAACAGCGGCAGGAGTGCCAGGAACGGGATCAACCAGTTCAGGTTCATGCCGTCGGTATCCGGCAAACCTGCCAGGACGGGGGGATCGGTCTCGTCGAACAGATAGAAGTTGACACCGGTCCTGTTTTCTCTGGTGTCCGCGAACTCGAACACCATCGGGAACAGTTCATCCTCCATCATTACCAAGGCTTCTCCGGGCATGTACACCATTATGATCCTGACGGTGGCGTTGTGCGGCACCTCGATCGTGAAGCTTCCGTTCGCTCCCGTGATCACCGACATTGTGAAACCGTCGTCCAGCGTGTACTCTACCACAACACCCTCCAGACGTTCCAGTTGGATCTCGCCCTCACCGTTTATAATGCCGAGAACCTTCCAGACGTATCCGGACAGTGTGTGAACACCGAGCACTATCTCGAAGCTTACGGATTCGGTGCCCTCGTAGTAGCCGATGAACGTTATCTCCACGATTGCCGTTCCGGCGCCACCGTAGTTGTTCGTGTACGTGACCGTGAAGTCAGTACCGAGCACCAGCGGGATGCCGTCGTATGTTATCTCGGGTACGGGTGTCAGCGGTGTTCCCGTGTATATCTGCGGGCCTATCGGTTCTATCACCAACACGCCGTCGGTCGGGTTGTCGCCGCCTATTACCGCATAGATCACGAACGACGTGTTCGCGGCACCTGAGTAGTTACCGATGAACGTTATCTCAACCGTTGCGGTACCGGGGTTCACGTTGTTCACGTAGTTGACGGTGAAGTCGACACCTTCCGTCAACAGTATGTCGTTGATCGTGATGTTCACTTCCGGCGTTATCGGTGATCCGGTGTACCTCTGGTTCGGTATCTGCGTTATCACTACTGTGCCGTTGTCGACGTCATCATCGGTTATGTTGGCCGCGACAATTTGGAATGTTGTCGATGCCTCGCCGCTCATGTCGTTGATGAATGTCACTATAACATTCGCCGTTCCGACGTTCACGTTGT
>Ga0123353_10004742_pt1 | contig 17617 bp, 15 predicted proteins | sample TergutLab28metaG_3_FD_92763 | JGI IMG/M metagenome (GOLD analysis project Ga0123353, IMG submission 92763) | Labiotermes labralis P3 segment gut microbial communities from Petit-Saut dam, French Guiana - Lab288 P3 | ecosystem: Host-associated > Arthropoda: Insects > Digestive system > Gut ... | reverse complement strand
ACATTTGATGTATTTTTGTCAGAGAAGTAAAAAAATAAATTACATTTTTCCAAGTTCGAAGTCTTTTTTTTTTTTTTGTCTCAGGCCAAACCACCCAAGGTGATCAAGAATTGTTTTGAAAATGAAATGAGATGAATCTATATGTGGCATAGGCAGTCTTCTATTTTGAGAGATTTTCGAATCACACATTCAAGAAACTGGAAAGGGAAACAACTCTGTTCTTGAAGTGTCAAAACTTAATTTTCATCCATGACATTCTGGTTGAACGTCAAGCTCAAAACTGTATGTCCCTCAAAGTTAAAAGGTCTTACTGAAGAAAGCGCAGTGAAGGTTTTGGTGCAGATTGTGACAAATTATCTGCCGAAGTAAATTGTCTGTATGAAAGTTGTATAGAATAGAATATCTTAAGAAACAGATGCAGCAAATGGAAGAATTTTATTGCTTCGTGTGGATGGCACTGAATGATATACCACAATTGAGCACTGTGAAACTTTCTCGTAAATTTATAATAAATAAGGGTGTTTCCATTTATGACGTAAAATGTTTTGACAAGTTTATCAATCTGAAGAAACTCCTGGAAGGTCGCAACGATAACGAATAATTCTGTAACCTATTACCACACCTGAAATGGGTGAATTACTTTGAAAATTCCACGTATGTGGATTGCCACTCATACTTTATTAAAATTGCCCAGTTCTTCTTCGTAGCCCCATCACACAATGCACACGCAGAACGAATTTTCTCACTACGCCAGCACAGTGAACAAAAGAGAGAATCTTAATATTGAGTCTGCCAAAGGCATACTGCTTTTGCAGTATAATTACAAGCGTCCTTCAGGCAAGGAATTCCATGGCTGCCTCAGAACAGCCAGCGACTTCTGACGAAGATACAGTCTACAGAGAAATATGCATTGGCACTGCCAGAGTCGGAACTTTTATAAATAGGTCACGAGGTACCAGGTAACAAAGGACTGTAAAAGTTGTCTTTGCGTGTTAAAGTGAGTTTATTGTTGCCTGGTTTCTCTTTGTACGGAAATATCTACGTACTAGCAGTTGCCTGTTTAGAAACTGTCCTCTCCTTGGATGTTTTGTCTTACCATAGCTAAAATGTTATTGATTTTTATGTAATTTTTGCTCGTCGTTGCAATTATTCTGTAATAGTATTACTGTATTGTTAGTAGTTGTAGTAATAAATCGGGGACCAGAATTTTGATACTTGTTTACCTGTCAATGTGCGTGTGCCATACACTGTTCAGATGACACCATACTCCCTCATTTTCGACCAAAATTTGGAAACCCCCTTTTCCGCTGATATGTCCTCTTTTCCTGATGGATAAATGGTAACCGTACATTGTGAAGAACGACTACTGGCTTCATTGATGTGTTTCTTTCACCCGTTTCCGAGAATTACAGTATTTATGAAACCATCCTCTGAACACGCATGAACGGCAGTCATCTTTTCCCCTGCGTTGCCATCTGTAAAGACTTCCCTTTTACTTCACCTGTTTGTCATCATAACGTAAATATCATATTGATGTCTTCCTTCTGAACGAAGTTTACCTAATTCAGCAAATAACTACAACGCCACCGAACAGTACGCGGTCACTTCTTACAGACTGTCCCCTTACCTTTGCAAGGAATATCTGTTTTGTATTATTGGTAGGGGTTTTCTTGAGGTTGGAACAATGTCCTGTTAAACATAGAGGCCCATGACCGTTGTTTTGACTACACACAAATTAAACCTGTCAGTGAATACTTTTTTAGTGTTTAGCGTCCCCTTATTTATTTTCCTGTTGTGTGCAGAGGGCTTCGTTTGTGCCTTTGCTCACCCGTCTTGTGTATTTGCTGTTGTCACTGATACACCAGAATACTTCGCTGTTCTTTCAAGCGCACGTCAAATAGGTAAAGTGAGGACTTTTTTTCCACTCCTTCTCGTTCACACATGGATTCACGTGGTTAACTACTTCTCTAGCTTCACTGCGAATGGTTTTACCCTTCTTTTCACTGGCCGCCATTTGTTAGTTCAGTTTGTAACAAATTGAGAGTCGAGATTAATGCACAAATCGAGCCAGAACAGAAAGCAGTGGCATTAGGTCCCAAACATAAGACAAAACTGCACTTCAGCTCATTGTGTTTTGAATTTGAATACATCAGTTACCGTTAATAAAAAGTTACGGCCCGGCTTCCCGCCCGCACGAAACTCCTGCCAGGGTCACCACAATACGTTTCAGGGTACAATGTCTGATATTTTCACATTGGTGTTGACAGAGATGCAAAGCTTCTGGGATGTTACGCCATCTCGACTTGTAGTTAGTGACGTTCTGGATGAAAGTAGTGCCCCCATCTTCAGGACCATGCTGTCCATGTTATTTCTTAAGACGGAGGCACTAGGCTCCTCCGTAATGTCGGTGACTTTACCAGACGACGCGGTTTAACATCCAGGAAGAATTGAATCTTCAGGTGTGTACAGTAGTAGATCATGAGTGTTCGAGAACAAGGTGCTTTGAAGAATGTTTGGATCTGAACGGGAGGCTGGAGAAAAGTGCATGAGTGAGGCTTCATTATTTGCACTTTTCAACAGGGCAGTGACCCTGGCGGGCACATGAATATAAGAATTACATACTGATTTTTTGTCGGAAAGCCAGGAGACTCACGTGTGGATGGGGGGATAATATGTCGTGTAGTGAGGAAAGTCGTGTGGGGTGGATTCTTTGACACGGTACTGAGACCAGCGAGCTACACTGGTATAAGGTACCATGGACGGCCAGCAGTAGTGTGCAGTATAATTATTGCACAGTATTATTGACCTTCTAGATTTAATATTGAAGGGTTGTATAGAATATTGTGTCAAATTGACCTTTGATTTACATAATATATTGTGCAATGTATTGAATAGTTGGTGGACAACGTTGCGCAATATTCATTCAGTTACCGTCTTTGTGCCGACCAGTGAACACGTCTCCAGCACAATAATTCCAGTTGATTGAGAAGTAATCCCTATGCATCTCAGGTCTTCAGACTTATTTCCAGTGGCCAAATAGCATAGCGTAATGGATTAAGCGCCGTGAGTGCGTCTAGCATATTAGCTATTTCTTTAGCGATTCTAGGGGTATCACTAAGGAGTATCCCGTCAGATGATGGACCGTCGAATCGCAGATAAAATTTTTAGTCGTTTGGCTCCGTCGGTGCTAAATTTGTCACGAAATTTTCGTGTGTGAATTGTGATGTGCGTTTGTACCATACTTTGATCCAGCGGCACTTCCTTTCCTTTATTAAACGCAGGGCTAAATCAGTGGTTTCAGAATCAGCATCAGTATCACTCAACGTGTTTACTCGTCGTGACCCAAGAGCAAAATAAAATATTGCACAGTATTATTAAGTCGTCTATATGACATATTGCGCAGGATTAATTCAAGGTAAAAATACTGAGCAATAATACTTACCGTCTAGGGGCCGCTTAACTGACCTATTGGTTCCGTAACAGGCAGGGTATTTCTGGGCTGTTAGGGGCTTTTTGATTCTCAGCCATGACTCTGCTGGTTGGAATTAGTCGGAATCTGTGCTGCTGGCTAGATATTTTTGCATATAATTCGGTTCGCCAATAGTAAGTTGTGTAATTATGAATTCACAGTGCGTGTTTGTGTTAGCATATAAAGGAACCAATTTCAAGAAATTTTCATCCCAGAATTTGTTTAGTTGGGAGGTTTACGTAATTGTTACGACCTTCCGCTGGTGATGGATCAGTGTCAGACACGGATGGATGCCAAATGAGTATGTAGCCCTCACACTCCTACGTCCTGTTGTTACCGTATCGCAGTGTTATGATGACCTCGGTTCTCTCATAACTCCCTCCGAAAGTGTTTCTATGTCTGGTAGCTCAGCCCAAGATGTGTGGTTGGATTTATTTCGGTGCAGGCCGTATCCCGCCCCATGCCTAATTTTAGGTGGTGAATGCTTCGTCTATTTTTCCTTCCTTACATCTCAAGATACATCATTGACCTCTTCCGCCTTCACGGGCGCGGTTTATATAGATCACGACGGATAACTATAGCAGTGCACACTCATATCACGGACCGTGAAACACAATACCATTATCGACTTAATTCATTGAATTTCAAATGTTCTGCGCTTTCTGGTGCCAGATAGTAATTTAACGGCACGAGTCGCAGTAGCTCAGTATAATGACGTTGGGGGGCAGAAAACGACCGGGGTTTGATTCTGGGCAAGGGCATGGGGTTTGTTTCTCCGTCGCCGCGTGTATAAAGCAATTGGATATGAAGTTGCGCACCTTCGGCAAGTGCCACTATTAAGCATTCGTGGAGATATAACTTCCATCTTTGTAGTGTGATGCACAGGTACAACATTGCCAAAAGCAGAGTAATTCCCTTTGGACATTAGTACAAGTTTTGTGGCTGTTTCTTGAGAAGCTATGTTGTTTATCGTATCCGTAGTTACCATTGTAAATAACAACAGATAACTTCAACCTTGTAACTGACTATGAAAGTTAATTATCCAGTCCAAGAAATGCACAACATATATATATATATATATCATAAGTACTCCTACATGTTTCATTGCATCTGCATCATCTTCAGGAAGTCTTAACCTTGTGCTTGCTAAAGTTACAAAATTATTAAAATTTAGATGGCAGTGTTAGTTTTTAGTAACTTTAGCTTCATGTTTTTATAGATGTTATACATTGTTGCTTGTTGAGCTTCTGCTATTTTGATGTACTGTACAGAATGTATGGTATGTACAGGTGAGATGGTAGAAGTGCACAGAGTAGTAGAAGATTTCATTGTAGCATAACAAATACAATTCTTGTCCAGCCAGAGGAGGGAACTGTGGAATGAACATTATTTGATATTAAATTATTCACCATTGTTCATTGATCACAACTGTATGAAGAAACACTAATAGGAGGTAAAATCTAGTAGTAGGCAAATTGCTTTACCCTAAGCTACAGTATTTTGCCTGCAGTGGTACAGATGTTGGAGACAAATAATATGTACCTCACCTTGTGTGTGTGTGTGTGTGTGTGTGTGTGTGTGTGTGTGTGTGTGAGAGAGAGAGTGAGAGGGAGGGAGAGGGAGAGATAGAGAGAGAGAGAGATTGGTTTTGATTGTATTTTGAGTACTGGTAATACTCTTGGACATGTTTAACACAACCGCACTCTTGGCTTGCTGATCAGCCATCCATTGTTTGTGGTCTCATTTGTGAATAATAGTGATCTTTACAGGTGATTGACAAGGTAATTGTTGTAATGAAGTGTGAGTTATGCAAAGAATTATGGATGGATGGAAAGATTCAAAGGAGGGCCGGGATGCTGTTTGTGGTGTGCGTTATTGATGCCTATATTTAAGAACAGTATGCTGAGGGGGATATTTGACCTTATGGTGGAGGAAGTGATAGGTTGCTGTGTGCTATTAGAGTTACATTTCCACTATCAAAATAGTTTACGTTGCATACTTTCATGCAACAATGGAATATGGCATTTTAGGGGGGTGGGGGATTTGACAGACAGCAAAAAATATTCCCACAACAAAAAATGGTAATTAGAATTATGACTTGTTTGAGCTCTAGTACATCATGTAAGTTATTAATCTTGTCTTCACAGTACACACTATCCCTGATGAGGTTCTTGTCACTGAATTTGGAAATTTACACATTTATTTCTACAATTCATGGTTTTAATACAAGAAATAAATTACAATTGCATAAACCATCAACCACCCGTGCAATATACCAGAAAGGGACATACTATAATAGCATGAAAATCATCAACGTATTGCCCAGATGTATTGCTGAGTTTGTTCTGAGGAAAAATGTTTTATATCAGATTTGAAGAAGTGTTTACTTGACAAAGCCTTCTACTCAATTGAAGAATATAGGGACTCTTAATATGCTATTTGATATGAGGCCTGATTGGGGTTTTTTAGTTTTGTAATAATTATGATTTCTGGTAGTATTTTATACCAGTCTTTCCTGTTTTTTTAATATTGTATTATTTTTATGTATGAGGTTTTTGACCATATTTCTGCTCATGTGATGCTGGTTTATTGTGTGACTATTGATTATCTTCAGTCAGATTTATTCTTATGACGTGCTTTATATCCTGTGCCATTGTGCTCTAGGGACTGATGAAAGTGAAATCTTGTTTGTGTATGTATGTAGTTCTGTGATTTGTACTTCTTGCCTTATATTACTAGAGTGATAAGATGGAGGAGGATTATGTGGTGTGGCATTTAGGATGTTTAGAAGAGAAGAGAGATGTATTTTATGTAAATATGATGAAGGGGTGGGCTGGATTAATTAATCTGTCTCAGGACAGAGATTGATAGCATGTTCTTATGAAAATTGAAGTCAACCTTCCAGTCCTTAAAACTCAGGGCATGTCTTGACTGGAGAAGCAGTGGCTTCTAAAGAAGGACTGTGCTCCTTGAAATAGCAGCAACAACTGGATTCATATAAGTTTGTTTTTATTATCTTGCAAATTAACATACTAGTAATAATCCATCAGTATTACATAATGTAAGTGTTCATTCTCACCTCTCTTATCAGGTGGACACTATTTACCGCCTTGCTTAGACTGGGCCTGTTTACATTCATTCATGTTTGAATTTATACTATTCAGTTCACTTCATTGATGCAACAGTCAAGTGGCCACTATCATAAAAAACACAAATCCATTTAATTATCATAATTAATGTATCATTCTTCAATTACCTTGCAGACTTTTACGGCATGGTGTAACTCACACCTCCGAAAGGCTGGAACAGCTATCGAGAACATAGACGAAGATTTCCGGAATGGACTTAAGTTGATGCTGCTTCTGGAAGTCATCTCTGGCGAGACATTACCCAAGCCAGATCGTGGCAAGATGCGATTTCACAAGATTGCCAATGTTAACAAGGCTCTTGACTTCATTGCCAGCAAGGGTGTCAAACTTGTGTCGATTGGTGCAGAAGGTTTGTTGTACTGTATTCACACATAATTATGTTCATCAGATCCTGACAGCTTCTGATTTCCTGAGATTACTCAGGCAATAAATTTGTCTGTGATAGATCAGAATTTAGATTTGTATAAATGGCGAGTGCTGTTTTAGTACAGTAATTTTACATAAAGAACCACAACTCCTAAATCTTATGAACCTACAGTAAAGATGTCATTTATACAATTGTAAATTGTAATATCAAATTTGAAATGTGAGATCTTATGTGAAGTATGTATGTTTGTATACTTACAAATTCATAGCTAGCCTGATGGTGATCTTCTGAGACTTAAACACACAGCTTTATACTGCATAGCATGTTTACCCCGCATGCAAGATGACTTAATACCATTATCATCAGTCCCATCCACTGCATTGGATGTACAGCACTTTTTAAAACCTTTCACATTCACTTGTGGTGAGATGCATTGCCATGTCATAATGATCGACATTGACTAAATACTATATTTATATTTCTTGGTTTAAAAACATAATTGAACCCATGATTCACATTTTTCTCCACAGATGGTGTTAGTCGTGTTAAGAATTTTAAATATATGTGTACTGAATTTTTGTGTTGTGCCTGTGGTCTGATCAGTCTACATTTATGGCTCTTTTTATGGTTTTCAAGTTATGGATTGGTCCAGGTTTTATTTTTGAGTCGAATAGTTAATTTTTTAAAGCCATTAATTAATTTTTTAAATAGTCATTTTCCAGTTACTATTAGATCTGTTTTCAGGTGCATATCTTAGCAAGTTAGGTAACATCATCCCATTGTATTTGTTCAATCAGTGTTTCTTATGGTTTATTGTTTCTATGGTGTTCAGGGACTGAGAATAGCTCTAAGGGGTTAAAAAATTTTATCATGGACAAAGTTCCAGAAAAGAAGATTGTGTCACTTACCTTCAGTCAGACTGTGTTCTGTCTTTTGTTCACGCATGACAGTTTGGCGATGCAGGGCTTGGTGTGGCCCTGCTTGGTCCAGTGACGATGATTGGTTTAGCGTGGTCTTGTTCAATGTTTCATACATGAATGTAAGATGACCTGACATGTTTAGGTGCCAAAATTAAGGATAAAATGTCGCCTTGCATTCGAGTAAAAAATGGTAATATTAAAAAAGTGAATGGTGAACTGTATTCAGTGATTATATCCCAGTCATCAGTATCACTGAAGTAGTAAAAATAATGTAGTAAGTTGAAGAGCAGAAACCGCTGGTATGTTGCAACATTATATTTTTCAAATATTTTCAAATTTAATTTATGTTTATTTATGAAAACTACCGTACACACCAGCCTAGTCCTCATTAACCCTTATATACTTTATTTCTTATGGGTGGAAGGTCTCCACTCAGAGAGTATTGCAGTTTGCTTTAAGAGGAATTTTTGTTTTTTTCTCATTTGACCACCATAACTGGGACCACCTTATCATCACTGGAAGAAGTGATCTCCTCCATGAAGATAAATGCTGAAAAACTTGGGCCATATAGAGTGAGTTAACATCGTGTGACTGAACACATCCCTTGTTTGACCAGGGGATCAGATATAGGTTTTATCTGTCAGAAAAGGTGGTGGAAGACAGGTGCCTTTTTTCTTGGCAGTAGATTTATTTGTATTTCAGTACTAGGGATTAACATTTCTGTCTGAATCTCCAGGCTTGTAATTCTGTTGCAGAGATTGTTGATGGGAATCTGAAAATGACACTGGGCATGATTTGGACCATCATTTTGAGGTTTGCCATCCAGGACATCTCTGTTGAGGAAATGACTGCAAAGGAGGGGCTGTTGCTGTGGTGCCAACGCAAAACAGCACCATACAAGAATGTCAATGTGCAGAACTTCCATCTCAGGTGTGTTAGAAAATGAAAAATGTTATATTATAGGGTGTCATTAAGTATTATGCATGCCTAAAAATGTGTTAATCCTTTATGAGCTGTATATAATGGTGTCCATCGTGTACCCCTCGACAAGAAGTAGGCATATGTTTCATTTGAAATTTGCCACTTTACTACTACTACTACTACTACTACAAAACCATATTTACTAAATGTGGATTATCTATTTCAAGGTATGTCAGATAGTAGCTTGTTAGGAACTTAAGAGATGATTATCTTTGATTTTAAAAATGAAATTTGTGCTATGAAGTTGACAAGTGTGAAGAATCATATCTTTCTATCCTTTCTGTCCTGCTGTTTGTAGTACATGGAAATGAAATTTATGCAATGAATTCTGCTGTATGTTTCAGTCATACGCAGTGAAACTGATTGTATAATTTTGTCTCTTTTACACCTTTGCTTTCATGTTTTGGCAACATTGTGCCATCTTAATGTAAATATATTTTATGTTATTTACGAACAGTTGCAAGTGCAATGCATCTGGGTTTGGTATCTTGAAGAGTAAAATTGAAATTAGAGTTTAAATTATCAGTTAAAATAGAATTACATACCATTGGTCACCATTATGCCTATATGTAACATACTTGGTTTGTGAGTGGAGCCACACCTGTGTTAAGGCTAAGGCTTAGTGTTTAATAATATTATGAAGTGTTGATATTTGTGTAACTTCAGTATATATCGCCCTTACATAATTATCAAACCATTTAGAGGGTCTCCAAATTCTTTTCACAATGTTATTTCAGTACTGAAGATTTTTTTAAATATTTCAAACCACTTTTAATATGTGACTGGTCGTTGGTGATTTGTATTGATAGTAAGTGATGTTCCATATCCTTGTAGTAGTAGTAGTAGTAGTAGTAGTTGTTGTTCTAGTTGTTGTTTTTGTTCTTGTTTATCATAATTATTTTGAATTTCTTCTTTGGGTAAGTGCATCATTTCTACAAAGTATTTCATATATTTCAAATTCATTAATAAATAAATGATAAGAATGACGGTGATTATCATCATCATCATCACCACCACCTTTAAATAGTGTAAGTACGATTATATACCTGGAACAAACCATGCTCTAGGGTATATAGTGTTGCAGCTGTTCTGTATTTACAGTCTGAGCTACATGCAATGTTATGTTTCGTACTTTTAAATTAGTGTATCATCATCACCATCATCAGAATGTATTTTCAGATGACTGAATATTTAAGTGACAGTAGTGAGTGAGTTGCTAAACTCTTAAAGTTGAATATGACTTTTGTTTAATGAGATGTGTTGCACTTTTCTCCCATCATAAAGGATGAGCTTCAGCCATGTTTGCAAGAAAATAATATGACTAATATTATAATAACTTCATCACTCATCATGAATCAAGTAGCACCTGGTCAGACACTGCACCTTAATATGTATTTTGTTAACCTCGTCATATGACAGACCCATTTCTCTTAAATGGTCGAATTATAGGTTTGTGTTGTGATCCAGAATTCTTAACTAGAGTCATTCACAGTGTTTCACATAGTGTGAGGTCATCCATATAAATGTTTTAATTGACCCATTTTACACTGATTTGGGATATCACTGATGGCACTGGAGTTGACCTGTCTGTTAAAATAAATAACATCTTTATGATTAAGGTGTCACTTCTGGGATGTGATGTTGGGTCACTGGGTATCTAGTTCCCAACATCTTGAGACCGCATTGGTCACATTGTTAGGGGTCAAAAGGTCCAAGAATAATACCAAGGAAACGGTGTACTTGTATGAATATGTAAGTGTATTGCAACTTGAGAATGGCCGAATGGAAAAGTTAAGGGGGCCAGTCAGGGAGTACCTAAAGCAGCAGGTTGCAGCATCACGTCTTAGAAAAAGTGATACTTTTATCTTCACCATTGTACAAACTTAAAAGCTGGCATTTTTATAGATGATCCTATGCTACATAAGTGATGCAGGCACCAAAACACAATGAATGAATATTAAGGGTATGAATCCCAGTGCAAATGAACAATTTTATTATTTATTGTTGGAAATTGGTAGTGTTTAATACTTTTTTTAACTATGAATTTTAATTATAATTTTAGTTAGAACTTTTACGGTTCTGTCACTCAGATTCATTGCACTTGTAGTAGTTCACAGATAGGAAGAGAGATATTAACTGGAAGATGGCGCAATAATGCCAATGTAGTGCATTGAACAGGTGATAACATATTCACTGAACTTAGTTTCTTATAACTGAAACATAAAGTATTATTATATAATACTCCATAAGACCAAAATAGTTGTGTTCTCTTTGTTATGTTACTGAAATTAGAAAGAAATGATTGAACTTGTTTTTTATGACTGAAACTTAAAGTGTTATTATATAATACTACATGACATCAAAAGAGACAGTTGAGTTCGTGACATTAGAACAGAAATGATGTATATGCTTCATGGATTTCAGAATTTGATGGTTAGAGTGAACGCAGATTTCTTGCCACATAATCCTGTGATTATATATTCTACATGTATTCTAATTAATTTGAGTAGAATTTGGTGCAGTGTTTTATCAAGAGTAATGCTACGTATTCATAAAATAAATTGTTTAGATAATGGCAAATCAAGTGAATGTTGTGGCAGAACAGTTCATACATTGAAGTTAAACGAATAATTAACAAAAAGATACCACTGTCTTAGCAGAAATCACTTGTACTAATTTAACCCATTGGGCATGATATAGGGCCAGTTCCATTCACTGCTCATGCTCACAACTGATATTCTAGGTAATATTTATTTAATTTTCTAATTCCCAGGTTTTTATAATGTTGACAGAGGAGTCACTCCACTGTGTTTGATATTAAGTTAGCTTTCTTTGGTTACAGTATGAAGGTTATATACTAGATTATAGTTTTTTTTGCTTGCAGCTTCAAAGATGGGTTGGCTTTCTGTGCTCTCATCCATCGCCATCGCCCAGACCTAATAGATTATAACAGGCTCAGCAAAGACAATCCACTGGAAAATTTGAACACTGCATTTGATGTGGCTGAGAAGTACCTTGACATCCCTCGAATGTTAGATCCTGATGGTAGGTTTGTTACACTGTGGAGTTTGCTGAACGTGATTGCTATTCTTTACCTTTGTGGAAAGTTCATATAATTATAGAGGGGCATTATTTTATTTGACAAATCGCATCGTATCTCTTTCAGACTGGTTTATGTAAAGGCAGGCAGTGCAATGACTGCAGCTGTTCCAATTTGCCATTTTGCCAGTTTGCTTTTTATGCAGTGTAATGCAGTTAGTAGTATTGTTATTACTCACCATATTTAATGAAGGTGCTGGAAATAGTTTCCCCCAGCTTGCAGGTGCACCATATCTAGCAAACGTTTATTTCGCATTGAAGTTAACGCTGGTGAAATTGAATGCAGTACATCCTGAATGATTTTTTTCATGCTGTTTTCAGTGTGAGAGTTATTACTATACACTCTGCCCTTTAACATGCTCTACAAGTGAAAATTGTACTGACTCAGATGTCACAAATGAGGAGGCCACAGTCCATTACCCACATTCTGTCACCCGGAATCTGTCAACAGTGTATACAGGCTAATTATTTATGGCATGAGCTGTTTACATGGCTGTGCTGAAAAAAAGATGTAAGGTATTTCATAATCATGGGGGTGTTCAACAAATCAGTGAATTTATGATCTCAGAAAATAAAAATTGACCCACTAGCCATAGATGTGCTTGCAGCACACCACACACCAACTTTAATATCATGTAGTGGCCATTAGGGACTTAATATGAGATTTTCTGCAGACCAGTACCTGTTCTTCATTCTGGAGTCTACATAACCACTTGGCTGAAGTCAAGTGATAGCTAAACAGAACAAATGTGTGGCCTACATGTCCAGCATATACCCCATGAAGATACCATTTTACAAAATTATCGTGCCCGACAATGTGGCATAGTTTGTGAACCATAATTGTTTTATTACATTTATGCAAATGCAGCTGTTTTGTTGCATTTCCTGCTGATGATGTAGACACTTCCATTTTCCTTGCAGGTTAAGCTAACAGTTTTCATGGAGCTTTCTGTAATTCAGCACCATTTGTTGTTTAGTTTTTCCTCAGTTACCATTTCCGGTGTGAGTTATCTCATATACTAGAATGGAACCTGTTGGTCAAAACCTTTTCCCTAATTTGTAAATTGTTTTCATGTTTGAAACAGGTACATCAGGAAATTGTTGTCTCTATTTATGGCATCACTTCATGCAGAAATGCAATGAATGTATGTGTCATACAGAAACACCTCATTGCAGCTGATGATGCATACATTCGTGACAACCTTCATTCGGTAACATGTGGGTAAGGTAGGAGTGGGCTTAGTTAATATGCAAAAATACACATTTGACTGACAGTATTTCTCAGATAAAGTAATGCCCCTCTAGAACAGTTGACTCCCTAAAAGAAGTTTATGACATGATAAGATAGGTTGGGCATATTTCAGATCTGATCAACACGCCCAAGCCGGATGAGCGTGCCATTATGACCTATGTGTCTTGCTACTATCATGCCTTCCAGGGTGCTCAGCAGGTAATCGGTTGGAAATGCAGTAATGGCTTTGTGCTTCAGACATAACCTTACACTTAGTGGCATGGAGTGTAAGCCCAACTTAACTGATTCTTGTTCTCTGTTGTTTCATTGAATGAGCTAGCAAGTAAAGCATGGACTGTGTGCTCTAAGTGTTAACAGGTGGCCACTCAACCTAACCAAATTTACTTTCAGGTGCAAGTTCATTGAAGATGCCATGTGGCAACTCCATATTTTCATGTAATTTAACATTTGCTCATGTCTAGAATAGCTCATTAAATGATTGGCTGTGCCCTGGATTAGCATGATGTGATTGCTATCAGGGGCAGGAATTTTTCTTGGCCTCTGCATCCAAGCCTGGTCTGGGGACCAAGCCAGCCTTCTAGGAAGCGAGTTCTGGCTGTTGTTTCCTGCTAGAGTGAAATGGCTAGAGTGTGAAGCTGGCAACACACCTCCATAAAGTGATGAAGCTAAGGACATATGGAGTGACTGGCTGGTTGGACAATAGGGTTTTGATCCCCAGCAGAGGCATGGATTTTTCTCTTTGCCACTGCATGTAGGCTTGTACTAGGATCCACTCAGTGTTGGCGTCAGATAAACATGAGGGATGTCTTGTTCTTACATCCCATGTGTATCTGTGCCATAATACAAAGTCATTTGGACAACTTTGCTGTTATCTAACATTTGCTCCTAACATCACTGTAACAATGTGTGTGATGTTTACTGCTTCTTCGCATGCTGCAGACCTGGTAAACACTGCGATGCCAGATGAACGTGCCGTGATGACCTACGTCTCATCATATTACCACTGCTTCTCAGGCGCACAGAAGGTACACAGAAAGCATAGGATATGTTGCTTTTTGAAATAGGGTGTATTTTTATCTTTATCTATGAATAGAAACTTCATTGAGGTACATAGACGTTCTGCATGTGCATCATCTGTGAGAAAAATTCTCAGAGGTTTAGTGAGTAACCAGTAAATGTTATTACCCTTCTTTTCCAATACACTGCATCTGTCTTTGTTAGCTTTACCGCTGTATGAAACTACATAGTTTTGTTCTGGAAATGAAACATATTCAGCGTGGGCATCTCATGTCAGACATACAGTTGCTAAGAAATTTTCAAGCTCAAGTCATGTACACTGCAACATGCCATTGTCAACTGATGCAGTATGATCTTCAGTTTTATTCAACTGTTTGATGTTGGCCACCAGAGTGGGACACACATGTGCACATGGCTATCCCCATAGGAAAAACCATGGGGTGTGATTTCCAATGATTTGGCTGGCCAAGAGATGTGACCATCACCGTCAGTTTGTTGGTTTGAGAAGTGCTTATTACAACATGCACAAACGTTGAAGCTCCAGTTGGGTTGTGCACTATGTTGCTGCTAGAACAAGGCAGGCTGCAGTTCTATTAACTGTGGGTATAGAGAGTTTTCTAGCATATATGATTAGTGGATGTCACTATTGCTTTTGTATTGAAAGAGTGACGTATCAAGTGATAGTGCAGCAGGCCATTACACATTACCTTTAGAGCTGTGTGTAATGTGCTCCACTGTAGCAAAAGGATGTTGTGGTCCCCAAATGTGTACATCCTCAGTACCTTCTTTGGAGTGTGGAATGCCACGTTATTTACCTTATGAATTTATTGTCTTCATCCAGTTTCACATACTTGGTTATTGCCACCCTGTCATCTGGCATAATTGCATGCATCGCTTGTAGCTTGTGTCCGTACGGACAAAGGTTTTCATAACACCCAGTACATTGTCAATGATGGCATTGAAGCTAATGCACTGTAGCATACATCAACTTACTTTGACTTTGGACAGGGTCCTTGTGTATGTGTTAGACATTTTTATCAGACCTGTGGATGCTTTGCAGTTTTCTTGTGTGGAACGTTTCCAGTCTCCTTGAATGTTTGTACTGATCACATCAGTGGTCTCATTGGTGGCATCTTTTGACATGTTCTGGAACGTGTTGTGACCTGTGTGTCCGATCTCATTCTGATAAAACACTCCATTCACTCCATAAACAGAGCTGATGATTCAAACACACACTGATACAGTGCAATGGAAAACAAGTGTTGCTGCCATCAACCAGGTACTTAGGGAAGAAATTGTGAGAGTTTCTCTTACAGATGATGCAAAAATCAGTGTCTCCATATCTTTTCATAAAGTTTTTATTGACAAATAAATTTATAAAGATAATTTAATACACCCTGCACTTCTTAGCTTAAAAAATTAATAGAGAATAACTTTGTCAGACTTTGAAACAAGAAAAATACTTGATTAATTGCAAAGTGAATATGTTACTTTTATAGTTCTATACTTTATTGGCATAATTTCTGAGTAATTGGAAGCTGTACAGATAGTTATGGATTACTTTTGAACAAACAAATTTCCAGTGCTTTTTGTAAGTCTGTAATAAGATGGGACACTTTAATGAGCAGCAATTTGAGAATGTTGTGAAATTTATTCAAGTAAGTTGGGTGAACACATTCCTTTCAGTGAATGAAGATTCAGGGCATTTTCCTGTGGTGTTATTGAGCCCTGTTTGTTCATTTTTCAAAAGATTAAACACATATGTCATCATAATTTCTTTTTTTGTGTACAGTTCCTTGTTGAGTTACTGATAATGATGATGATGGTGATAATTATTATGACACTGTCATTAAGTTATAATCTTTTATGAACACCTTATTATTTGTCATAAATATTGCTTCATTTGGCAGGTCTGATAGCAGGTCTATCTTCCCCTGTGTTATACTCCCTCCCACATGCCAATAATTTTGTCATCATGTTTGCTTTTTGCCTTAATGAGCATGCTTGTTTATATAAAACCCTAGTGCACAGAAGGCTGATGAAAGTTAAACCAAACCTTCAGAATGGTATTTCATTTGAAAGTATTTTCATTGTAATAAATGAGTAGTTTAGGTTATGAAAAGAGCCAGTTATAAATTATGTGTATGTGTATTACTATAAATGTATAATGTTCATTCATTGTTTTTGATACATGTAACACTGTAAGTCATGAATGTGTAGTTTTTACTTTAAGGCACTGGTAATTCTCTGGTTTGCATATTTTTTTAACATAGCAGGTTAATTTCGCGTAAGTTACATGCAACTAACAGCGGTACTTGTAATTGAATCTGAAATTTCAACACTTCTGTTCCTAAAGCTGTCAGGAAATTTGGGATACTAAGATGTTAAACATGATAAGAGTCCCAGTTTATTCTCTTCTCTGTATGTTCTGCAAGATTTAAGTTGGTGTGAGTGACTAATGTACCATTTTCTTTGCAGGCAGAGACAGCTGCTAATAGAATCTGCAAGGTTTTGAAAGTCAACCAAGAAAATGAACGCCTTATGGAAGAATATGAACGGCTGGCTAGTGATGTAAGTAAAATAACTAATTTTTTTTATCCCTTTACATGGATTAGAAATACTGTTCCTTAAAGTGATAACAAAGTAAAATTAATTTTTGATTCTCACACAGCTGTTGGAGTGGATCCGTCGTACAATGCCATGGCTGAACAGTCGCCAGACTGACAATTCATTGGCTGGTGTGCAAAAGAAACTGGAAGAGTACCGTACTTACCGGCGCAAGCACAAACCTCCTCGTGTTGAACAAAAAGCAAAATTGGAGACAAACTTCAACACCTTGCAAACAAAGCTGCGTCTGTCTAACAGACCTGCCTACATGCCAACTGAGGGCAAGATGGTCTCGGTGAGTGTTTGAAGTACTACACTAATCTTCATTTTTAGTAACTTTGGGCCATTGTATCCATTATATAGCAATGAAAGTGAGTAATGTCACATTATCCTTGTGACAAAGTACTTTTACGATTGTGTGCTGCCAATGCATTTGACCAGTATGACTCAAAATTGAACACTGGAAGTGCTGTTTTGTGTGAAGGTATATGTACTGTAATGATTATTGCACACTGTTTTGAATAAAGACTTGTCATCGTGAAGTTTACATCCGTAAGTTAATAGAACACATCCTGTTGTGTTATGTCTCAGTCAGGAGAATAATAAAATTTCAGTTGAACACAACTTATATTCTCAATCAGATATGTAGGCTATTATGTTCTTGTGGCAATTGATGAGACAGGCGTTACTGGCCAAAAGTGACTTATTATAACACATCCCGAAGTGTTATGCCTCAATCGAGGGAATAATAAAATT
>Ga0123353_10004740_pt1 | contig 17621 bp, 8 predicted proteins | sample TergutLab28metaG_3_FD_92763 | JGI IMG/M metagenome (GOLD analysis project Ga0123353, IMG submission 92763) | Labiotermes labralis P3 segment gut microbial communities from Petit-Saut dam, French Guiana - Lab288 P3 | ecosystem: Host-associated > Arthropoda: Insects > Digestive system > Gut ... | reverse complement strand
TCTTGAGCTCGTCTATCCAAGGTCCGCTTCCAATGGGCTGTATTTCTCCACAAATCACAGGCTGGTCCAGTGAGTCAAAATTGCAAACTCCCAATGAGGTTTCCTAGCCTTTTCTTGAAACGGTGATGTTTACAATACTCTGTCATTACTCCGCCTAACAGACAGTGGACTCCACCGGGGGAAACATCATTGCTGAGCTCGTATTAGTAGTCACACCTAGTGTTTCCAGTGCCCTCAAATGGGATTCCAGCTTATCATAAAGTGAAGACAAGGATATCACCTCTTTGGCCTGATGTGCGGAGATGATCATCTTCAAAACTTCCCGCACATACATCTCTACCAAGAGATCTTCTCGGCCGAATTTTGCCTTCAGGCAGGCCACCGTCTTTGGGTAGTTTTCGCAACTGGGCGGAAAGCTTTCCACAATCTCCCTTGCCTTCGTCCCTGCCACCGTGGCCTGCACCAAATACTGAAATTTGTCGTCCGGAGATATCTCCTGGTCTAGGTCGATTTTCTGGAACTGACTCCAAAACGGCAGCCAGTCTTTAAAGTCGCCCCCAAATTTCCTGAATTCAAGTTTCGGCAATTTAAACTTTCTTGAATTTTGTTTACTGGCGCCGGAGGCGCTGTCCTCATTAGCGGTTTGTATGGATTCACACGCAAGCTTCCTTTCTAAGAACTTAGTTTGGTAGTCTTCCGCTACCGCCATCTCTGTGTCTAACTCGGCATCCGCTTCGTCTAACAGCATTTCCAACACCTGCGAGTACAGCTCCCATAATGCCGCCGCTTTTTCTTCCAAGAGGCGGTATGTAACCCGAACAGACCTAAGGTCTGTTTCCACTGCTGCCATCAAGGCATCAAGCTGATTCAAGACCCTATTGAATGCCGCCCGAGTGGCCTTTCTCACCTCAATGCTTTGTCTAGCCCCATCATTTTAACCTCGCACCATTTATCAGTCCTGTCACGGTCACCAGATGTTGCGTATACACGCCACTTAATCACTAAAAGTCAGTCTAGGAATCTAGTACAAACACACCTAATCACACGCACTTTCTTTCTTCACGTACCCTCACGAGTCAGTTCACCATGTAAGACTGTCACTCTGAATCCGAGGTCCAGTCCTACCAACGGCAAAACACAAAATTCGCTATGGTAGTCCGGTTCATATCCGGTACACTCCTCAGCTCAACTGACAGCACTCCCATGGAAATGAGTCATCCAAAAAGTCAGGGAATTTCACATTAGTGTTTATACCTCATGAAAAGCGTGTCTGAGGAGTTGAAATGCATTGTAGACTGATGTAATATCAGGACAGTATTTAAAACAAAACGTACTTTCAGGTTTTAATATTGTACGTACCGTGCATGATGCAAAATTTTAATATTGTATGTACCATGCATGACGCAAAATACAGTTTATGAAACCAACCTACCATGCACTGCATGTGCACATAATAGATACACAACCTCCTACAAGTTATGACACGCAAGAAGTTGGAGATTGTGTATCAATTGTGTGCATGTAAGGTTGGTTTGGTAAATTGATAACCCTCAGGTGTTCATATACAGTAACTAAACCACCATGTATTCTGTGTCAATGTGCCATTAATTATGCTGGGGAAACAGCAAGGCTGCTCTCTGTGTGGCTGAGGAAATGTAAACAGAATCTGAAACAGGGACATCAGAAAATATCCAAATTGGCCCAGTATACCTATGAAGGTCACATATTTTGGAATGAAGTCAAGCTCCTCCAGATAGAGCCCAGCAGCAGGCATGGGGAATATGAGTTGTCAGGGCACATGGCTTGCCTGGAGAACACCATCTGCCAACCTCATTTGGAAATCTCTGCTATTTGGATCCCACTAATCAGTAAGGAGGTTGACAAATAACATGCAAAAGTGATGGATTCTGGAAGTGAACCTGTAGGCAGGTACTGTCAAACATACTAGTTCTGTGCTGCTAAGGGTATTGAAAACCAAGAGCAACTACAGCAATGCTCAACCAGCTGACTAGTTGTACAGTATTGCAGGCTATAATGGACAGACACAGTCAACTTTATGGGATCTGGATATGAAGTACACTTTATCTATGGCAAGAAGTTAGACAGTATATTCAATTTTAAAAGGCAGTGGAATTTGGTGTCTGCATCATTTCCTACTGCTGAAAGAACGGTTGTAACTACAACATTCTAACCACCAGGACCACCTACAGAATGCCGTTGTTTAGTGAGAGAAAATATCTACAGTGACCATTCATGTATTTCATTTACCATTGTACATGAAATTTGGATAACTGTATTTTAAAAACTGCTGTTGAAATATATTGTATTTACTTATTTGATTTTTATCCAAGTTTGATCCTAGTGTAAACAGTTATCACATAGTGACACTTATTTCAGAGGAAATGTAGTTTTGTGTTTAAATTTAATGTATGTGATTGAAAAAAATCTAATCCAGTGAATTCAGATGTTCTACACCATTGTCAGCACCATGTTATTGAGCACGTGATTCCCCAGAGTTTGGAAGGACCATGTTGCCTTCGTCTTCAAGGGTAGTCAGTCCATGGACTGAAAGAGTGACCCAGTGTCATGTCTCAGGAGCACTGCTATGAGAACATGAAGCCTTGCTTCCTTCAGGTGTTGAAAGGGGTAGGGGATTTATTTAGTAGCTGAATGACTCAGTTTTCCAAAAGGACTTTCTTCTGTGGAGTTAGCTGATTGATTATGTTGTTAATTGAAATATCTAATTATTGTTTACAGCTTACCCTGTCAGATTGTAATGTATAGTTTTGTTGTTGCAGTACTCCCTGGTCATATTAACAACAACTTCTATAAATTCTGCTTCGGCAAACTGTAACAAATCAGACTCAAATTAGGTTTGTTTTGCTGTTTGTTGTGCCTATATTATGAGCTTGCCCTGTGGACACACAATAAGAACACATTTAATATGTGCCTGTCAACTGTTTGGCTTGGCTTTCTTTAACCATTTATTATGCAGTGGTTACTAAGAGGGCACTTACTTTATCTGACAACTAACACTTGTCACTTACTGCTGTTTTTTCTATTGCACATGAGGGCGGTCAGCTTAATGGGCTCCATTAGCATGATGAAGAAGCTGACAGCAAATAGTAACCAGTAGTTGTCAGGTAAAGTAACGTGCAATTTTCTTTGACACTGAGAAGGTGCGTTTTGCTCACATTTTGTGTCTGTGGGTTGTGAAAGATTCTGACAATAAGCAGCGAATTACTTCACTAAATACAATTAACCATCTAGTCTTTGTAATGGAAAAGCTGCGTGTCCTCTGCTGTGTTTGTGTCCTCACACCCATAGTGTCTGAAAATTTTGAATAGGAATTCTGATTTTATCCTCAGTCCACACTCTTCTCTATTTACAGTCTTTTATCTTACCTGTGGATTAATTTTTAACAAGAACTGAATTTTGAAATGTTATTCACATGCCCCTAGGCTTCAGAGGCATGAGAGTGCATCTGAACAGGTTACAACTGCTTGCATCTGCTGAACAGTTGAAGTCAGGTGCCTAACCTTAATTCAGGACATGCCTGTACGAGGACACGGTACAAGTTGTCTCTGAAGCACAGAGCTTTTGTTTGATTAAGAGCAGCAGCACACAGTGAACTGTGTTCTGTGTAACCTACTAGGTGACACCCATCTGGTACTGTTCATGGACACTTCCAATTGGAGCGATGCAAATCAGTTTTTTACTCAGTGTCATAAGGCGGCTGTTGGACTCTAGTTTGTTAAATAGGTGCCAAACCCTGAAGGAAACTGCTGTCTACACTGTCAGGCTATCTCATCGTATCTGTTTGACCAAACATGTGTTGTATCTCACATCATTTAACATTCAGCTGCACTTGATACAATGTCATAAGGCACTCCATCTTTTTGCAGGTAGCACCTCCTGGCCTGTGATGGTAATCTGCTTCCTACTTTTTATATTGCAGTTACCAGCATCTGAATTTGAACTGCTGCTGCTAAACATTAAGAGTCAGATACAATTACTCACGCTTTCATGCAGTACTTCGACATATACAGTGGCTTCACGATCAGCACTTGGTTCAGGAGTGCTGGAGGTATATGTTGGGGTCGTGATGTCTGGCGTCTCTCTCATGATTCCTGCAACATCATGCAAGTGCTGGAAAGAAGACTTCATATTGCTGAATTTTTTTGGAATCAGGCTGGCAAGATCTATCCTTATGTATGAGAGGATGATACGTGCTGTTCTGTGTATAGGTGTTTGCAAGTAGTTACAAATAGGAGCAAAAATGACGTTATTAAATTGGTATGTTACAGGTAGTGAGGGAGATAGTGAATTTGCCAGAAGATGGTAGCAGTGGACAGGATACCTGAGTTTGTGTGTCAGGATATGCATGTGCTTGTAGGTAGCACTGCCTCATGCATTGTTATTCTGTCAAATATAAATGTACAGGGAGTACTTTTTATTATGTCCATGAGCACAGCAGTTATTGTGGTAGCAATCTGACATATAAAGCTTGAAGTTCCTGGCAGTGTAGAGTCCCCTTTTTCTTGTGCATTTCATTTTACCTTATTCAATAGGAGGTTCTCACAGTGTTGACCTCCAGCTTCTATAAGTAGGTCTCACACATTCGAACAGTATTCCCTTGCAAGTGGTGAAGCCCTTGTCTTAAAATTTTGTTTCATTTTGAAGAATGTTCTTAACTCTAGCAAAGAACATGGTATGTCCTACATTTTTCTTTGTGTGTTCAGTCTCTGAGTAATGGTGTCAGAATTAATTTAACAAGCTGATGATAACATGTTTCTCTGAAAAACAAGATTCCTGTGGCTCTGTGAACATTCACTGCTTGCCAGATGCCATGTATGGGGTTCTGTAAAGCACATTATTGAACTGTATGGAGATTTTTTGAACACCAATATCTGCCATTTTGGCTGTTTATATTCCTGCTTAATGTAAACCATGATGCATCTGGGAAAGAGACAAGTTTTTATATTTTATTTTTATCCAGCACTGAACCTATCATTTCACAATTTTCCACCATCTTGTATATTGCACTTTTACACATCACTGTTAATGGGGGATCTGTTGTAAAAGCTTTTGGTGACTTTTTTCCATGATTCATTCTTTGCAATTGTAATAGGCCTAGACCAAGACTGTCTGATGTCCTTGTGCAATATAGAGGTGTCTACCAAGTGCTTCTTCCAGCCATGCAGTTAACAGTGGCTATAAGACAACCAAGATGTGGCTATGAAGCCCACACCTGCAGAGCTTGCATTTTCCTGTGCTGCAGAACACAGTAAATCTACATCTGTGTAGCTGTTTGGACAGAACTTTTAAAGTTATTCTGCTTAGGTTTCTTTTGAAGAAGTCTGTGTCTGGCATTTTTTTGTTGAAATCTGAATTGGATTGGTGAGCGTTAGTAAATAGCTTCACTGTTTCATAATCCATATCTATGAATAATTGCACTAGGACACACTTGGTAGCTGTTGGCATGAGGGTGAAGTGGCAGGCCTGTCATGGCGGAAGCACTGTGCATGTACCACCTAACATTCACCACGTGTTTAAGTAATGTCCAAATTGGCTGAAGCTGCGAATGTATTTGTAACAGAGCAAATGTTTTTGAAAGATGTATTATGCTGCCTGGGTCTTTTGCTGTGAGCCTAACAATGACCGCGTCATGTTGAGTGCAGCTGTGTACAGTGTTCAGGGAGCTTAGCTATCAAGTAATTTCTTCACTGCCTTACTGACAATATTACAGTTGTCAGTAAGGCCAACAATACACATCAGTTTCTGATACAGGATTTGTGGAAGTATTTATGACATTTATCCATGCAGTATTTCACATGTCTTTGTCCTATGGTTCTTAGTGTTCACCATCAAACTGAATACAGATTTTTGTAACTGCTGTATTGTTTTGCAGTCTACAAAACTAAGTTATGTGTCTGATTTTGGACTTTGGCCGTGATGTAGATGAGAATTACACTCTTCTGTGTTGTTATGCAGTGAGTAGTGGTAATTCTTTGCCGACGTTTGGGGGCCAATTGTCCCGAAACGTCAGTAAGGAATCATCACTGTTTGCTACATAGTAACATAGAGCAGTTCTCAAGGCTATGTGCATTTTGAAGACTAGTTCCACACACATAGTTTCAAGAAACAGGTCTTCTGGAATGTGATGCCAGATGGTCGGTTCAGTAGTTTGTGACATTCTGAAGGACTGTAGTGCCTTGTCCCTGCAGATGAAGGCACTGTGATCCTTTTAAACTACTTGCTCAGTGATAGAGTGTCATATCCCAGAAGATTTCAGTCTTCAGCAACACTCCTAAGAGAACCCAAAATATTGCACAGTTTCAAGACCATACATTAAAAGATGCTAGAAATTCTCCAACTGATAAGTTTCCATGACCACCATATGGTTGCTGCTGATGATAGAATTATGGGGCATCTTATCACGTTATATTCTTGTCACCCTTCATGAGAATCAGGCAGATGAACACAACAATGGGCAGTTAGAGACCCAGAACCTGTGGACATTATTACATTAGCCTGCTGTCTAGTGTATGTATGTTTGGCCTCTAGCTAACTAACCATGTGTATTTTTTTGTTGTACAGTGTGACATGGTGCACAGCATGCCCACTGAGATACCAAATGTTGACATTTGCTACCCACTGGAAGAGGCTGGGTAGACTTCAGAGCTGGTGTGGCTGTATGCCTGCATGAGGAGCCAGAACCTCATTCTCCAGTCATCCAGCTGATAGTCTCTTCACTGTGCTGGCTGCTGAAGGTGGGAGATGATGTCATTTGGGTCTTGTTGTTACTGACTGTCAAGGTGTAGACACTGACTGAGCTGGTTCATCGTATGGTCCAGTGCTCTATTGCCATGTTTTGTAGCAAAAAAGTTTCTTGACCAGATTAGCAACTAAAAATTCCCCAAGGAATCCCCTCTAGCATGGAGTTAATCTGTCATTTGTATGCAATTGACTAAGCATTGCTTTGTCAGTGGATACTGCGCTAGTTACTTAACAGCTGAAAGATGATGATAGTTTGTTGAAATACTTGTACATACCTTCGTAGGAGAGCTTGAAGAAGTTTTCCTTCTTTGTGTCATTGGTGATCCCCTCCGGTATTACCAGCAGTACGGTCATATCACTGTGGTCAACCACTCGGAACATTTTTGGCTTCTTAATTTCGCCAGTTATAACAACACTTGCTTCATCTTTTACCAGTGAAGGACCTATGATATATGTGGATAATACACTTGAAAGGTATTGCAGAATTTGTGAGGTACTTGGACACATTATACAACATTGTATATGTTTATGGGTGCACATGAACGAGGGGTTAAGTAAGTGCTATTTCTGTGACTTGCATACTTTCTTCTGCAAACAAATACCCATGTTATGACACAGGCTTAGAATGCAGAATGTTGTAGCATGTTTGAAGGAAATTAACTTCTTCCTGTGGGACAGCATTGCTAAAATGTTTGTGGGCTGTGTAAATTGTGTGAATATGAATACTGGTGTCTTGTGGAGTGTGACTGAGTGTGTGCTTATCGTCCTTCATGAAGACAAGTTAGGAAATATCTGCAGACCATAACACTTGTGGGGTGTGTGCTGTGTTGCTGTCACTAGATTTAAATGTGTGTATTTGCAAGCATCGAAGATGCATATATTTGAAATGTACCTGTCCACATCTTACTCAGAGCACACTGTAAGTTTTCTCAGTATCTTAGCAATGGATATACAGTTGATTATAATCAAAATCTTTTACATAGTAAGATAAAATATTTAAAATTCAAAATGCTGTATTTTAATATTTAGATCCTCATGTTTTTGTTTGCTCTTAGCTTTAAACTGACAGAGAACACTCTCTAAATTGTAAAGAACACTGATGGCTAGATATTGCCATAAATGTGCACGTGTGTGTGGGTTGTCTTCATGTCAAGTGGTTGTTATTTTTGTCTGATTTGAACTGATATGGGTGTCACATTTTAGTAACAACCCAAATATGAAATTTCATAAAAATCTATCCAGTGGGAGTTATGCTGTATCAAGCAGAAAGCCAGAGAAACAGACATAATGGAGCTAATAGTTGCTCTTCCGAACTGCCTTGTCATTTTACCTAACAAGTGTTTGTAACATCAGTACACTTCTGCCAGACTAAACGGTGAAGTGTGTGGGAAGGTAACAGCAGTCCTCATAGTCACTGTCACGAGAACCACTGGGTAACTCACTTTTCACAGTTTCTGACTTAACCCCACTTCAGGCAAACTTGCAAATTATATAAAATATAGATTAAACCAGGTGAAATATTAGTAATGAATTATGGATGCAGGAGTATGGAGAGTAAACAAAGCATGTAAATGACATAAATGAGAATTTTATGACATCCATTGACCATTTACTAGACAAAGAAGTAAATGCTCAAATATGTTCTGCTCTTAAAATCAGTCATACAGTTGAAGGAACGAGAAGAGAAATGCATATAGAATTTTGGTGGGGAAATCTGAAGGAAAGAGGTCACTTGAAAAGCCATAAATGTCGGTGGGGGCATAAAATTAAAATAGATCTTATAGAAATTGGCTAGGGGTTCATAGATGGAATTAGTGTGGCTCAGGATAGGGGCAGATGGGAGGTTCTTGTGAGTGTGCTGATGGACCTTTGTGTTCCATAAAATGTGGGGACTTTCTGACCAGCTAACGAAATATTAGCTTATCAAGAGGAACTCTGCTGCATGGACTTAGTTTGTTAGTACAGTTGAAAGTAGTATGGTATGTAGGGTGATTCAGGAGAGTGCCAAACTTCAGGGTACATTATTCATGAGATTTTCATGGAAGTACTTTCAGACAGGCATTTAGATCAGAAACTTTTGGAACATAATCCGCAGTAATGTTACCCAAAATCATGATGAGTATATCCCTGTGATTGTGAGATTCATCCTTAATCATCCTGTATAGGAACAGATGGAGACAGTGTGAATAGAATGGATAAAGGAAGCTGTCAAAATACCATGTAACATGGAATTGTACATGTACAGGGTGAAGAGTAAACAAGAGAGAGTGATCACTTTACGAAAAGGGATTCGAGGCTGTACAAGCTATATGATGGCAACACTGTAAAATCAAAAACCATTAGAAGTATTTAACCTAAAATGCTGATACACAAATTATGTACTGGCTGTTGCCAAACACAGGTTTTGTTTGACAGGAACTGTGCCTAGTTCCAGCATTGTATTGTAACAAATGGATAATTGTCATTTACCTGGGCTGATGATTAAATAGTTGCCAGCATTTTCATTTAAGCTCAAGGAGGTGATAGTGACATTCACATCATAAACATCACTATCACTAACATTGAAGTTAACACTGACGTGCCACTTGTATATCCAGCTTCCATTTGGACAATGTCCGGTGTCTGTTTCTGGGCCGAATTCTATGATGTTGCTATCTTCCAGGGTTTGGTTGCAGGCTTCTTCTTCATTCACTTGAAGTAATTGAATTATGGTAAATGTAACATTGTAATGTGTACTGTGAGGATGTCAACCATTTTATTGGGGTACTTGAATGAGAGCTGACCTAACACATTGGGAATTTTCTGCAATAAAATTACCTTCCAGATGATTGGTTTGGTAAAACTTAGTTAGTCTGGCATGGCTGGGGAATAGAGTGCTCTAGTATATCACTTTTGCTGATGGGATGTTGCCTTACGAAAGCAGTTTTAATATGATGTGATGAAAATATGAAATAAAAGAAGTACAGAATTATTATACAAAACACTGAAAACAATAAAATGTCTTGCAATAAAGATATAACATAAATGAAAATCAACAGAATGCACTGATGGGCAGCAACTAGTGACCATTCTCAGGTGAAATAATGACCGTGTATGAAACAATGTTTACTGGTATCAAGACAGAATCCTCATCGCAGAGCAACTGTTTTGTCCCTGCAATGAACGTTGTTCCATTATTAAGGGTCTGACTGAGAGTTTTCAAGACCTACTCTGAGAGCAATTTTCCTTTGTCATGTCCATAGGGTGGAACTTTGTGTACACAGCTTCCCATATTATTTAGTGCCAACATGTGGATTCCTTAACCAGAATACGACGATAATGACTTAAGTATCTGCACAGTGTAACAGCCTAGAAGACCACAGTCTGACAACTTTTTTATTGGTATCAACATATTAACAGTCTGCAGTTATGCTTTTCTGAACTAGATGAATTCAGCCCGTATAAGCAGAGTAATTTCTTCTACATATCATGTCAGTTGGGGATACATGGTGGTGCAGTCGGTTGAGTCACTGCACTATAAGACGGGGTCATGGGTTCCATTCCCGATGGAATCATTAGGATTTTTCATTGACATAATCCTTCCGGCCACACTGTGTTCTTGGGGGTTGAATCAGCCTGTAAGAGAACTGAGTACCAGAGATGTCTCCTGAAGGTAAAGGTGGCCGGTGTAGAGAGCTGACAACCTTACCACCTCCATGTGCTGATTGTATAGAAATTCTGGGAGCCTCAACCTCCTGGAACCTCAAGAGCCTGTCCAGGCCTGCAATATGGTAGCTGTATATTTACCTTTACATATTACTTGGGTTTATTTCACTTCAGGTATGTTACCTTTCATGTTGTTTCTGTAGGACCAGTTGATGTTCCTGTAGTTGCTGTAATGCCTGTAGCTGTCAGTCTGCAGCCAGTCCGCCTCAGCCTCTGTGCATCGGACATCTATGAATGTCATATTGGTTATGAAGACACACATATGGACGTACACACATTCATACATACATAGATATATACATACAGCATTGTACTTAAATATATATGTTTGGTGCTGCGACATTTCGACAGTTCTTTTGTTATGTATTAGCAGTATTGGTCTTGATTTGAATGTTTATTGAATAATCATGACGATTCGACAGCAACAAAAAAACATAAATATCTCACTTACAAACTTCCAAACCCTGTCGGCAGCAATAAATGCGCTATTCTATATAGCATGTGTTTCAATATTAATTTGCTGCTATACAGGGGTATAGAAATGCTGTTTTGACGCAGTCACAATCTTCAGGGAGCTTACACCATTGTTTTTAAAACGTACAACACTATATAAAATGTGAAGTTTGTAGTTAAGTGTACAGTATTTAAATTCTAACTGTAAAATTGCAGTACAGTTCATTGTTGGTTACAAGTTGTCTCCTGTACAGCAGTTCCTACAAATGCGCATTGCTTTGATCCTAACTGGATCCTGCCCCTGTAATTTGTGTCTTGCATTAGGAGACGTTAGTAGAACTGTTGTACAGGGGACAACTTGTAACCAACAACCAACTGTACTGCAATTTTAAAATAACATTTTACGTACCGTATATTTAACTAAAAACTGCACATTTGATATGTTTGGTTATTGTAAAACTGTTTTATTGCTGTGCGGTCTAACAACACTTGTATAAGCTCACTGAAGATGGCGACTGCATTGAAATATGTAGCAGCAAATTAATTGTGAAATATGGAATATACAGAACGGTGCATTTATTGTTGCTGATTGTGATTGTAATTTGATTCATAGTGCACGGAATGAACAGTATGAAATTGCTTGTATGTCTAGACAAATATTGGGAGCTTGATGACAGGGCCTGCTGCAGATGGACACATTCTGTTGCTTACTGTACAGAACTTTGTGTGCTTGGCAGCTTCACCTTACAGTTTGGAATTCTGACTTTAATCTACATTGATATTCAGGCTGATAAGAGGCTCCTGTACAATATCTTATCTGCTGCTGTCTCGAACATGCGACTCTGCCTATTGTCAGCAACACAGCAATCTCTCTTAGTCTCACAATCCTTATGTTGCTCTGTGTTGTCAAGCCTTACCAGTTTCTCCACCTCTGAATCATTTCTGGATAGGCGCTTGTGACCTTTCTTACTGCCTCGTCCCTAACCCCCTCCCCCCCCCCAGACCTTGCTGGATAAGATGACGAATGTTGCATTTATGTCCCTTTGGCTTGTGTGACATCACGTTCAGTAAAGCAGACGGTGTGGTGTCAAGCGTCGGGTTGGTATGTGGAGAGTGAATTCGGAAAAATGCAAGAGGAAGAGATTGTGGCTTGTTTAGAGGCAATAGTTTGCTACTTGTGTAGGGAGGGAGGTAGGCCACGATAAACCTCATTTGAGGACAGCCTGTGTCCTGCTCTATAGTCTCTGAATACACTCGACAGTGCTTAGCACCTGACCGTCATGTGACAGTACATCTACACGGTTCGTCAGTGCTGCAGGAATATTAACCCTTTGTCTTTTACGTCTTAGAATGACACTGGAATGCAAACTTAGCCCGCCATTACACGTCTTCACACCTGAAACAAAGACCGGAAGGCTGCGGTGGTTCGGTTGCTCCGGCCCTAGCCACAGAACGTGACGTATTACCATTCGTACTATTCTATCATACAAGTTCGTAAAACTGTCATTTTAGTATTTACGAATTTTAGTATTTTGGAATTGACAGTCCTTCTAAAGCACGATATTGAAGGGAATCTAGAGGGAAGGATAAAAATGACGGTACGGCGAGAAAGAAGACGCAAGCAACTACTGGATGACCTTAAGAAGATGAAAGGATACTGAAAATTGAAAGAGGAAGCACTAGATCGCACTGTTTGGAGAACTGACTTTGGAAGAGGCTGTGGACCTGTTGTGAGAGAGACTGCAGAATGAATGAATAAATGAGTGTCAGTTAATGGGGTGTTATAGAGTGCCGTGTTCTTAATACTAGATTTAATGAAAACCGGTTAGTCACAATGATATTGATGGTTACTGTATAATTTGAAGACGGACAGACAGACGGCCTTTGAAACCCTCAAACTAACAAGGGGATCACGCGAAGTTTAATGTGAATTATTTGAAAGTACTCACCGGAATGCAGACAGCTGAGCGAGTATGTTATCGCCAACAGGACACAAATAGGTTTCATTGGTGATGGTCCGTCCACCGAAGATGTCAGTTTGTAACTGAACTGCTTTATGAAATGTAGCACTGCTATCGGATAAGATAACAACGTATCGATACGGTGTCTGATATCACAATGCCTATAAACGTAGCAACATCCGTTGCAATTCGTCTGACGAGGCTGGGATGTGCTCTACAGTTTGTATACTTGGCGAACTGAAGGAGAAGATTGAACTGTGTCATCTATTCCGGTTCTAACGGGTACACGAGCTACCTAGGCACTGTTCTAACCGGGCATGATTTTAGCACCACTGCGGCCTGATCATTGAGGTTTACGTTGATTATGTTGACAAAATTCGTTCTTGGGTATTGTGACTACAGTTTTATTTATTTAAGTGGAAGGAAGTGGTCGTGGCCAGTCCCAGCATGGAGGGACTGAGAAGAACCACAGTAGGATAACAGCGCTCCAGACTTGAAGCGAGGACCTCTCGAACGAAGCAGGGCTGCTCTGTCGCTATTGACGAAAGTAATTCGTGCGTTGCTGTGGACAGGGTAAAGTCTCGATGTTCGGGATCTCGATCTTTCATGACCACACATTTTAATAATACTGTCTCGGCCATTTTTGACTGATTACAACGAATCGGGATGAGACCACATGGGACAGTTGGCTTCTTGCAGTCTCTTGCTGTTCTGTAGATCATACGCAGTTCAGTCAAGCTCTGTATCAGGTTGTCTGCTTTTGCGCTTAAATAACTTAGTGTATTCTGTGCTTCCATAAAGTGTATATTGTATTGAAAATCCAATTCATGCTCTTGTGCGTTTTGAAGGGAATGTTCGTTGAGTGCCAGATAGAATTCCTCCGATTAAGGAGCGACTCTCCAACTGCACTGACCACCACATTCCCCTCCTTCCATCCACCTGCAACAACCCTTGTGGCTGACGCCATACTGAGACATTTTCACCGCCCACCCTATTCCTTATATAAACCCCATATTGGGCTACACGCTTCCTTTGGTTTCTTGAACCCTGAGGATGGGACCGATGGATTGTCCTGAGACGTCGGTAAGAAATTATCACTACTCGCTCCGTAATAACCCTCAGAGCTAACCACACGTAAGTACCACTCAGTACACCCCAGACAGAAATCATGACACACCCACTGGTCCCCTCTCACACATTGTTTTTTGCTCTTTCCTACAGACGTGCGCCAGACACACCATCTGAGTCTCCCTCCAACGCCTACAGCGGTGGGCCAACAGAGCCCAAGGACGACGTATCCCGCCTAGGATACTACAGACCAACTACACGCACGCACGTCACGCGCCTTATCTGCTTAGGTGACGCCATTCACCACATTTCGGCACCCTCCTGCACACAGTCTTTTCTCATATATACTTTGTAAGACATGATGATGATATCTCAACATCCGCTACTCACATTATTATTTGTCTCTTAGAGCCAACATTGTAGACCTGATGATGGCCTCCGAGTAGGCCGAAACATATTGTTTCATTAACACCCTGCTAATAAACCAGTTGTGTTCGACCTACATTATCCTTAACTTATTCACAATGCGTTTTGTTTTGATGTGTCCACAACTGCAAAACAACTCTGTGGTAAGCCAAAACAGGCATTTCTTGTTGCTACGTAATTCTTATAGACCGGTACTGCATAAAAAAAAAAGTTATGTGCGGAGGTAAAATATGTGTTTTTCCTGACCAAGCCATGAGGGCATACAGAGAGAATAGAGGTATAGCTCCATTCATTCTTAACCTCGGAATTATGTGAAGGTGAGTGGTTAACTTCATGCCTCTACAGCTTTTTCTCGTGGGAAAGGACCCCGGTACCCATTGGAGGTTTGTGTGCCCTACAGCCGGTCTTGACGACTTGTAGAGAAGTGTCTCCTTGACATCACAACGGAAGCCTGGAATTTCACAGGAAGATCTCTTGTCCCTACCAGTACCAAATTGCAAAGAGCATGTCATGTCATATTCGAATCTCCGTCTGTCCCTCCGCATGGAACAACTCGGCTCCCACTGGACGCATTTTCATGAAGCATGATATTTGAAAACTTTTCTTACATATATCGTGAAAATTAAATTTGCATTAAAATCTTACAAGAATAACTGGCACTTTACATGAAGATTTATGTACATCAGTGATAGTATCTCGCTGAATTCTTCTTAGCATGAGAAATGTTTTATCCAAATTTTTGGAGAAAAACACAAATTTTATGTTCAACATTTTTTAAACTGAGTCGTTTATAATATAATGTGGAAAAATATGGCAACAGATGACAATATAATACAATATAATACGACGCAAGCGCTTTGCATGCTACGTAACTAAGGCTACAAACACACTCAGAATATGCCTGGATAGCGTAGTCAGTATAGTGCCTCCCTCTGGGGTGGATATTTCGAGGATCGAATCCCGGTGTGGAAGAGATTTTCCCCACCCGTCCATACCATCCGTTGAGCCTACCCTAGCCTTCTGCACAATGGGTACTGGGTCTCTTTCCCGGGGTTAAGTTGGCCGGGGTGTGGTGTTGATCACACATCCCATCAATTGCTGACGTTAAAAAAGAGTAGAGCTATAACCCTACTCCCTCTCTGCGCCTTCATGGCCTGTTGTAAGTTGAACTTTATCTATTACATACACTCAGAAAATGTAAAACACTTTGCTTTTCCACGGCAACGATAGTTACATGAACGCGCCTCAGAGGTACGTTATACGACATTGCCTGTCTTGTTTCGTTCTTGGCTTCATCTTCGTATTTAACGAGACCAGTGTATCACTGTTGGGTGTTAACGATCACGGTCCTCAAATCACATCAAATCTCACTGCCCCTTTATCGATAAAACAAAAACAATGCTTAACATTTAATTCCGTATAACAAATAATCACGAGGGCCGAAACAGCTCGGCCGGGCTGCAACTGACGACTGAGGAATCGTCGCGTTTAGAGTTTCATGAAGGGTAAGAGATCTTTCTCTCCACCAAAGAGTCCAGACCAATTCTGGGGTCCACAATGTCTCCTATAGAGTGGGTACTCTGGGTTATTTTTCCGGGAGTAAAGCGGCCGGCTTACAAGGCTAAACACTCACGTGCGTCAAGTGTCGAAGCTATGAATATGTAGAGCTATAACTCCACTCACACGCATGCCTCCAAGACGTGGTTAACGGACAAACTTATTTTTATCCTTATACTGGAAGCTACTAACACGGCAGTGACACGAAATTCAGTTATAACTGTAATTATCTCCTTTCGTAGGATATGAAAACTTTGTAGTAGACGTTTGTGAGTTGCATAATTCCTAAACTTACTGTTTTGTTGTTTTCACAGAAAATTGCTTGTATTAAAATTTAGGCTACTTCGATCTCAATGACGACAAAAAAAATATATGTATAACGACGTGGTGAAGTTTAATACAGTGACAGACAATGGCGTCGCAAGGTTTTTTGATGGCCGGTGCGAGCAATCACAATTACCACCCCGACATAAATTATGAAAAAAAATCACAATTCTTTACTGACTTTCCTCTTATTTGTCCCCTGGTGACAGATTACGCTATAAGATAAAGTATGCCACTATGTAGTTTCTCTCTGCACCGCTAGGTAGCGAAGTCATGCTTGTATGAATATGCACATGCTGAGGGACAGGTATTACACCTAATATTCTCATCTTCACATTACGTTACCTGTACAAACGATTCGGTGAATACGTGCCTTATATAATTATGTAGCCAGAACCTAACGTCTGTCGTTTGTACAATAAACGCCCGAGTTAAGACGGATCGAATCGCAACTCCCCTTTCCCGCGCTTCTACGACCTTTATAATAGTAAATAAGACCCCCCACAGAATAGATTAAAAATCGCATTTTGATTACCTAACTGCCACCGACACCCAAGTCGATTATCTGCACTTTGCGAACTGACGTTGGCAGCTCCTCAGTGGGTCTGAAACTGAACTTAGAGACGAGTTATCGGCTTCGCAACGCTTTTACGTTTTGGCAATATTTTTCAACTTTAAATTCTTTCCACCGAAATCTGTACCAGAAAAGAAGGGATTTGATGCACAGGATGTTAAAATCACCATGGAAGACAAGAAAAGCCACCACTATGGAAACGAAGCTTAAAGCTTCGAGACAACTAGATGAAAGTGAACGAAGTTCTATCTATTTATTTTCATAACACTTTGGTATTTTTGGCACGAAGTTGGTTTTCGGAAAGGAAACTCCAATTTTGTAACGCTGCAAAGCGACAGTCGTCCAGGAATCGTCTGTGCTCAGACGTGTGGCTGGCAAGCACACGTTTTCGTTAGTCAGTGAAATATTTAGGTGGGCTGTTACAGAAATGACTGCTGTGAAGGGCTTTGTTTGGGGATTATGTCTTGTTGGAACTACATTTCAGTTTACCGAGATTATCGTATTCATAGTACCATGTACCGGCGCTTTTACTAGTATGTGATGGTATGAAACGGTATGATGTGAAGGCATCTTACTGACGGAGGCACTTTACATGAATATTATTAATACAAAACTCTGGGGGGGGGGGGTAGTCTTGTACTTTGTTTTCATTCGAAAAAAATTATCACAAAATGCAAAAGAAATCTTGTCTGATAAAAGTTTGCACAAATTTATCAGCATTACTTCGTTATGGGAAATCGCTATAAAAAATCGCATTGGAAAATTGCCGTTGT
>Ga0123353_10004739_pt1 | contig 17621 bp, 16 predicted proteins | sample TergutLab28metaG_3_FD_92763 | JGI IMG/M metagenome (GOLD analysis project Ga0123353, IMG submission 92763) | Labiotermes labralis P3 segment gut microbial communities from Petit-Saut dam, French Guiana - Lab288 P3 | ecosystem: Host-associated > Arthropoda: Insects > Digestive system > Gut ... | reverse complement strand
GCACTTTCTCAAAAGTCACATCGTCAATTATGCGTGGGAATATATTGGTTAAGATTTCGCCATATTTGACGGTCTGCCCTATGTAGTTAATATTTCGCATATTGTCCTGCAAGTTGCTTGTGCTGAACGGCTTGCCACGTTTCGCCCTAATTCCTTTTGCTTTCAGTTCGTTTGCAATCTGTTTCTTGCTTTTGCCGTTTGCATAGTCTGTAAAAATCTTGCGCACTACTTCCGCTTTTTCTTCGTCTATGTGAACTTTCTTATCTATCACTTTGTAACCATAAGGAAGATTGCCACCAGTCCAAAAACCCTTTTCAATGTTCATGCGATTGCCACGTTTGATTTTTTGCGATAACTCGGCACTATAGAATTGGTTGTAACCCTCAATTACGCTTTCAAGCAAAATGCCTTCGGGGGAATTGCTTATTAACTCCGTTGCCGATACTACCGCAACACCATTTGCCTTTAGTTCTTTCTTGTAAACTACACTTTCATATTTATCACGGCTGAAGCGGTCTAACTTGTAAACAAGTATAATCGAAAAGTGTTGCTCTTTGTTTTTTGCGTGTGTAATCATTTTTTGAAAGTCTGGTCGTTTGTCATTCGTTCCTGTCATGGCGCGGTCAATATACTCGCCTACAACAGTTATTCCTTGTCGTTCTGCGTATTCATAACAAACTTTGAGTTGCCCCTCAATGCTTTGTTCCGTTTGCCTTTCGCTTGAATACCTTGCGTAGATGACTGCTTTTTCCATGGTTGATTTTACTCCTTTTTAATTTTTACTTCAACCCAAATTATATATCTTTTGAGGGTTGAGGGGTGGGGAACAACTTATATCTCCGTCGGGCATCGAGTATGGGGAACACAATCAAAATGCACAACCAAACGGAAACGGCAAGGGCGGACTATTTCTACAGTTCATATTTATGGCTGTATAATGTCCGTGCATTTTACCCTTGCCGTTTTTGTTTGCGTTGTGCTACCAAAAGTGTTCCCCATACACGATGACTGACGGAGTTTTATAATCCATTTAAGAACGGTATTAGTCAGTTTAAGTTTTGTATAAGTTCGTTAATGGTTGAAATTTTTTAGTTGTTTTACAGTTTATAGCACCGATAGGCACACGGTGTCACATCCCGTAACATCGTGTCTGCATTTTGGCACATTGCAGAACAAGCTATCCCTTTTCAATATAAGTGAGTTTCCTTACATTTTTAGCAGACACAAAAGCAACACCACCGAAAAACGAATGACGGCATTTTTGGGGTGTCGGTTGCAAGAGGAAGCGGTCATCAAAATTGGGTGGTATCAACTTCGTGACAGAAACACGGGTGATTTTTTATCGCCTAAACCGCTTTATAGAACCGTTTCTCCAAAAGTAGCAGAAGCATTTGCGGATAGAATTGCAACGCTTTTAGTCGATTGCTACACCGAATATGAAAAATCTAAAGGGTTGGAAGCTGACGAAAATTTTGTTTGTAACGCAAAAAGCGGTCTACGTGAGAATTGTATCAAACCAAAAATTCTCGTGCCGTATAGTCAAAAAATCTTTTGAAACACGGCAGTCAAAACAGCCAATTTTAAGAACAAAAATTTTTTTCATAAAAGGAATGTATTCTATGAGTGCAAAAAGCAAAAAATGGAAACACGAAAACAAGTTTTTCATAAACTTCAAAACAGGCAGAATTCAATTTCACTTACAATGCCAGGATTGCCCGCACGATTGCAAGCAGAGCCACAAGATAACCTTATGGTGCAGGACATACAACGAGCTGGCGGCAAAACGCAAAGCCTTAAAAAACGATAAGTAAAACGCCGATTGCTGCGGGCCGGTGGGAGAGCCTTGTGCTCGACCACCGCCCGCACGGCGTTTTCTGCTTTTTAGGTGTGCGGTTGCATGGGTCGTTGGAACTTCATTATTATTACTACGCCCCCCTAAAGACAAAGACAAAGACAAGATTACATTATTTCCGCGGGGGGCTAGATACTACGTCTATGCCCCTCGCGTGACAAAGGACAATGTAATACATTTGGAGGTAAAAAAGCATGAACAAATCAGAAAAAAAGCAGAAACGCAATAAGCTTGTTTCAATTCGTGTAGATGAAAATCTTTTTAACGATTGCTTAAAGCAATTCAAAAATAATCTGCGGCTTCGTTGTGCAAATAGATTAACTGGTAGTTCCGCAGATTTGATTGAGTATTTACTGCAGCAGTATAGGAAATTATCTGATTCATGTTGTCATTGTTCATTTGATAATGTATAGTGTTTTACCAAACTAAATTTTTTGGAGAGACACAAAATGGAAAAAGAAATGCGAAAGCAAAAACTGAAAGAATTACAAGAAGGTGATGCAAATGTGGTAATGACTGGTATTCCTTTAAGATATAAAGGTAGTACTCGCCAAATGAAAGTGTTTAAAATTCCACTTGATTGCCTTGTCTATAATAAGCACAATGGAAGGATTGCTTCACTTACAATGTCGTATGAGAAGCAAAACGGCACGTTAAACCCCGAGCTTGATGCTGACAAAAAAATTATAGCAAATTTTTTATGGGATTCGAAAAAGGATAGGAACCAAACCACATTAGACAATCTGAAGGAGCACCAACAACAGAGATATGGTATTGTCACGGCCGATGGAATCATAATCGACGGAAATAGGCGTGCAATGCTCTTGAATAAACTACGCAAACAAGGTGTTGATCACGCTGAATACTTTCTAGCAATCATATTGCCTGAAGATGCAACTGACAAGGAAATAAACAAACTCGAAGCAATGTATCAAATGGGCGAAGATGATAAACTTGATTATAAACCAATTGAGAAATATCTTAAATGTAGGCAGTTAAAATTGTCTGGGTTTAATGAAAAAGAAATCGCTAAATTTATGGCAGTAAAAGATACGGATATCGTAGAGTGGCTTGCTGTTCTTGATTTGATGGACAAATACCTGAAAGAATATGGATATGAAGGTATGTATACGAGACTGCCTGAGGAGTCGTTTACTTCTTTTGTTGAGTTAAACAAATTCCTATCATCATACCGAAAAGCGGGAGCGAACGTAGAGGGCATGAATTGGAATCCTACAGAAGCAGATTTGAATGAGCTGCGAGTAATATTTTTTGATTATATAAGAGCGGAGGTTGATGTTAGGGAAGTTCGTGAAATCGCAAGGACAGGACAGGCTGGAAGTATTTTCTTTTATGAAGATATGTGGGCACACTTCAAAAACAACCACAAAACTGTCGAAGAAAAAGAAGTAGATGAACTTAGGGCAGAGAAAACTGATATTGATCTAGACATTATTCTTAAAAATCGTGACGCTGAGTGGAGGAAAAAAGTAGCCAGTGAGTTCAAGGAAAATGTGGGAAGGCAAAAAAAGCGATTAGAAAACAAACGAGATGAGAACAAGCCGCATCTTCTTATCAGAAGGGCCCTGGATGCACTAGAGCAAGTTGACATAGATGGTGCGGGCTTCATTTCTGAGGATACAATACCTGATATGGTAAGACGCATAAACACGATTGTATGGGAAATGAAGAAGAGAGTTGATAAACTCAAGAGGTAAGAATGTCACGAATAAACATTGATATTGATAAATCAAAGAAAAGATTGACACTAAGCGGTGACATTGCAGTTTTACGCGGAAACAGATTCGCTTGGAGTTATTTTATCAATGAGTTGAAAGCCAAACAAGATGATGACAATCTGTATATAAGTATTAGTGACGAAGATGCTACAGATTTGCTGATTAAAGTTAATGATGTTCTGCACAGGTATGGGTTTAATATAGAGCAAGGTGCATCAAGCAATAAGGTAATTCAAGATTTTACGCAAGAGGAAAATAATTTCAAAGACTTTTCTAAACGAGCTCTTGTTGTTCGTAATTTTGATGGCAAAAAGGCAGACCAGACGATAATCGATGATTTTAATAATTTCCAAAATGTTGTAGCTAATAACCTTGTGTCACGAAGCTTATACCCTTTGCAACTTCTCGCGTCATATCATATGGCATTTGCCCAAAACTCTTGCAATTTTTCTGTTCCAGGTGCAGGGAAAACGAGTATCGTTTATGCTGCATATTCGTATCTGAAAAGTTTGCCCAAAGATGATCCAAAGAAAGTGGATAATATACTTATTGTTGGCCCTTTGAGTTCATTTGGCCCATGGGAATTAGAATTTGAGGAGTGCTTTGGCAAAAAACCTACTTGTACTAGGATAACAGGTTCAATGCCTAGAAAAGATAGGGATACATATTTGCACTCGAAAAATCCGTCAGAGCTTACCTTGATTTCGTATCAATCTTTACCAAACTTATTAGAGCAACTTAAAGTATTTCTAAAATTAAATCGTGTTATGGTCGTGTTAGACGAAGCACATAAAGCAAAAAATACTGATGGTGGTGTTATTGCCCAGTCGGTCTTGGAGTTATCAATACTCTGCAAGTCTCGCATCATTTTAACAGGAACACCTTCGCCGAATGGCTATCAAGACTTATACAACATGTTCAAATTCATATGGCCAAACAAAAATGTCATTGGATTTCCACTAAACAGATTATATGGATTAACAAAAAACCCACGGCAAGACTTAGTTTTGAAGCTTACAGAAAATATATCCCCCTTTTTTATCCGTATAAAGAAAAGTGATTTAGGATTGCCTAAACCCAAATTTCATGACCCCATTGTTATCGAAATGGGACCAATCCAAAGACAGATATATGATTTTATTGAACGGCAATATATGGAAGAGCTAATGGAGGGCGATGAAGAAGAAACGCTTGCTTCAAAATTCAAGGGGCAACTTGCCAAGGCTCGACTAATTCGTCTTATGCAAGCCGCATCAAATCCTATCATGCTAAAGTCTCCATTAGAAAAGTTTTTTGATGATGAAGAAACTGCTATTGATTTGTCTATCGATGACTCGGCAGTTCTTGAAAAAATTGCAAACTATGAAAAACTTGAGATACCCCCAAAATTTGAAGAGGCACTAAAAATAATAAAAGATATCATTGCTCGTGGCGAAAAAGTTGTTGTATGGGCAATTTTTATTACCACAATTAACAAGTTTGCTGATTTCCTAAATAGTCATGGCGTAAACTCGAAAGAACTTTATGGAATTGTTCCTGTGGACGGAAATATTTCTGATGACGAGAGCGAGATAGATATAGAAACTCGAGAAAAAATCATTAAAGACTTTCATAACCCGAATTCTAATTTCAAAGTGATAATTGCAAATCCTTTTGCTGTGGCGGAGTCAATATCCTTACACAAAGCATGTAATAATGCAATATACCTGGAAAAGTCTTTTGATGCTGCTCGATTTGTTCAATCAAAAGATCGTATCCACAGGGTTGGGTTAGCAAAGGATGCTATTGTGAATTACTACAATATTATAACGGAGAGATCTATTGACGAAACTATAGAAGAAAGACTTGCTATGAAAGAACGAAGAATGATTGAGATTATGGAAAGCCAAGAAATTCCATTATTTTGTAATATACAAGAGGGACTTGGCAGTGATGATATAAAGGCATTAATAAGGGATTATGTTAGAAGAACTAAAAAGTAAAATTTATAGTGGCACTAAAGGTGACCTAATTTATTTCTTGTCGCAAATAGTTGGCAGGAAGTCTTTATCAATTAAAACAATTAAGAAGGCATGTGAATACGGTAGCGCAATTCCGCCACAAAATATTGACGCTCTCGTAACTTTTTCACTATACCTTAAATTTATTGAAATCGCAGAAGACAAAGTTTTTTTGTCAAAGGACCTAAAATCGTTACTTGGAAATGAAAAAGAGTTTACAGGCAGAATAATAATCAATTCATTCAATGCAATAATGAAACTTATCTTGCGGACAGATTTGTTTTGTTATGACCTGTCTAAAAGTGCCTATAGAGTTAAAAATGAATTTATTCCAATAACGCTTTCTATGTTTAGAGATATACTGGTCAACTTGTCTGTTTTTGATGTCACAAGAACCGATAGCAAAACTTTCTTTCACTTAAACAATGAGTTTGAATTTCTATTAACTGATAATTCAACCGAAACGCAAAGGAAAAAAACCTTACACCAACTCATTAGGGATTTAGAAAAGCAGGCAGAACTTGGCAAGGTCGCTGAACTTTTTGTCATGGAATTTGAAGAGAAGCGATTAGAACACAAAAAGCCTAAGCGTATATCCGAGTCTGATGTTTCTGCAGGATTTGACATACTCTCATTTGAGACTAACGAGTCGAAATTTTTCGATAGGTTTATAGAAGTAAAGGCTATTGGAAAAGATGTGTCATTTTTTTGGACAAAAAATGAGAAAAACAAGGCAGAGTTGCTTGGGGATCAATACTTTCTTTATTTAGTTGATATGTCAAAGGCAAGATTTAACGCTGACTACGCGCCATTGATTATCCAAAATCCCGCGAGCTCAATTGATTTGCCCAATTGGCTTGTTGAGCCAAATTCTTTTTTAGTGAGCCAATTAAAGGAATAACATTTGCTTTCCTTATATAGACATGATAATATAATGTATGTTGCTAAGATATCCAGGGGGAAAAGCGAAAATATATAAAACTGTTAGGGACATTGTTGTTGCTAACGATTTATCAGGCAAAACTTACTGTGAACCCTACTCTGGAGGGTTTGGCCTTGGGCTAAAACTCATGCTTAACGGAGATATAGAGAAATTTATAATCAATGACTATGATAGACATATATATTCTTTCTGGAAATCGGTTTTTAGTCATACAAAAAAATTGATTGAAAAAATAAGAAATACTGACATAACAATCGAGCAATGGCATATTCAAAAAAATATATACAATAATCCCAAAGGAAAAACAATTGTGGAAATAGGGTTTTCTACTCTTTTCCTCAACAGGACAAATTTTTCTGGCATACTCATGAGTGGCCCGATTGGCGGATTTGAGCAAACAGGAAGTTATTTGATTGATTGTCGTTTCAATAAAGAAAATATTATTGAGTTGATTGAGCATATAGCCAAGTTCAAAAAGAATGTTAAGGTGTATAGAAAAGATGCGATTAAACTTATAAAAAAGCTAAAGCCAATTGAAAGGGATGTGTTTTATAATTTTGATCCGCCATATGTAAATAAGGGCGAAGAGTTATATCTGAATGCATACAAACATAATGATCATATTGCATTAGGCAAAGAAATTGATAACGTTAAAACCAAATGGATTATGACATATGATAATGTTGAATTGATTAAAGGGATATACTCAAAATACAATCAAGTTGAATTTGACTTATTGTATTCCGTGAGCAGTAAACGTAAAGAAAAAGAACTGATGATAAGTAATATGCAACTTATTGCGGCATAATTAAGATATCTTACCAACTTCAAGATGTTTTTTCATTCACAACTCTTCCATTTAAGTCGTGTGTCATGGTAAAATGCTCAAATGCTTACTGAACAAGAGAAAGAATTAATTTTGCAAATTTGCAGACGTGCAGGAACAGGTCTTGTGCGTGAGTTTGTCGACAGTCAGCTTGCTCTAGAATTTAAGAGTGAACTCGCAACCGTCGCGGAATTGGCAACGCAACAAGTGAATTCATCAATTGTTACACAAGTGTCGTCCGAAGTCGACAAGATTGCGTTATTCATGTCTTTGTTCCGTGGGCGTAATGATGTTTATGCTAAACGATGGCAAAACGCAAGTGGCAAAAGTGGATACAGCCCATCTTTGCAAACCAATTGGTGTAGTAAGTGCAAAACAAGCGCATTCAAGTGTAAATGCAATCAAAAAGCATATTTACCTCTCGATGAATCAGTCATTAAACAGCACTTGCAAGGTAAAGCCACTATAGGTATTTATCCAATGGTCGAAGGTGAGTGTTGCTATTTTCTTGCTTTTGATTTCGATGAGGCTGACTGGCGCAAAGATGTCGCTGTTTTTCGCAAAGCCTGCATTGAGCTCGGATTAGACATTGCAATTGAGCGTTCACGTTCTGGCAATGGTTGTCATGCTTGGATTTTCTTTGACGAGAAAACTCCTGCTCGAATTGCTAGACGGCTTGGTTCGAAACTTTTGGCACAAGCAATGCAGAATCGTCACGAAATCAGTTTTAAATCATACGATCGAATGTTTCCAAATCAAGACACCATGCCAAAAGGTGGATTTGGCAATTTGATTGCTTTGCCTTTACAAAGAGCTCCACGACAGCATGGCAACAGTGTTTTTGTCGATGAGAATTTCCTACCATTTACTGACCAATGGGCCTTTCTATCTGGAATCAAAAAATTATCGCTCGACCAAGTGACAGAATTAACCCAAATGGTTCGAGACGAAGATATCGAGAGCGAACCTTGGGATATGGTGCGACATGTAAAACTGACGCGAGCAGATTGTCCTGACAAAATAAACATTATTCTAACCAATGGGATTTTCATAAGAAAACAAGGACTAAGCAACAAACTCTTACACAAATTGAAACGCTTGGCTTCATTCAATAACCCTGCATTTTTCAAAAATCAAGCCATGCGCTTAAGCACTCATGACAAGCCACGAATTATCAGTTGCGCTGATGAGGATGAGGAATATTTGTGCTTGCCGCGCGGACTCATGTGGCAACTCAAAGACCTTCTCAGGTTTACCAAATTTGAAGTCGAGGACAGGCAGAATGCTGGGAATACCCTTGATGTAGAATTCAATGGAACTCTACATGATGAACAAGAAATCGCCCTTTCTTCAATGGTGAAGGGTGAGAATGGTGTTTTGTCGGCAAGCACTGCATTTGGTAAAACTGTTGTTGCTGTAGGGTTGATTGCAAAAAGAAAAGTCAACACCCTCATTCTTGTCCACCGCACGCAACTTGCAACCCAGTGGCGCGAACGTCTACAGCAGTTTTTAGCTACTCCAACAATAGAAACTGGTTCTGTTAAATCAATGATAGGTCAATACGGCGGCGGCAAGAAAAAAACTACAGGGCAAATAGATATTGCTGTTATGCAGTCCTTGCGCGTTGATAAAGATTTTACCAAAGATTACGGTATGGTTATCGTTGACGAGTGCCATCATATTTCGGCTTTTACTTTTGAGCAAGTCTTGAAAAACGTAAATGCAAAATATGTTTATGGTTTGACAGCAACTCCAAAACGACAAGACGGCCACGAACCAATCGTCACCATGCAATGTGGGCCTATTGTCTATGACTCCGATAGAACCAATCAAGGCGACTTTGCGCGATTCGTCATCCCGCGCTTCACAAAATACAGTTGTAATGATGACGTGAACATAGCGAATATTCACACAGAACTTGCCACAAACAACTTCCGAAACGAATTAATTATAAAGGACGTTTTGTCCGAATTCAATAAGGGTCGAACACCAATAATTCTGTGCCAAAGAAAAGATCATGTCCAACTATTGACACAATCGCTATCACCTTTCTGTGAGAATGTTATTGTTCTTATGGGCGGTGGTAATGCCAAAGAACGCAAAGTAGAACTTGACCGCCTAAAAGCTATTGATAGCAAATTCATTATTGTTGCAACAGGTAAATACATCGGCGAGGGATTCGATGAGGCGCGTCTTGACACTTTGTTTTTGGTTGGGCCAATCTCTTGGAAAGGAACCCTTGAGCAATATGTTGGCAGACTTCACCGAAACTGCGTTGGCAAGAGCGAAGTTATTGTCTACGACTACGCTGACATTCACTCTCGCGTTTTAGAGAAAATGTATCAAAATCGCCTCAAGGGTTATGCGCGGCTTGGGTATAAAAGCAGGACTGTAGCAGGTGGTGAAAGCAATATCATTTTCAATTCGGATAATTTTGAAACGACACTTTTCAATGATATAAACAGTTCTATCGAAAGCATTGTCATTGCTTCGCCTTATCTGTATGAGAGGAGTGTAAATAAGTTTATCGATATGCTTGCCGATTCGCTAAACGTTGAAATTATCGTTTATACCAAGCAGGACGAGAAAAACGGAGACCGCATGAAGCATATTATTAGTTTGCTTGAAACCGCCTCAATTAAGGTTCATATCCTTCCAAAACTTCATCAACAGTTCATTATTATTGATAAAAGCGTCATATGGTACGGCGAGTTGAATCCGCTAAGTTATCAAAACGAGGACGATATAGCCATGCGAATCCCTAGCCGAGAAATCGCTACCGAATTATTGGCGCGTCTCTAATGAATAAACAACCCAATCATTCCACGACAGACAATGATTGACGGTTCTAATATGATGTGGTATGCTCCACCAAAATCAAAGGCAATTGAACTATTGTGGGTCAATTAAAGGATTTGCCTGTTTTATTAAAAAGTTGTAGAATATGACCAGGGTCAAAATGGAGATAACAATGAATAGTATTAAAGCAATTATTTTCGATATGGACGGTGTAATGTTTGACACCGAAAGGTTATATACAGAAACGTTTGCAGCAGTTACCCAAAAAATGGGTTATGAAGTGTCGCTGGATTTTATCAACAATTGTAAAGGTGTAAAAAAGGAAGAAATAAAGACAAGATTTAAGTCTTTATTGGGGCAAGAATTTGATTTTGACGAACTTTTGAAGCAGGTATTGAATTATATAGATGAGTATATTGAGTGTAATGGAATGCCAATTAAAGATGGATTATTAGAATTGTTGCATTATGCAAGAAAAAACAATTTGAAAACTGCAATAGGGACTTCCGAAAAAACGCATAGAGTACAAAATTACTTGAAAAAGGCAAATATGACCTTTGACAACTTTGATACAATTGTAACCGGTGATATGGTACAGAATGGGAAGCCAGCACCGGATATCTTTCTCAAAACTTGTGAAGCATTATCTATAAATCCAACCGAAGCGATTGTTTTGGAAGATGCTCCAAATGGAATTCTTGCAGCTCATAGTGCGGGAGCGAAACCAGTTATGGTTGTTGATTGTGTTCAACCAACAGAAGAAATTAAGAAAAAACTGTTTGGTAAGCCATTGAATTCTTTGAAAGAAGTACAAGGAATAATTTAATGAGATAATTATTCTAAGTGAGTTCAAACGCCTACAACCAACCTCCACCAAAGGCGGCAACAGTCGAACCTTTCGACATTTTTTGATGTTTGACAACCAAGAATATATAAGTATAATATAGGTAACTCTAAAAGGGGGTAAATATGAAAAAATCAAAACTACTTGCTCTGATGATGATTCCGATGTTGGTGTTTGTTTGCGTAATTGCGTTGACGGCGTGCGGAAGCAAAGGACACACGCACAATTGGGGTGCGTGGACGGCAACACTTCAAGCCACGGAAACAAACGACGGTCTTGAAACAAGGGCTTGCACGCATGACAGCACGCACATCGAAATGCGCATGACATACGCAACAGGCACGGCGGGGCTTGCGTTTACCGCAATAGACGACGGCGCGGGATACGAAGTCAGAAGAGGTACCGTGACAAACCCCAATGTGTTCATTCCCGCATATCACCGCGAAAGTCCAACCGCGGCATACAAACCGGTAACAAGTATCGGTATTGGTGCATTCGCTGAGTACGGTGTCAGTGCGCTAAAATTCAATCTTGAAAGTGTAACTTTTGCAAACGGAAGTAATATTAAAAATATCAACAACAGTGCGTTCAATGGTTGTATAAACCTTAAAAGCGTACATATACCTGCGAGTGTCCAAACTATTAATTACAGTGCTTTCTACATGTGTCGTAACCTTAAGAGCGTAGCATTTGCAAACGGTAGCCAACTTGAAAGCATAGGTTCATCTGCGTTTGATAGCTGCCACGCGCTTGAAATAATCTATATTCCTGCAAGTGTTAAGACTTTGGACAGCGCGCTTTCCAATTGTAGTGTTCTTAAAAGTGTAATCTTTGAAGAAGGAAGTCAACTTAACAGCATAGGTGCTGCTGCGTTTGCCTCTAATCCAATGCTTGAAAGTGTTGTCATTCCCGCAAGTGTAACAAGTATTGGCACTAATGCATTTTTCAATGCCACTTTCACAACAATTTTTTACGGCGGTACAAGCACAGAATGGGATGATTTGAAAAACTCACTCACGGGGAACAACGGCAACCTTACAAGTTTGACACCAAAGTATTATTCAGCAACCACACCACCCACAAATCTGGATGACTTTTGGCGTTGGGTAAACGGTAACCCTAGGCAATATGCTTAATCATAACAAATCAGCGACTTAAAACGCAGAAGCCCCGCCATCACCGGCGGGGTTTTTCTTTTGCTCACAATATGTTGTCTTAAAAACAACTCACCCGGATTAAATCTAAAAAACCCCGGTGTTGGGACCCGAGGCTTTTCTTTTTGATAGGCTTGGACTTTTTAGTTTTTATACACGTTGCATGTAGAAACAATGTTGAATCCCGACACACTGAACAATGCTTCAACAGTGTAATCCCCGAAGATCTCCATAAACGGTACACCGTTTTCAAGTTGGAACACAAGTTGTTCCGATGTTCCATCATCGTATTCAATATTGATTACAACTGTAGCTTCGTTGTTTTCGATGCTGATGTGTGCATGAATGTCAACAATAGCAAGTTCGGGTGGCAACTCCGGTTTCTTTTTGTGATGATGCTTGCCCTTGTGTTTTTTGTCGTCACACTTGCACTCGACGGCTTCCGGCTTACAGTTACACTCGACAATTACCGTCACCTCGGGCGTGCAATTACACTCGACAATAATCTCGGGGTTAAAACTAATCTCGTGTGTACATTTGCACTCAACGGTAATTTCGTTTGTACCATAGTATTCAACTATGATATCGCCTCTTTCGCATTTGTTGTGATTACCTTGAACAACGCCAAACGCGGTCCAGCCCCCAACAGCAACAACCGCAAGCACGCCGATAATCACAAAGCTAATCAGATTTCTCACTTTTTTCCCTCCATGAGGTACATATATGAAAGGCGTGCGAGAATGGTTACAAAATCAAACTTTACGTTTCTGCCTGTAAAAGAAACAAATCACTAATGCAATCGACATGAAAATCAATGCGTAATAAAAGTAAAAATGATACCCGACGTATTTGAAAACATATCCAGATATATTGGACGTTAAAAACATCGCCCCTTGGCTTGCGAAATAATATATTCCCGTGAACACACCAAGATTTTTTGCCGTCGCCATTTCTACCACCATAGGATAACTGTTGACCATAACGATTGCAAAGCCTATCCCGCAAACGGCAAGCAATACATACAACAAAACCCCAAAAGAACTTACAAAAACCGCGGCAAGCGCAACGGCCAAGACAACAATACCAAGCCCCGCAATAACCGACCATTTGCGCCCGATTTTTTTGGACAGCCATATAGACGGTAAAAAGGTAATAAGGCACGAAACCGCTAATATGATAGTGCAAATCCCCCACAGGTTTGTCCCGCCCTCGGGTATAAGGACTTTGTCGCCGTATATACTTCCGAAACTTTGCAATGCGTTAAAAGCAAACCAACAAAAGAATACTGCTGCAATCACGATTCCAAAGTTTATCTTGTCTTGTTTGGAAAGCGGTTTGCCTTCTTCAACGGGGGAGATGGTCTCGGCTTGTCGTTCGCCTTCCTCCATCTGAGGCTTCATCTCGGCAACGACTTTGTTTTCGAAAAACCGCAAAAGGAACAAAACAATGACGACCATCAAAACAACCGCGGTTACAATGAACGGAATAATTGAAACATTGGTGTTGACCCACTGGTTGGTGACATCGTCTTTTTTTGCCGCGAAAAGCAATGTAAGCCCGCCTCCCAAAATTGCCCCGACATAACCTATGAAATTAATAACTGCATTTGCATTGATACGTAAAGGCTTCGGTGTGATGTCGGGCATAAGTGACACAGCCGGCGCCCTCCAAGATGCCATAGCAAAAACCAACAAGATAACTATCATGAAATACCAAACAAATGCGTTCAACAAAAACATTACTGCAATCAACGGGAAAAGAATAAGACTTATTACCGCACCCCAAATTATATAAGGCATACGGCGCCCCATTTTTGTTTTAGTCCTATCCGACAAAAACCCGAAAAGCGGAATAATCAAAATTGCCGCCAAATTATCAAGCGACATTATGTGCCCAATTATGTTAGCATAGTTTTTGCTGCCGTATTTGGCGGTCAATAACTCGTCCAAATAAAGCGGGACGTAATAGTAATACACCTGCCAAAGCATCAAGATTCCAAAGAATGCGGTGGCGATGAAAAAAGTTCGTCTTTTGTTAAGCTTCAATTGCATGTATACTTTATATCATGAAAAAACTCCTTGTGCAAGCATGTTGCGGACCGTGTATGATTGCGGTATTTTTGGAACTCGGCAACAAATACGACATCACGTGTTATCTCAACGGCGATAATTTTGACACACAAGAAGAATATGACAAACGATGCGACGCGTTGGAAATGGTGAATGACTTGTATGGAAACAACCCTCTGGTTTTTTCGCGGTACAAGGCGAAAGAGTTTGGAGATTGCGACACCTGTATCATGTACAGATTGTTTGATTGCGCCGCATGCGCATTGGAAGATGGTTACGACTGTTTTACAACATCGTTAACGGTAAGTCCGCACAAAAACACCGCACTTGTTAATAGGTTAGGGCAGGAGGTCGCCGCAGAGGTCGGAGTTCCCTTCATCGAAATGGATCTAAAAGCTAACGGAGGCTTTCAAAGAACCGTTCAAATATCCAAGCAACTCGGATTATACCGCCAAAACTACTGCGGCTGCAAAAAATTTAAACAATAATTAACCTTATTTGTCATTTCTCATTTGCCTCATTCCAGTGTACGTAGTACACTGAAGTGTGAAACACGCCGTCGGCATTTGTCCCGCATGCAGCGACATCGTCCAATCCAAGCCAAAGCAGCTGTTTTTCACTTGCCCGCATTGCGACGAAACGGTTTCAACGCACCACGCACGAACTTTCCTGGACGAAGCCTGTACCGACCCCGCGGGCGTTAATAATATGTTAAGTCTTTGTATAAGTCTGGAAAAAGAATACGGCGCCGAAGTCCCTTTGCAAATTCTTGAAAAACTGCAATCCAAACACCCCCATAACGAATCCGTGGCTTTTACATATGTGCGCGTATCGGGATACAGACCTGATTTGGCACGGCAATACTTGAAAACCTTTGCCCCGATAAAAAAAGCGGTCCCATTCGCCGCGGATTTTTTGGACAACACGATGGAACCCGCAAATGCTTCCTGTGCACCGCAATTTGCCCAATATATCGAAAACAAATTGCCCGCGGACAAGCAAAAAAAATACAAAGAAAAACTCGGCCAACTAAAAGAAACCTACACCGGGTCATCTAATTCTGGCGACGGAATGATGTTAATGTATGCTTTTTACGTGGCTGGCGCGGTTGTAAATATTGCCTTGGCGGTGATGTTTTTTTTACTGCCGCTTGATATAAGAACAATGTACAAAATAGGTATACACATTGTAATAATGATGGCGGTTTTTGGTATCGAAATGCTTGTACTCTTTTTGCATAACCGCACATACGGAAATCGCATAGGCATCGAATCGCGCGAACGGCTGCTTTTGGTTATATTCTTGTCAAGCATCATGGTGGCAATCGGAGGCGCAATCATAGGAGCATTAATTTGACAAACATAGCAAGAATATATGAAGACGAAAATATCCTGATTGTGTTCAAGCCCCAAGGGATTGAAACCGCCAGCGACAGCAACAAGGATACTTTGGAGAATAGACTTAATTCCGACCAAAGGTCCCCCTTTTGTAAAGGGGGTGCCTCGGCGCAAGCCGGGGCGGGGGTTTTTACCTGCCACCGCCTTGACGTAAACACCGAAGGCCTCGTCATTTTTGCTAAAAACCAAAAAACCGCACAGGAAATGCGAACCGCATTTGAAAACGGCTACATCGACAAAACGTATCTTGCGCTTTGCTTCGGGACTTTACGAACCTCGCCCCTCACATTGACAGGGTACCTTGTAAAAGACACCCGTACCGGCATGGTACAAATTTCAAAAGACAAAACCCCCGGCGGCAAACCCGTAAAGACCATAGTAAAATACGTAAAACCCGCGGGCGAATTTTCATTGCTTGAAATCCGCCCCGTCACCGGCCGCACCCACCAAATCCGCGCGCACTTGGCGTCTATCGGAATGTCTATTGTGGGCGACGGCAAATACGGCGATTTCAAACTGAACAAAGTCTACGGCTACAAACGCCAATGCCTCTGTGCGCACCAATTAAAATTCAACTTCCCGGCAACAAGTTTCCTTGCTTACTTGAACAAAAAAGATATCAAAGTCACCCCGACATTTTTGAAATAAAACTGGCACATAAAACTGGCACAGACGTCTTGACAAGCCGTTAAATCTATTGTATAATACAAACATGAGACGTAATATATGGAGCGCACTTATTCTTATCGCCACCGCAATCACGGCGGTAATATTTTACATCGTGGTTTTCACAAGTTACGACAAAATCTGGTTCAACTTCAACGCGATTTTTATTTTGTCGTTCATAACTTTCTTGCTGGGCGTGGGAATTTTTATAAGCGCCATCTTGGTCGAACCAAGGAACACCTAACCCGAAAAAGACTTCAAACTCAAACCTAATTTAGGTTATTATTTTTTTTAGGTTTGTAATGTGTTAACATAACACGTGCCCACAAAAGAAAAAGAACCTCAACCCACCGACAGATACGTCGACCGCCCATTTAATATCCGCCCGCTTTGTTTCTGGGCACTTGTTGTCGGAATCACGATTGCGCTGTGCCGCTGGTCCCCGTGGGCAGTCCTTGCTTGGCTTTTGATGTTGGGCGGACTTCTGTTCGCCTGCCAATTTGCCCGCACCAACGACGCGGTGTTGAAATTCCTGGGAACCTCGCGAGTATTCTTCGCGGGCGCAATCGCATTGTGTCTTGCGGTGACTTTGTCATTCGACATAACAACACTTACGTACACCAATCAACAAAGCTTCGGCGGCAACGCACAACTTTCCGGCGTCATAGAAACACACAAGTTCCGCCCCACCGACAACGGGGCAAGTTATATCGTACTAAGCAACGCAAAATTCGACGGCAAGAATCTAAGCGGTCGCGTGATTGTCTTCATCAACAAGTATGACGAAACCGCAAACCCTGTTTCGGGTGACAAAGTAACCTTTCGGACAAGCCTGCAAAAATCCAACCCGGACGAACGCAACATCAACACCCGTGTAAAGTACACCGGCAGCGCGGATTTCGCCGACATATCGGTAACCGGTAAAGCCAAAGACCTGCGCCAAAACGTCACGCGTTACAGCAAAAACTTTTTGCACAAGTACCTAGGCGCCGACAATGCCGAATTAATGTTTTCAATGCTGTTCGGCGACAAAAGCGCACTTGACGACGAAATCAACGAAAACTTCCGCGTGTCGGGGCTTGTGCACGTTTTGGCGGTTTCAGGTCTGCACGTCGGTTTGATTATCGGACTTGTCATGGCGGTATTGAAGGCATGCAGAATAAGGCGTAAATACCAATTCCCGATAGTCCTTTGCTTACTGTTGTTCTATTGTTACCTCTGCGACTGGCGGTTTTCCATTCTGCGGGCAAGCATCATGTTTTTGGTGCTTCTCGGTAATAAAATTTACCTGCGCGGAAACGATTTGCTGTCGTCAATTTGCGCGGCAGGCAT
>Ga0123353_10004738_pt1 | contig 17623 bp, 14 predicted proteins | sample TergutLab28metaG_3_FD_92763 | JGI IMG/M metagenome (GOLD analysis project Ga0123353, IMG submission 92763) | Labiotermes labralis P3 segment gut microbial communities from Petit-Saut dam, French Guiana - Lab288 P3 | ecosystem: Host-associated > Arthropoda: Insects > Digestive system > Gut ... | reverse complement strand
CCAACTCTTGCGGATAGAGGGGTGTCACGTGGTCAGCGCAACGGGTCCCCACAGCCGTTAATCTCTGTTTTCTAGACCTGGAGCCGCTACTTTTTTCATTCAAGTAGCTCCTCAATTGACCTCCCGAGACTCATGAGGCTGAGTGGACCCCGTTAGATTAACCCCAAATGAAGACCAAATTAATGGAGACAATCAGGGTGTCTTCCGACTTGGCAGATCAACTAGCCTACTGATCTAACACTGCGCCTTTGTCAAATACTTCGAAATATGGGAACACAACGGGGCAGCACATCAGCTATACATGGAATTTTAAAAAATCCTACATCATAGGCGCGAGGATTTTGAAATATTCCCTTTTACTTCTATAATAGTTATATCAATTAAAATATGTTTAAATGGAACACACAGTAAAGTTCAGACATGCGAACATTCGTCCATACATTTCCCAAAGACCCTCTAAGAATTGAGGTTCACTTGAAACATATTTAAGATCCGGTGCGTACCGCTCAGTAAACACGCTGCTTGCGGGTAACAAAACCAATTAATTAATGTTGTAAAGGTAAATAATGGACGTTTGTTCTAAACACTATACAAAACAAATTCTGGCATTGTGGCACTGTGGGTAGAATAGACACTTTTTTAATATTCATCTTCCTGGTACATGTAACAACAATTTGGCTTTAAAAAGTTAAGAATGGCCTAAAGCAAGGAGACGCTTACTCACTGCACATGACTCTCGAACAGAATACAGGGCAAAATCACAGCACAAAGACACCTCATAAATCCTCTACAAGTGTGCAAAGTTCAAACATTTTGGGAGGACGCTAACAAACCCAGTGTTCTGCAGCCTACGTGTAGCGACCCAAATTTTGGTCTGAAGCTACTCTGAGTGGGTCGCAAAACAAATTCATAGATATACGCACTACCAACTCACACTACTTTGATAAGTGTATTCAAAGCATTATTTTTTGTAAATGTAATCGCCTGTAGTAACACTGCAGCAATGTTGGCTTGACAGACAGACCACAGCCTATCAGGGTTGCCAGCCTCTCAACGAAAAATGATGGGATCAGCAAAACAAAATTACACCTTCAGGTAAATATTTATGCTACGAGGGAAAACATACAAGAAGGCTGGAAAAATGGTGTAATGAGGAGCCTCGTGGTGTACTCACGAGATATGATTAGAGTGACCACATCAGGTCGGAAGAGATGAGAGGGGTATGTGGTACGCAGCGAAATAACAAAAATGCATACTCAGTGACCAACAATGAAACAGGCTACTTGGAAGACCTAAGTGTAGGTGGGCGGATATTAAAAAGGAACTTCAATAAACAGGATGCATATGCGTGGAGAGAGTTCATCTTGCAGCGGAAGGGAAAAGTGGCAGGCTATTATAAACAAGATAATGAACCTTCGGGTTCCATAAAATGCGGAAAATTACTCGACTAGCTAAGAAACTATTAGCTTCCCATGAATGACTCTGTTCCATGAAGTGTGTTTGTTCGTTTGCTAGTGTGTTAGCCTCTCTGTAATTCAGATATTTAATTCGTTGGTTAGTCAGGCAGTAAGTTTAGGCAAAATGCATAATCAAGCGTTTCAATGCACGTTCTACATACTGTAATCAATCTTAATGTCTTACCTATACTATCAGTGTTCTTCATGTCACTTCCGAGGAAGTCGCTACTCTGCGAAACGCTCTGCTGCAAAGTGAAGACAAGTTTTGTCCTTCATAAGACACCCCCATATCTGCAACCTTCTTTAAAAACCTGCGCGATAGACAATGCTGTACGTACACGCTCCATTTAGGCATATGGGAGAATGGAGGTATATCGCCACTTATTCCTAACCCCAGTTCTACGTGGAAGTGAGTGGCTAGTGTCATGCCGCAAGAGCTCTACCCCCGGGGATGGTGTACCCGTCACCCACTTAATACGAGGACGGGTGGGCCCCACTGTTGGTCTGGACGTCTGGGAGTAGGAAAAATGTTTTGCCCTGCCAGGAATCGAATCACGATTCTTCGGATGTCCACCTAGTCACTACGAAAACCCTGCTCTTCTCTTGAAAACGCAATAGATTAAAGGAACTGTAATGTTAATACTGCATTTGATTACAACTGAAAGTTTTTTTAACCCTGCAAGATACCTATTTTAACGTTCAAAAGTGCAGTTTGTCCACATGCCGCATGTACGTGCTTCGTATAAAACTCGCAATAAGAGGTATGGTACAAGTAGAATTATCCCTGTGTACGCCATAAAGGAGTATGGGGGAGTGAAAATATAACTCCACTCATTCCCAACCTTGGCACACAATCGCTTTAGACCGGGGAAAGAAGCCTCCGTAGACATGGACTAGGGGGGCAGGGTGTGCCCCAGACACGGTCTGGACGCTATGTAGAAGATAAACATCCCTTTCTCCTGCCAATAACAGAAACACCATTCCTTGGTCACCCAAACAGCGGTTAGTTCCCTAAGACGCATCAACCGGTTTGGTCTTCGAACAGAAACGCAATATTTTTGCTGTCTGTTGTGAACTGAATTTTAACACACCATTTACATGTACTTCACAATTCAAAGGATCACATGCTGTGATACATCCACAACAGATTTGGATCATCTGACATACATCGCCAGCGGCCAACCTGTTGGACACACTTAGAAGTGCCGTTCTAAAGTCACGGCCGGCTCTATTCCCTTTATGCAGTTTCATAGACAAATTCAAACAGCGGCTTGGTGCAGGGAGGAACAGTGAGGCGTGTTAATGGTCCGCCAACTTCTGCCCTGATGCTGCAAGATGGCAGTTTACATGATTGTAACTTGTCTCTCGTCCTAAAGTCTATGTTAGAGGATGAAGGGTACGTTTTTAGAACTACGGAGGAAGAAATGTCGGGAGGGATGGGAAAACTGCATAATGGTGGACATTCATGACATACAAATGAGGTCTTGTTTATAACGTAAGTACACTTGGGGTTACTTGCGTTATAATGCACGTGATACCACCACGTGAATCAGTAGTAATTCTCGACTAGGCTGCTCGAAAAATGTAAAGCACAAAGTGAACCTTCCGATTTTGAACTAAACCATTCGAATCCAGTCCACGCCTATTTCTTCACAGTCCATGTCAATATTATCTCTTCCATCCGCGCCTACGTAACCAAAGTAGAATTTTCGCTTCAGACTGCATGACAAAACTTTGTATGCACTATTCGTCCACAACAAGCATGCTATCCAAAGGAAGTCTCAACCTTGGCTTTGTTCGGTTCGCACTAGCCGGAACGGTGTTCCGTGCGCGTACCCTCGCTTAAAACGTACAGGTAAAGGTAAAGGTAAAGTTCACCCTAGAACAGGCCAGGAAGTCCCGTTGGGAAGTGGAGGTTTAGCTCTACTCCTTCTTTAACTTAGGCACTAGATGGGGATGGGTGGTCAACGCCACGCCCCGGCCGCTTTACCCCCGGGAATGACTAGGCACCCACTGTATAGGAAGTGGGTGGGCCCCAGGGCCGGCCCGGTTGGATGCGGAAAATCTCGCCCCCCACTGGGATTCGTTCCCCGGACTGTCCAGCCCGTAGCGAGTTGCTACACCGACTCAGCCATCCCGGCCCACACCGCTAATGTAAGTTGAGCAAAAAGTCTCTTACAACTTTTCGCAAGTACGATACGGGTTTGAATAGCAGCCACGGTGCACAAACGGGTACCAGGGACTTTTGTCCGAGGTACGGCAAAGTCTGATTAGCGCACATGACTTCCCCACTGCCTTCACAGCCCAGCACGATTCTTGCACAGGTGCACATGGGATTTCACTCAGCCAGTAGTACAGCGACAGGGCAGCCAAGCATGTAACAAAACATCGCATTGCAGATCGCGGCAGATAAGCATACACTACAGGTAGCACAAATACAGCGTAACGTGCAACCATGTGCGCTGGTCCAGAGCCCTGCTCACACTGATACAGGGCGGCGACCCGACCGCTTAATGACGCTGGTTCTGTTGCAGAGCTTAGATGTGGAATGAGATAGAGAGATTTAATAATTATTATATTATTTCCTTTATGCAGCGCGTTTACAATTATATACCTGCTACAAACCATGTTTCTAGGGTACATAAGGTTGCAGCCACTCTGCAGTTACAATTTATGCTACAAGATAAACGTTTTGTACTTTACATTAGTACTCTCTGATGTGTGTGTGTGTGTGTGTGTGTGGGTGTGCGGCACTAACTATGGCTGCTTTTGTAGTTCCTTGGTGTGGCAATGACGTGTGCTGTTCTGATATTTTCTGAATGGTAACCGTTTCACTTGCCTCTATTATTACTGGTATCACGTATGTTTTTACAGTCCACATACGCTGTATTTCTACTGCACGGTCTTTATATTTTAAAAACTTTTCAGCTTCTCTCTTCATCACACTTCTCTCTCCTACAACTGCATTGTCTATTGACAGGTCCTTTCTCATTATCATGCACTACGACGCCCGGTTCATTGCTATGGATGGTTTTGTCAGTTTGCACCTGACGATTCCATGACATGGTTAGCTTACCTTAGCGGCTTGTTTCTATTTATTGTGGTACATGCTCATACGAGTGTTCCTTGTATTTTACACTATACCGTGTACTTTATTATCATAATTATCACCATCATTACCCTTGTTATCACCTTTATGCAGGGTATTTACAATTACATACCTGAAACAAACCATGTTTCTAGGATACATACTGTAGTAGCTGTTCTGTATATACAATTTGTGCTACACGTAATATTATTTCGCCCGTGAAATATGTTTTGCACTTTTACATTAGCACTTTCCGTAGTATGTGTGCAGTGTCCATTATTATTACTATTATTATTATTATTATTAAATTACTGGAACGAGGTGTCACTGAATTCCTTGACACCGCGGTCTACTCTATCAGACTGTGTGATAATGATTGAGTACGAAGCACTGGTGGAATAACAGTTGGCAGGAAGACTAATTGTGCACTGAATCGCATAAGGCTTAGCCTACTCGTCACAGCGCGCCTGTCAACAATACGGAATTAGATTGTCCCCTGCATGAGAATCTTATCACTTAACTCAGGTCAAGAAAAGAATGAACACGACTGGTGCGGCTTGACGTCTGCCGCCTGCTCTCCCCCACACCTACATTACAGTTTCCTTTTGTCAACAATAATAACAACCAAGATCAACGCAGAGCGAAAGAACAACAGCGCAAATATAAGTGAGATCTGGTAGCAATGGAGTATCCTCAATCCAGCTAAACCTTCCGGTACAACCACTTTGTTACGACTTATCTCCCACGTAGGGGGAGGAGGAAGTCTGCGTTCATTCTTTCCCCGACGCGATGCAGTTGGTCCTGGCGGAACATATACAAGTAATCGAGGACAACACGTCTTTTCAAAAGGTGTACACTTACAAAGCTCATTTAATGTTCTGAAAGCTGTAAAGTTCAACTAAACATTACATAAACACTCACCTCCTATTGAACACTAAACACACTCTATCTGCATTACAATGACCAGCTGGTTAGTATTGTGAAGGCAAGTAAACGCTGTTTATTGTGGCAATCAAACGAAACACATAATACGCTATGTGGGCACAACGCACAGTTCACGTGTGATAAAAGAGGTGGTACACATAACTACCACTGTGCTTTAACGGGTTAACCAAGACTGCAGTCGCTAAATCCGTGACAACATTTGAAAATTACACCCACGCTCTGTGGTTGTTTGTATACACGCTGTAAGACTTCATGAGGTAGAATAAAAATGCCTTCCATCGTCTCTCCGCTACATCTTGCATCCACCACACACCGACCAAATAACTTTCCACGTCCTACAAGTACAGCAATATTCTGGCCGCAGCTGACATGCGCAGGGAATCGACTCCAGGCTGCGTGTGTGTGTGTGCGCATGGTGTGTGTGTGTGTGTGTGTGTGTGTGTGCGTGTGTCAGTGTCAGCTGATCTGACGACACGTGCCCTTCTCCGAGTGGGGCTCGCCTCACGCGTGGTCTGCCTCTAACATACACCAACAGTTATATCAAGTATAAGTTGCCCACAAAGTTTATATACGTACTTGGATAATTCCACAACAAAATAAATAATATCACCGATTCCAAAATAAAACCAGCGAATGCATTTCCGTGTACGCTGAACGTGACGTAATGTGCCGCCGTTAAAACACAAAAATACAAGCGGTGAAGGACTAAAAATAGTTCAACGTTTGGGAAGACGAAATGACAACTCAGTTTCAGTGCTCGGATCTCTTATGACACAGCTTCATAACAACAGACAAGGTTAATAGTAATAATAATAATAATAATTGCATATACATAATCCTTTGAAACCTGAGGTTCATCTAAATACCACACAAAACTCCGTTCCTACCTCACATTAAACACATTTCATCTCAGTTACAAAGACCAACCGATTAACGTTGTTCAGGGAAATAACTGCTGTTAAACGTATCATAGGAAAGATACAAATACGTGTACAGTACATTGTGCGCGCAAAGTGGGAGGCTTTTAATGTTACAGAATTTTTTGCATGTAGTTACCACTGTGTTGTAAAAGGGGTTAAATGTCACGGTGTTGATTTCAAACGGTGACCAAGTCAAAGTAAATTATTTTCTATAATAATTTATGGGGTTATTTGCACCAAGACATTTCTCAGGACGTGTACTGGTCTCGTACCCTTATCTACCTTCACCATGTGTATAGCTGCCTACGTACAAACACGTCTATTCCTAATGTGTAGATACGTTTACCGTCCATCCCCTTCAGAACATTGAATGTGGCCAGCCCCACTGGCTCGTCACTTATAGCAATGAAACCAGTTGCTATATAAAATGGTCTGCAAAATTCTTAGTCCACTTTACCAACATCTGTACCCTACACGAAGCGTCGCTAATGGCACTTCCCGCCTCGCAAGTTCGTTATTCCTGGTCGTAAGAAATTCAAATTTGCGGCGTTCGGGTGCCTTCCAATAGCAAAATTTAACACCAACAAGCTGCGTAAAAGTTGAGCACCTGGTTCATAATTTATATGCACAAAAGCGCACCCCCCCCCCCCCACACACACACACACAGCATGATCATGTTACACGCTTACTTCTTTGTGTTTAAGAACAGAAAGCTAAATAATCAATTTCCTTGTCTTAGGAATCCTACATACTATTTTAAGGAATAAAACAAGGCAAACGACAGGCGCTGTCTGCACGTGGTATCGCGAGAAATGTAGAGCGAACGATTCTTCCTCCTCCGCCTTATCTTTATCGGGCCTGCTGACTGTTCCTACAGTGATACCCTGGACTGCACTTAACGCGTTATGAGTCAGCCCGACTTCATGGGAGGACCGTCCGAATTTTCCGGCTCATTGCACACACACAATATGACTCATGGTTCAGGACTACGGATTTGACACATCCTCTCTGTCACACAGAAGAGTGCGTCTTTGCAGTAAGTAATACCCGAAATATTTACTGCCCAGAGTAACAAAATACCTAAGGACATGAAAAAATACACATTCGGGAACTTCTCCGCCTAATACTATTATGAATACGGCACAACGCCCACACTGCACAGCAAGAGCACTTGTGATGGTCTTTCAGTCGTCCCGTTTGCTGTGAACACTGTTCAAAGGAACAGGGGAGGGATAAATACAAACATGTAGGCATATATGTAATAAAAGGCGTGGCTTGAAAAGTGAGTACAAAATTATAGCCGCAAAACCTGAGGGTAAGAAACCACCTGGATAACCCAAACGTCCAAAGTGAAAAAATGGGAACTGGATCCGTCAGACTTAAAACAGTCCAGCAGTAATCGACCTTCGGGTTCCATAAAGGGAGGAGAATTTTGTGATCAGAAAGGTGGCTGCCGTGCTTCTCAAGCAGGATTCTGCTTCCGTGGTGTTAATTAACCAGAAATATCCTTAGAAGTAAATCCCGGTAAGACACGTTGCCTATGTGTTACTTTTGGACGTAAATTTGAAAATAAAATGTCATCTTCCCAAAAACTTGTACATATCCTTTTACTTTTCAATTTAATAATCAACTTAAATAAAATACGGTGTACGTATTAGCGAGCACGAGTACTAAACGGCGTTTAATCCATCCACGTATCTGGTATCGGTAAAACTAATGTATGCAATTCTCACAATGACGACCCCATGAAGTGTGAACACATAACTAGTTCTACTACGAAATTTCAATCCGTATGAAAATTCTCGAAGAAACATTTAGAAAAGTGCTGTCTTCTGGAATGCGCTGCTGTGGTCTGGTAAAGGTACACCGACGTTTCGGAGTACCAAGGCAGAAGGTCTTTCTGGAACATTTCCTACCAAGTCTGGTTTGAATCCAGACATGCTACTTCTGTACAGATGGGTAAAGAATATGTGCGCGTATTTCAGCTGTGCTGCGAATCCACCTGCAAGGTGTCAAGCGACAAGGACAAGAGTTTTGACCTGTGCCGATAATCACGAGTTTTTCCAGAGTCTCCCAATATTTGACACCCCGACATGTGCAACTCTGTAGGAGGGCGAAGCCCCTACTACAAAACGTCCAGCGTAACGCGGAACCCGCCCATAGCTGTACCGCTGCGTAGCACCCCATGATGCATGCACCCGTTCTGCAGTAGTCAGTCCGTTGCGCATCCAGTCCCCTCACAATCAATTTATCCATGATCCTCCCACACACACGCGCGCGCACGCACGCGCGCACACACACACACACACACACACACACACACAGGCCTCGTGCCTTTCACTTTAGCCATCGACATATCAGGAACGGACAGTTCCTGTCTGATTCTTAATGATCGGTCTCATGGAATGCTGACCCATTACAGTTTCCAGCGTACGTGAAGGTCAAGTGTCTTGGTGAAACACAAGATGACTGTGACAGTGCAAGTCACTCGAAAAACGTCGATTTGGCACATAGAACAGCCAGCCGGTGTCGATAAAACTGCCAGTCTGTGTTCTTCACTACTGTTGTAAATCATTAGACATGTTAATTACCGATATTCGCATTATTTGCACATTTCTTTTCGGAATATGTCATATGCAGGTTCCATTAAAATTTAATTTTTGGGTTCACATTTCCAACCTAAATAAATCATCGCATACTGTCAAAGGATACAAACGAATTACATCCACAAGAAGGTTACGCATACCGAGGTACAGTCTTTCGTTCATCGCCACACCCAGCACAGCAGGTTTACCGCACAGAAAGTTTGAGTCCGTCGGGACATCCCGTTACAGCTTCCGTGCTGAAGACAGTGATAAAAGAGGCGCATTGTATAATCCTTTCTGTCTAACAAAACCGAAGTTGAAGTTACGGATCTTACTGACACACTCTATCCCCCATGATGAGGCATTTCGTGTTTCGCAACAAAACAGTATAATATGTCCCCTTCGACCCCTGAAGAACACGAAGATTCACAAAAGTACTGACACACCTCCAAATGCGGTGCTAAAGCCACTCCGCACAAGGCTGGCAGCTTCAGGTGAGCTGACAGATCAGCCAGCAGTAACTTGCCTGGATACACTCGGCCCTGTTTCATTAATTCCAAATGAACGCCAGTAAAACAAAACTGCCTGGATACACTCGGCCCTGTTTCATTAATTCCAAATGAACGCCAGTAAAACAAACTGCTTGTACCTTTAACCGATACGTCGTTTGTTGTCTGTGACGCAAAAGGACCTTCACCGCATTCAGCAGCCCATACTCTGTTCTATATTTCAAACAGATATACGTCCGGTGAGGTAAAAAATGGCCACGAAATTTACTGCAGACTATGCAGTGAGAACGGCTATGCAACATACGAGATTCAAAGTCATAAAGCCGAAGATGATCCACATTATGATACCATATACTCTGGTGGACGTGTGCAACAATGTGCCGGTACTACGCTCTGAGTGGGTGCGGGTATAGCACCACTCATTCTTAACCTCGGCATTATATGGAGGTTAGAGGTCAACCTCACACCATGGCCGCTCTGCTCCCGGGGAGAAGGAATCCCCGGTACGCACTTGTAATGGTTTGTAACACAAAACTGCTTAAAGTGCCTGAGATGCAATCGAATGTTGCACGTTCTTAGAGCGCCTCCAGGGACAGCGTCTTTTACTAGCGGTTCGTCTTTACAACGCGTGTAAAGACTGGGCAGTCCGAACGCTGCTACACAGGAGCGATAGATCTCTGTGTTGAGACCATCATTACTCAAAAGTTGAAGTGATACCTCCACTCCACTCGGAGTGTACACACATCACACCTCAGGACTCTACTCCGAGTGGGCTTCTAGAAATTCACACACCACCCGTGAAGACTGTGCAGCTCTTAGCTAAAGCCCAAAAGGAGCTAAAAAAATGCTCAAGTTGCCGGTTTTATCTTTTTAACATTCCATGATGTGGTATTTCTTGTTTTAATCAAATTTTAATGTGTGTGCCAGTAAGTGATTTTGTTAGTAAGTGACTGTGCCTCTAACATTACGGACCAGTTCGAAGGACAAAACTTTAACTGATAAAAGAACTCGCTGATGATGGCACTCAAGAAGTGCCGGAACATGTTTGGAGAATGTATGACTACTGTATTTATTTTTATTGCTTGTAAGGTTGGTTTGATAAATTGGAATACTTTATATAAGAGTTCTACCATGAAGCTGCAGGCCGTATTTCCCTCCGAAACGGTGCTACCTAACAAGACTATATACTTTCACAATGCAAACGCCACAGTTTATGCCAACAAAATGAATGAGTTGATGAACATCCGAAAAAATAATCGTCTCTTTATTCTATGGTCTCTCTCTACCAGAATGTGAGCCCCTGTAGTCTCGTAAAGCGTATCGACATTTAGAGAAACCTGCCGCCTCCATCATCTTTGGTACTTTGTAATTACCGCGAAGACACAGACGCCGAAGAAAAACACTGATGAGGAAGGCATCTGGTTCCTTTGAAATGTCAGCGCACTTCCACGACACTACACTGTTTAACATCCCAGAAAACAGTAATCTTCAGTCGCCGTCTTGACGACCCCAATTTCACATATCTTTATTCGTTCGTATAAACCTTAGGCCACTCACTGTTCATATTTAACTTCACTGTAGAATCTACGAGCATATTAAAGTCTCAACTTCGTGTCTGTAACACAGGCTTTGGAATTTGAAAGCGGAGGCGTCGGGCGGCGCCAAGGGCCACTGCTGCATGTGTGGGCCCCTCCGCGGGAGACAGATCTCGATCCTCGACCTTGGTCCAGCCCTGAAGCTGCACTGTACCAGCCTCTTGCAGGTTCGAACCTCCTGCTAGCGTGAATTGAGACCCCGCGCATATGTTGCAGCAACTCGCACGCAGTTTACTGCGCGATGAACATGGATAAATACGTCATATAGACCGGCGAAGCCTCAACTTCATCTAATACACAAATTTTGTTCCTAACACACTTTAAATATGCCGCGTCTCCATTAAAAAATACCAACCGGTTAATGGTACTCCGAGAAATAAAATGTCAAGGTAAAACTGGCCCTGTCAACGCCACGAAGGTACAGAGGGCGAGCTGAGGCACAGCGCCACTCTTCTACGTTGGGCACGGGATGTAGGTAAGTGGTCAAATTCACGCCCCAGCTGCTTCATCTCCGCAGAAAGGACCCTCAGTATACACTGAATACGAGGCTGGGTGAGGCCAAGAGCCAGTGGATCGCTACGGAGAATAAAAAAATTCCTTGCCTCTGCCGAGAATCGAACCCCGCATCGTCCAGCCCATAAAACAGTCTCAACAACGACTACGGTATACCGGCATCCTGTTTGCATAAATGATTGCTGTTTATTGTGAAAATCACAGAGAATACAAAAATGCGGAATATCTGAAGTTAAAGCTGGTGATATATACAGTAACCATAGTGCATTAAAGGGATAAATTAGCACTCATGTCGGCGCCAAAACAGAAGCGTAACAATGATGCGACGAACCAACTCCGTATCTTTTTACGCAAACAAGTATATTTACACTGAGAACAGCATAACAAACTTAGCATGCGTTATGACACTAATGACCGCAAGACGTTTACTACGTTTATTTTTTGTTAAATACATAAAGCTATCCCGTAACAAGTCTGAAGACTCAGAGAGGGAATGGAATGTGGGACTTACACATTCCTTACTGTTACATTCGACACAACTAGGACAGCAGAGCTGTAAGGTCTACGCACCGGCCGCAATTTACCCCCAAGGAAGATCCTTGGTATTCACATTGTTAGGAGCTGAGTGGACCCCAGGGCTGCTGTATGCGGACAGAAGGAATAAGTCACTTGAAAATTTCCAAAGACCCTGCAGGGAATCGCACCCGGAACCTCCCATCTTATGGCGCAGGGCCTCAACCACCTGCACCGCTCGCTGTACTTTTACGTGTATGTTACCAATCGCAATAAACTTTCGTCTTCTTGCCTACTTATTATCAGCTAAGAAACGTAGGCAATGCGTAACAATTCCTTGTGTTAGCTCACTTTCCAACGGGGCCTATCCCTAAACCTGAAAGCCTTGCGGAAAAAAGTGCGCTGGGTCATTTCTTCATTTACATTTCGAAACATCAGCAAATATTTGGCTTGTTACACTCGACGTGCGCGCAGAGACGCATACTTGTCTCACATACAACGACCATTGCTGCTTTCCAATACCCTATCGCGACAGATCAAGGAAGCCCTTCCCATGTTAAGAATAACACAATTTCATTTTCGTACGTCTACTTTGCGTGCTTCTGTAAGTACGAATTTGTGTAAAGTTCACCAATAACCTGCCATGAGGGCACAGAGGGGGAGCAGAGGTGCAGCTCTACTCTTTCTCTACGCTCGGCGCTAGATGGGGGTGATGGTCAACGCCACGCCCCGGCTGCTTTACCCCAGGAAATGATCCGGTACCCATTGTACAGGAAGGTGGGAGGGCCCCAAAGCCGGTATGAAGGGGTGCGGAAAATCTCGCCCCCCAGCAGGATTCGAACTTCAGACCGTCCATCCCGTAGCAAGTCGCTATAACGACTGAGCTATCGCGGCATGCCTACTTATTTATTATGTACTTACGTTTATCTGACTACGACGTAATCACACCTGCTGCTGAGAGATGCTCTGGGCACGTGACGGTAACGTACGGAATGTCGCACAGTAACGTAAAATTGTTATGTACCGCGTCATGAAAGCACATGGAAGAATGAAACTAAAATTCCCCGTAACCTATTCTTGACCTCGACATGTAGGCCTATATTCACACTTCAGTTCCCTTCATTTTTAAATCTAATTAACGGTCTGCTCATTACTCGTAGCACCCATTTCGTAAGTTGCTTATTATCGGAATCATAGACAGCCCATAAAAACACTCCGTGAATAAAACACAGATTTTCTGAATATTGGGTAAGTGGCACATATACTTACCACTGGGCGTTAGACAGTTACGAGGGGTGTATATTCTAGTAAACAGTATATGCTGCACTATTAATGAGCTTCTGCAGATTAATTATGAAACCAGCCTCGTACTGGCTCCAGAGCGACACTAGCCAACACTCTTGGCACCATTTGATCCGTGTCAAACAACAGCTGTTTTCTCTTTCGGTCCAAACACACGCCTTTTAATAACATTTCATACCAAAACAAATACAGTAGAATACATACAGTGTTTAAATGCAGTTTGTATTATCACATCATTGTTACGTACTGCCAGAGCAGTAAAAACAAGCAGATTTGTACTCAAGTGGCGTGTAAAAGACTAGATTACGTTACGCAATTCCCATGTGTGGCAACCTGCGGCACATTTCCATGCATCAACGAATGCTCGACGCTTTGGCAGTGAGATTGAAATAACTACAACGTGGAGCTTGAAGACAACAACAGTGCAACATGGGTGATGCATGAGGGCAACGATTACAAGGATTTGAAGTTCTGACAATAGGTAATTATTATACGTTCGTTTATGGTTTACTGAAGGACACGATCAGTAGCTCAGACTATATGAAGTCAAATGATGGGACGGTTAACCCTTTCAAGGACCGTGGTTACTACACGTACTGCCAGATTTAACACTAACAAGACAGGCAATGTGTGTTCAACGCAACAATGCGGCGCCTTCACGTAACCATTTCTGCAATGAAAACGCAGCAATGCGTTGTGTGTGTGCATTATTGAGGTACATCACGGTCAACAATATAACAATATTGTGTTGCACAAAAATGTTTTTATGACGAATTTATGTCGCCGGCAACAAGTAAACGTACTTAGGTCTTCATGCTAAGTGCCCGACAACCAAATTTGGAGTTGCTCGATAAATTTGGAATTTCTCGATAAACTTTCACTAAAGTCCCCAATAACAAATTTCAAGGATATCCGTCAAGTGGGAGCCATGCTGATACACACGGACGGATAGACAGACACGGACGGAAGGTCAGAATGACATGAATGCAACAAGAGCTCTCCGCCACTATGTGAACGAGCCGTAAAACTCCGCATTTTCCCCTCAGAGTGTATTTATGTTTCGTATACATTAATTCTTACAATCAACAGCGACTCTTTCCCTACACAAAATTCACCTACTGGCCATTCTAATGGTTAAGGTCGAGGTAAGAACTAAATCTTTATACATTCTGCAGAATTATTTCAACCTTCAAAGTGCTAATTAATGACTAGGAAGGAATGTGGAAGGAAGCAGTCGTGAACTACAGTCAGGAACTAGTGTAGTACTTGCCTACAGAGACAGAGGAAAACCACGATAAACCTGTCGGAATACCCATTATCCTCGCCAGTAGTCTACAGCAAGAGATCTAATCTAATCCAAATAAAATAAATTATCTTTCGTTCCATTAGTTCTAGGCCCTTCTTATATCGCTTCTTCCACCTCCTCATGCCTAAGCATGATGCAACTTCATCACTATTCATTCTTCAGTTGTCTCGGATATGCCGATCAACCTATTCTTTAACTTAAACACACGCCAAAACCGATAAGCATCCTGGGCACCCATCGCCAACAACACTCGCCCATCTCTGTGGAACTTCCCTCTGTCTCACGAAGTTACAGGCACTGTGCCTTCCACTTCTCAGCGGCGGACCGCAAAATCCTTAAGTCACAGAACCTACTGCGTCTCACTATCTCACCACCAGATGCACGGCTGCTGCTTGTGAAGACCTCCCCATGTGCAGAGGGTCAGAACCATCAGGAGTTGTCCTCTTGAAAGTTCCTTAAATCGCGGGTCGTCTATGAACACATTTTTGTACGTGTGTTGTACAATGTGGGCATTAAGTGACGTTTGCAAGTTTGCAAAGCTTCGGAAAATTTCACTTCAAAATTAGCGCAATTTCGTTTTACAAAGCAGATACACGTATCGCGTAGGTTTACATTTATTCATTCAGAGAGTTTCTATGGCTCTCTTATACATATACGCATCCCACAAACACCGGTCTCTTTACGTCGTTTGTTCAAACAATCGCTGTTCACTGTGAGAATTATAAAAACCATATTGCGATTTGCGTTAAAAAAATGCAAAGCTCAGAACGTTACAGCACGTGGTGCCCGTGGTTACCATTGTGCTGCACACAGACGAAGACAAAGAAACCTCAGCATTATTAACATTTCAGGGCTGTAACGTAACGTACAGCATTCAGTTCAGACGTGAACCTGCCGCAATGCACTACGCGTTACTTGGCAATGCCCGCGAAATGAGGTCGAATGGTTACCCAGTAGCTGTCCATTCATTTCAACGTCCGACATTATATTACGACTGAAGAAAAACACTTGATGATGTCACTAACTGTAATTTTCAACATCCTGATATGTGGGGAAGAACATCACTCCTAATAGGCTGGCTGGAAAAAGAATAAGTTGTCAAGATATATATACCATGGAAGGTCACGAGGTCACGGCCATTCAGAGACATCGGACCATATGGCCACACAGGGCAGCTGACTCCCACACGATATGCTACAAATCCGTGCGTGGCGAAACGTGCAACGTGCATTATATAATTTTCCTATGAAGTGAAAGTTTGGCAGAGTTAAACCATTTGGTAACGACACTTATATCACTAAACTGCTTTCACGAAGACGTTAACAGCAAAATGAATTCAGCGAATGTCTGCTATCATTACTTCAGAATCCGTTACCTTCCACTCTGCCACTGAAACATGTAAAGATTACAACACAAGCTCACAAAACTATGATTTTACGTGTTGTTTTGTAAGGTTTTAGAACATGGAACAGAACAACAAAGAATGTGTGTGTCTCAGGTCAAGGTGCTGACAGCATTATTACGTCCAAACAGGAGGACGGAGAATACTGTATGAAGAGCGGCTTAAGTAATCATCACCGAACAATATTCGATCAAATAAGGATTAGGTAGGTGAAACATGTACAAAACATGGAATACATACTTATATATATATATATACACATATATCTATACCTATATATTAAAAATGCCACAAAGCTCTGGTCGCGAAAACTGAAGGAAAAAGACCACCTCGTTGACCTAAATCTTGATGACAAAATATTAAAATCTTAAACATACCTTGGGTTTGACAGTGTGAATTATGTAGATTGAAATGGCGCAGGATAATGTATGCTTTAAGATTCTTGTAAACGCGGAAATAAAATTTCTTCTTTCATAAAAGGCGAGGAATTTGTTCATCAACTGAGTGATTACTGGCTTTTCACGAGAACTATGAACCATGGAGTTAACTCAGCCTTCAAAGCAAAGTGTCTACTATTTGTACCACTCCTTAAACATTAAAACCTTAGCCTACAGCGTGTATGTATTTGTTTCGTATTATCCTCACAATAAACAGCGATTAGTTCCCTGAACACAATTAATCCCTTGATGTTTGCAACGGAAAGGCAGTGAGACAGAAACTGACTTTGCAAGTTCACATTTCATTACACGAAATACGGACTTCAAAAGGTACCAAAATCTTGCCAGAAACACAAATAGGGCTCGATGCTGAGCTCCACAGTACCAGTGCCACTGCAGAGGATTAACATGACCGTCACATTTCGACGTGAAGGAGTTCTATATAACACACGGACATTTACGACCATACGTTGCTTCACTCACATAACATAACTGTTCTGTCAGTATCAGGTTATGTAACATCGGTTTTAATATGCAGAAATATTTAACTATTGTGCAAGTCGCGTATCTGCGTATTTCGTACGACTACCACATTAAACAACGATCATTTCCCTACACGTAATTCATAGATCGGTCTTTGTAAAGGATGTGCAGTGTGTTTTTTTGTTGTGTGACAGGAACCAAATGTTTAAACTGCATTTGACGTTCAGGTGACCGTACATCGCGATATATTCTTATAATAAAACCAACTAGATGCACTAATTTATCAAATTTATTTTCGGAATAAAACTCTACATGTGTTGGACAGTTCCTCTGTTCATTATCAGTTTTTCACTGTACACACACCAATGGTATATGTCATACAGGTTTTGCTGACAGCTGGGAGCAGGATGATCCGGACATACTGATCCTGCTCGCAAGCTGTCAGCTGTATGACATATACCATTGCTGTGTGTACAATGAAAAACTCCTGATGATGGACAGAGGAACTGTCCAAAACATGCAGAGTTTTATTCCAAAAATAAATTTGAGAAATTAGTGCATCTAGTTG
>Ga0123353_10004734_pt1 | contig 17629 bp, 9 predicted proteins | sample TergutLab28metaG_3_FD_92763 | JGI IMG/M metagenome (GOLD analysis project Ga0123353, IMG submission 92763) | Labiotermes labralis P3 segment gut microbial communities from Petit-Saut dam, French Guiana - Lab288 P3 | ecosystem: Host-associated > Arthropoda: Insects > Digestive system > Gut ... | reverse complement strand
CAGCTCTCGCTCGCAAAAATCTTGAAAGTCGCTTTCGATGCCTAGGCCAAAGGGATCTCACTCTTCAACATCGTACAACCGAAAAACCAAAAAATGACCGCTTGAAAAAATAGACAGTTACCTATCAAGGCATCGTCCATGTTCTGAAAATGTGGACACACTATGAATAATAGAGCCACAATCTTTAGATTGCGTATGCCGCTCTTGTTCCCCCCGTAGCGACGCAATGCCTTGCGTCTCCACGGCGGGTAATGTACGCTAACGGAAAATCACACACACCGCACAGACGCGAGGCACCCACGTCTCTACATACTCATCGCTCCCGATCCAATTGTTGCAACAGCGTTAAGGCGGTACCGGCGAGTTCGTCCAGCGAACGCATGTCCATGCCGCCGTACTTGACGGCATCCAGCGATTCCAATGCCGCTTTGATAGCACCGATGAGTGACTCCGGCACACGGTTGTCCCGCAGATGTTGGCAGGCGTCATTCGTGGTCATGCCCTGCTCCGCTTTGTCCCATCTGTCGGCAATGTAACCAAAAAAGACCCCCGAGAGTTCGCTGCTGATTTCAATCAGGTTCTTTCCACCGCGAAGTGCCGATGAAAGGGTGGCAAGCCGTGATTTTGCCCGCGAAAGTGCGCCGCGTTGCCGCTGCCGTTTGGGGTTTGTCCACTGACATCGCCACAGCAACACGCCAAGAGCCATCGCCGCATAACCTGCGGTTAAACACGAAACCGTTAACGCCCACTGAGCGAACGTGATCGGCGGAAACGTCTGCGAGAGTGTTGTTTTATTGGCGAAGAGTCCCCCTTCGAGTAGTTGCACGTTGCCGTCGGGAACGCTGCCGAAAAGGGTGGGTGATTGGATCGATTCGGCATTGGCAATGTTCAGTGGAATCGGCAGGCTCGAGAGCGAAACAAACCGTTCCATATTGACATCGAAGACCGAAACGGGAATCGACGGAAACTCGATTGTTCCCGGATTCAACGGTCTGATCGTGTAGGTGAATGTACAGGACTGTTCGCTCATCTCTTCGGTCGGCGGCATGTGAACGCGAAAATTGGTGGAAACATCAGGATGCGACGACAGGTCCAGAGGACGAACATTTGCCATCGAACCTTGTCCCAACAGGCGGAGGGTGAGTGTCATGGGATCCCCCACTCGCGCCTGCTGCGGCGTGAGAGTCGCGTCCCAGCGAAAAGCACCAAACGCACCAATATAATCGACCGGACAATTCGCTTGCGGAACATCGACCACAGCAACGGTGATCGGTTTCGCGACGGCATAAATTCGCTTTGCCGTGAGACCATCGGGAGCGTTCGCCTGGATGATGACGGGCAATGCTCCCTTGAGCGTTACCGGACCAAAGGAATAATTGCCGAACTCCTGCGGAATGAACGTTCGGGAAAAGCGGTACTCCCAGTAGGTTGTTTCGTTGCCCTGTGCGTCGGGACGTTGAATCTGTCGGGGCGAGCCGGAAAATTGATAAGGAACTCGTTGGAGGAGATCGTCCATCGAAAAAAGCAAACTGAGCCGATTCACCCGAGTATCGAATCCCATGCCGCTGGTCGCATAATCGTTGATGGCAAAGCCGCGTTGCTGCGGCGGTCTGACCACTAGGTTGGTGAGCCAATTTTCTAATGGCTGTGAGGGGAGGAATCCCTTGACATTTCTTTCCGCCCAAGGGATTTGCAGCTGGGGGGGTTGCGCGAGTAACGTCAGGGGGTTGACTGCGGCATAGCGATCCAGCAAACCTTTGATGTGAATGACAAGCGTGATTTCGAGCGGTTGCAGCGGATAGAGACGATCACGATTCACCTCCATGGAGAGGAAAACGATGTCTTGCTCTTCCGGTTCAATGACCTGAACGGCCACAGAATAATCCGCCAACAGTTGTCGCTCTCCTTCGGCAACCGCAAACGTTTGTGGCGAGAGCGTGAGACCATTCACGGTCACCTTGGGGAGTGGAATGGCAAGTGTGCCAGCGCGTTTTGGGGTCAGCACATAGTTGAACTGCGTGGAATAAGTCGCCGACCGATTGTCGCGGACAGTTCTTCCATTGATGATCGTCACGGAGAACGAACTTCCACTCATTTGGACTGGCTGTTTGGTGAACGAGTGAACGTCGAAATCTGTCCAAGAAGAGATATCCGGTATCAAGGCATCATCGAGGGGACTCGAATCGGAGAGCATGAGTTGATAATGGAATGTTTCCCCTTCATAAATGGCAGAGCGGTCAAGTTGCACGGTCAACCTCGGTTCCGCCACTGCCGCCGAAACCGCCAAGAAACAAACAACAAATGCAAAAAGGTTTTTGATCGACATGTCTCCACAAAATTGATGCTCTTTGTTGTAACGTTTAGGAGCAAAAAATCAAGAGCAGGGGGACGCTGGGCTTTCGCTGGAAGAAATGATTGTTCCCCATCTTACCCAGTATGACACCAGTGAGCGGGCTGAAAAACCAGCAGGGAAAAGGGGTGTAGAAGTCCCTGCTCGCATACCCCTTTTTCTGGAGTCCAGGTATCGATTATGCCGAAAAAAGCAGCGGCGGAGTGCCATCTTTGTGCGCTGATTGTCCCTATAGCTCCCGCCTATTTTTTCTATTTTATCTATTTTGAATTAACTTCTTATGTACGAGACTTTTTTTGGCTTGAAACGTCGTCCTTTTTTGTTTGCTCCCGATGTGGATGCCTATTTGCCCACTGATTTTATGGAAGAATCACGTCGGACGGTCGAACAGACCGTGCAGCAGGGTCAAGGGATGTCCCTGATTTTTGGAGCCACCGGAAAAGGAAAAACGCTGCTTTTGCGGCTTCTTTGCCAATCGTTGGAATCCGAGTACGCCGTTGCCTTTGTCTCCCACAGCCATCTTGAAACGCCAAAAGCTCTATTTTTACAACTCACACACGATTTACGCCTCGCCACCACCGGCAGTGACCCCGTGGAATTGCGACTACAACTCCTCGATTTTGCCCGACAAGAACCTGCGGTGGTTTTGCTTTTCGACGATGCCCAACATTTAAGCCCGGCGGTACTCGAAGAAATCCGGCTCTTGACCGATGCCACGGAAGGTTCGATTCCCCTTTTTCGTGCCGTTTTTGCCGGGACGATGGATTTTGAAGAAAAACTCACCCTACCGAACCTAGAAGCCTTCAATCAACGAGTCGCTTCCCGATGTTATCTCGAATCGTTTTCCGGAAGAGAAACATCTCAGTATATTGTCCGGCAAACCGATGAGTTGCGGATTGATCCTCCACACAGTTCGTCTGCGGCTCCTCTCTTTACTGAAGAGGCAAAGCGGCGCATCTATCAGTTGACGGACGGTATCCCCCGCATCATCAACCAGCTTTGCACCGCAGCATTGCAACTTGCTGCCGAGAGATCGGCGAAGAATGTTGACGGGTCGCTGATTAACGGTGCCTGGGCAGGCTTGCAACACATGGTGGAAACAGAGTCGCCTGCTGCTGGGTCTCCTGCTGCCAGCGAAACGACGATTACCCAGGAACAAATCGAAGAGATCATTGACCAAAAGAGAAAAACGTTCCAATTTCGACAATTCAACTCTGTGGAATTCGGAGCGTTGACCGATGTCGAATCGGAATTGAGCGAGCCAACGTCTCGTTCCACCGCCGACACCGATTACAAGCCTCCTTATCCTGAAGAGGACGACGAGTTTGCCGAAACAGCATCTCGCGAAACTGATCGCAACGATCTTTCCTTCCATCGGCTCCAACTTCACGTTCCCGCCGATGCTGAAGAGACGGCAGACCGCAGACGGCAGTTTGCAGCAGACGCAAGCGGTGAGGCATTTCCTTCGGAATCTGCTGCCGTCTGCCATCTGCCGTCTGCCTTCTCTTCACACGGCGAGAAAACACCGCAAGAGAACCCGTCAGATTCCGTCTTGAGCATCGCTGTTCCGAAGCTTGTTCTCAATTTTCACAAGCGGCATCGAAAATTTCAGCGAAAACGATTGTTGCAACAAATTCAGCATCGGCTGGGGTTATTCGCAGGACTGCTCAGCACCGCACAGGTACAAACCATACTCAATATTCACGAATCTGATATGAACGCACAATCACTTCAAGCGTATGGAGCGGCTGTATTGGATGGTCGTCCGCCATTCGTCCGCAAGGAACCTCAATACGCCTATCAAACATCCAAAACATCTCCGCGCGTCGACGTGACTTATCCCGATCCGCAGACAGGAGTTCCCATTACACTTCGCTGGCTTCCAGAAACAACACAAGAAGAGGGACGATTCGGTGTCTCTTATACCGAATTTTTGAGTCGGGAAATGTCGGAGAAGCTGGCGATACCCCATCACCCGGAGCCGATCACTTCGCCAGTCGTTCGAACCTCGCTCCATGCCTCGCGGGGCGTTCCCGCGACATTGTCATACAGCCCGGGACTTGACGAAACATTTGAAGAGACCGAGCAGGTCGGGGATGCGGCGGTGTCGCTTGCGGAACTGTTTCGGGTCAATTCGTCGGCGTTGCAACAATTGGAAGACTCGGCAGAGTTCAAATTTTTGGACAAAGCACTTCAGCACCAGTTGGAAGCCGTTGTGAAACGAATCACGAAGGCGGCGGAGAAGATCGAACAGGCTGCCGAAGTGAGCGAACGAGCAGGACAGCACGTCACCAAGGCGGCGGAGTTTGTCGAAACGGAAGTTAAATCGGCGTTGCCGACTTATCTTGAATTGTTCAAAGAACTGTCTGACTTCCAAAAAATGGTCAGTGCCGAGTTGGAGGCGGCACGGCAGCAGAGCGCGGAACAACCGCAATTCCGAACGTTTCCGCGTCGGCAAGTCATGATCGAACGCACCGTACAGACGATTGGAGTGGAATCACTCCTTCGGTAGCCCCCCAGCACACGCGCAAGAGCGGGGGGCGTAAGCCCGCCAGTAAGAATGCAGGGCAAGTTCATACGAAAGCAGCGGTGCGTGTGTAAAAGCGAATACACCCTCCATTTTCACGCTTTGCGAATGCATCATCGTTTGTGGTTGCACTCGCGCGTTCTGCAACGGGTCTACCGCGTCTTTTCCAGCAGTCCCTTGTAATTACGCATGACAAGGTGAGCATCAATTTTGTCCACGAGGTCGATCACCACGCTCACGACGATCAAGAGGCTCGTCCCACCGAAAAAGCCCGCAAGCAAATAGTTTTCCGTACCGATCAAGGTCGTCGACATAATGTTCGGCAACACCGCAATCACGGCAAGGAACGAGGCTCCCACGTAGGTGATGCGCACCATGACCTTTTCCAAGTAGTTCGAGGTGGTCGATCCCGGACGATATCCCGGGATGAATGAACCGTAATTTTTCAAGTTGTCCGCCATGTCCTTCGGATTGAACGTCACTGCCGTCCAGAAATAACAGAAAAAGTAAATTCCGGCAATAAACAAGAGAATGTAAATAAATGTTTCCCGTGTAAAGGCACTGTGGCATACCGTCCAAGCACCACCGTACTGTTGATCGAGTACAGCAAAGATTGCCGTCGGGAAGAGGAGCAAACTGCTGGCGAAAATAATCGGCATCACGCCCGCCTGATTGACCCGGAGGGGCAAGTATTGTCGGGTTCCCCCAAATGTCCGGCGACCCTTAATGTGCTTCGCACTCTGCGTCGGAATACGCCGCTGCCCTTTCGTGATAAAAATCACCCCGACAACAACAGTGATGAACAAGACAATCAACACAAGCAATACTTCGACACCCAGTTGCGTACTGTCCGTACCGAGCCGAAGTCCGCTCTTCTGCGGACCATTCAACTGTGTCCAGAGTCGCCCCAACGCCGAAGGCAAGTTGGCAATAATCCCCGCCATAATCAGCATACTGATTCCATTGCCGATCCCGTACTCGTCGATTTGTTCACCAAGCCACATCAAAAAGGTGGAGCCAGCGGTCATCGTGAAAACGGAGATCAATATCCACTGCCACATGAGTGAGCCATTCGGATTGGTCAGTGCCGAGTTATACAATTGCATCTGCCCGATTGCCATGATGTAGAAGAAACTTTGGAAGAGGCAAATCGCCACCGTGGCGTATCGGGTGTATTCGTTGATTTTCTTCTGCCCGCTTTCCCCCTCTTTTTTCAGTTTTTCGAGCGGTGCCCACACCGTTGCCAGAAGTTGGAAAATAATCGATGCCGAAATGTACGGCATAATCCCGAGACCGAAGATCGTCAATTGCTCAAACTGTGTTCCAGTAAACACAGAGATTTGCGCCATCATTTGGGCAAGCCCTGTCGAAGCCGACCACATCGCCTTCATCTTGTCGACATCGACAACAGGCAACGGAATCCACCAGCCGATGCGATAGACCGCCAACAGACCGAGGGTCAGTAGAATCTTTTGACGAAGTTCAGGAATTGAAAAAATGATGCGTAGTTTTGAAATCATTGCGTCCAGTCCATTGTTTTACGATAATTCTAGTGAATTTAGCGAATTTTGCAATAGGGGAAGTCTACCCTTCACCATGCCAAGGAAATGCCAATCTACCGTAGCCGGTTGGAAATTCCTGAAGCCGCTGTTTTTGCCGGGGGGGCGGGTGGCGGAGGCACGAAGTGGGTGTGGCGGCAGAACGATGCACGACTGTACAGACGCATGCGAAAAATGACCAGCACCTGACATTCATCATCGGCGGCTGATTGCCCTCTTTCATTTCGTTGCATGTTGCGGTATGCTGTGTGGGCATGTGGATCGGCAAGCAGAATGTACCGGTCCGTTTTTTATCACCAACCTCCAAAGAAAGGATATTGCCGTGTCGCTCACAAAACTTGATGCCATTTTCAAACCCCAATCCATCGCTGTGATCGGAGCCTCTACCGAACCGGGGAAAGTCGGATATGACCTCCTCAATAATCTTGTCCGCGATAAATACGTCGGAAAGATTTATCCCGTCAATCCCAAAGCCAAGGAAATCCTCGGCATGGAAGTCTTTTCCTCTCTCAGTGCTGTCTCCGGCGATGTTGATCTTGCTATTCTTGTGATTGCCCCCAAATTCATTCCCGGCGTGATTGCCGAAGCCAAAACCAAAGGCGTGAAGGGACTCATCTGCATCTCCGCCGGATTCAAAGAAGTGGGCGGCGAAGGAATCGAACGTGAAAAAGAACTCACCAAACTCGTCCGAGAAGCCGGTATCCCACTCATCGGACCGAACTGCCTCGGTGTGATTAGTCCTTCGATCAATATGAACGCCTCCTTTGCGGCGAAAACGGCTCTCAAGGGAAATCTCGGATTCATTTCGCAGAGTGGTGCGTTTTGTACCTCGGTGCTTGACTACGCCGAATCCCGCAAAATTGGGTTCAGCAAGTTCGTCAGTTTCGGAAACAAAGCCGATGTGAAAGAAGACGACCTCCTCGAATACATGGCAGACGATCCCGATACCAAAGTGATTGCCATGTACCTCGAAGATATTGGCAATCCGCAACGCTTCATTGAAGTTGCCGCGAAAACTTTTTGGGAAAAGGGGAAGCCGATTCTCTGCATCAAATCGGGACGCAGTGCCGAAGGGGCAAAGGCGGTCAGTTCGCACACCGGTTCACTCGCGGGTTCCGATGCCGAATACGAAGCGATTCTCAAACAGTCCGGCATTCAGCGCATGCATACCATTTCGGAACTTTTCGACCTTGCGGCACTTTACACGACGCAACCGTTGCCGAAGGGAAATCGCTTGGGCGTTATCACGAATGCAGGTGGTCCCGGTATTATTGCAACGGATGCCGCCATTGAAGCCGGACTTAAATTGGCGAAGTTCGAACAATCGACGGAAGACAAACTAAAATTCCCGGTATTGCCGGAAGCCGCCGCTCTGCACAATCCTGTGGACGTCATTGGCGATGCCCATCATGACCGGTACGAAGCCGCCGTCGATGCGGTGATGGGGGATCCGAATGTCGATATGGGCGTTGTGGTACTTACGCCGCAGTCGATGACCGACACCGACAAAATCGGCGAAGTATTGCCAGCAATCATCAACAAGCATGGCAAACCGGTCGTAGGAGCGTTCATGGGAGTCAAAGAAGTGGAGGTGGGGAGCAACAATCTGATTGACCGAGGCGTGCCGAATTATGCGTTCCCCGAAAATGCGGTGCAGTCGCTTGCCGCCGCCGTGAAATTGGTCGCCATGAAATCAATCACGAAGCGGGAATACGTCGAGTACAAGGATGTTGACTCTGCGAAAGCGAGCAGGATCATTGCTGATTATCTTGACAAGGACACGGAAAAATATCTCACGCAAGCGGAATGTCGGGCATTGTTCGAGTGCTACAAACTGCCACTTCTTGCAAGTGGCGTTGCGAAGTCGGCGGACGGAGCGGCATCCATTGTTTCTGGTATCAAAGGCAAGGTCGTGATGAAAGTCATGTCCGCCGATGTGAAGCACAAGTTCGATGCGGGTGGAGTACTCCTCAATATCGAAGGTGCTGACGGCGCAAAGAAAGGCTACGACCAGATTTACGCCAACATTGCCAAGAACGAACCGAAGGCGAAGATCGACTCGATTTTGATTGAGCAGATGGCACCGGAAGGGGAAGAGGTGATTGTCGGTTGCAGTCGCGGTGGCTTGGGTCCGCTCATGATGTTTGGTTTAGGCGGAACGTTCGTCGAACTGATTAAGGACGTGCAATTTCGACTGGCTCCGATGTGGAAGGTGACGGCGGACGAGATGGTGCATGCGATCAAGGGTTTCAAAAAACTGGACGGCTTCCGCGGCGCACCGAAGCGGGATATTGGTGCGATCATTGAGGTGATCTTGCGAATGTCGGCAATGGTGGTGAATCATCCCGAAGTGGCGGAGTTCGACATTAACCCACTCATCGTCCACGCCGAAGGCAAAGGTGCCTCGGTGGCGGACAGCCGGGTCATGCTGCGCAAGCCGTAACGCTAACTTTTTCTCTCGACAGGATTTACAGGATGGACAGGATAATGCCATCCTGAAAATCCTGTGAATCCTGTCAAAAAAATGACAGATGTAACCCCCACCAAGAATCACACCGGCGTTGCACGAAGAAGTTTTATTCGAGATACCGGACATTCGCATCACCACTGAACGCCACGTCTTTAGCAATGCGACCTTTGAGATCGGTTACATTGCTTTGACAGAGGTTTCGGAACGGGCAAAGCACCCAATCGCCTAGATTCCCGCCTGCGCGGGAATGGCGAAAAAACGACTTTGCAGTTCGACTGCTTGATATCCCTGCGTGCAAGTGTTATAATGCAATTGAGTGTTAAATTTTGTCGATGTTTCATCGACGGAGAGGTTATTTATGCAAATCAGTTTTCACACGGACTCATTTAGTTCCGTTCATTGGACGTTCGAAAAGTGCCTTGAGTGGGCACAAAGGAATGATGTCCATTTTGTCGAAAGTGGACTCGTTGACGGTGCATGGTGGATGCACGGGCTTGGTTATACACCGCACTTGACCTCGATAGAAGACCCCGTTCTTCTGCGAAAGAAGATGGACAAATATGGCGTGAGTCTGTCGCAAATTGACGCGGCGTTTCCGCTTTCGGGGAGAGACGGGGCGATTTATGCCGCACCGTACATCTTGAATGCCCTTCGTTATGCGAAACTGGCAGGGTGTCCGCGTGTCTGTACCACCGACGGTCTCTTCAAGCCAAAGGGATTCACCGACGAGCAGTCGATGAGCCAGATGAAGTGGTATTACGAACAAATCATCGAAGTCGCCGAGGCATACGAGATTGACATCACCATCGAAATTCATGGTTACTTCACCACCAACATCGACCGTCTCGGCGAGATGCTCGACTTTGTGGATAGTCCTCGGTTGTGCTTGAATCTCGACACGGGCAATTCCTTCATTGCGGGTGGCAACCCGGTTGAGTTCGCCAAGCGATTCGCCAAGAGAGTGTCGCACGTCCATGTCAAAGACGTGTCGCAAGAACTTGCTGATAAAGCCCGTGGAAAAGACACCGGTATTGCGTTGAGTCACGCTTCTATCGGCGATGGTGTCAATGCGGAGAACATCCGTGAGACATTGAAAATACTCCATGCGTCGGGCTTTACCGGTCCTTTGGGGATGGAAGTCGAAGGACAAGGCGGACCACTCATCGAGAAGTCGCTGCACTGGCTACGAAAAACGCTCGCCGAGCTCGGTATTCCCGAGGAAAAATAACAGAGACGCATCGTCCATAGAACCGACTACCCTTTTTTTGATACTCATGAAAAATTATCTCCTGCTCCTCGTTGCCATCATCGTTTTTGCTATGGCATCACACCTTGCTGTTGCTCAGGCTCCGGTGGAAAAACCGGTGCGTGTACTGATTGTGACCGGTGTTGACTATCCGGGACATCCCTGGCGGACACAAGCGATGCTCCTCCGTCAGGAACTGGGAGCCTCGAAGTCTCTTGATGTTCGGCTGATCGAAAATATTGAAGTGCTGGGAACCGATCTCATTTTTGATTACGATGTCTTGATGCTGAACTTCAAGAATTACGATCCTCTGAAACGCGAAGAGTTGGCTCGGAAAAATCTGGTCAATTTCATGACCGAAGGGGGGGGACTGATGTACTTCCACTTTACCGGCGGAGCATTCGAGGATTGGCAGGCATTCGAGCAAATCGTTGGTCGGGTCTGGAACCCCCAACTGCGCGGGCATGACCCCTATCAACAGTTCACCGTTGACATTCTCAAGAAAGATCATCCGATCATGCAGGGCATTACTGCGTTCCCGATCACGGACGAACTTTACACCTGTCTGGTCGGCAAGCGGGACATTGAAATTTTGGCGACGGCGAAATCGTCAGTGGACGGCAAAGATTATCCGATGGCGTTCACGCTGACCGAAGGGAAGGGCAGAGGGTTTTATACTCCTCTGGGTCATGATGCCCGTGCCTTTGAATCTCCGCAACTCGGACAAATGCTGCGTAACGCCGCGCTCTGGTGTGCCAAGCGGGAAAACCTTTTGCAACCTGCCCCCGCCAACACGGATTCCGCAGATGTCCGGCTTCGAGAGATTGCTGGTTCGCTTCCCGATGGCGCGAAACTGCTGGCGTATCTCGATTGCGGTGGTCCCGGTCGCTTCGAGCAAGGACTCAACATCGTCGTGTCCGAAGGAGCAAAACCCTATCGTTGGCAATCCGGTTCTGCCATTGAAGGAGTTCCGCCGCAACAGATGTCGGTGCTGTTCCACCCGCAACAAGTGTCGTTTATGCTGGAAGGACTGGACAGATCGAAGCGGTATCAGATGAATATCGTATGGTGGGATTTCGATGCGGGTGGTCGTGCGCAGTCGTTGACCGTCCAATCGCCGGATCGGTCCATGATCAGGATTTTGCGACCGGGCATCTCGCTCCCTGATTTCAAGGAGAGTCATCTTCCGCCACGAACCATGACAATGCCGTTGCCGATGGCATTCGTTCGAGACGGAAAATTGCTCGTGAACGTCAGAAGCGAAAGTGGTCCCAATGCTGTTGTTAGCGAAATTTGGATCAGCGAATTACCGTAGCTTGTTTCGCCGCTACACTGGTTGTCCTTGACCTAAACGACTCAAACTGCAAAAAACACGTCGTCATGAGCCACGGATGACACGGAAAAATGCGGATAAAGAACTCAAACTGTACAAAAAATGTAGAGACGCAATGCTTTGCGTCTCCCCGGTGTAGGACAACGTAGCGAATTCGTGGGAACGTTTTTTGTGCACGACGCCCGTGTTTGGAACGGCACACACCCCGCAGACGCGAAGCATCGCGTCTCTACAAGGGGTGCGTCATGGCATGGGGGCAACAGAGGCAATTCCCTTTACAGTTTGAGTAAAGAAGGAAAAAATAGGGTGCAGTGTTTTGCATAAACAATCTTCCTTCACCGACGGATTATCCGTGGAGTTCCGTGTTTTCAGTGGCATAAAAAAGAACCTTTTACAGTTTGAGTAAATTATACACATCATGCAAGACGTCATTGCCGAATACATCGCCGAACTCGACCGCCAGTATCAAACCGGTGTGGCGACAGAGCATACGCACCGACCGGCTCTGCAAAAGCTTCTTTCGGTAATGTTACCGCAGTTTATTGTGTCGAACGAACCGGCTCGACAGGCGTGTGGTGCGCCGGACTTGCTCTTGCTGCGAAAAAATGACAACATACCCGTCGCCTACGTCGAAGCGAAAGACATTGACGATCCCGACCTTGCTGGTCGCAAAAAGAACAAAGAGCAATTCGACCGGTACAAACAATCGCTCGATAACATTATTTTCACCGACTACTTGGAGTTTTTGCGTTACGAAAAAGAAAAAGGAGAAATTGTTGATCGCATCCGTATTGCCGAATGGAAAGCCGGTAAAATTAACCCCATGAAGGAAAATTTTCCCAGATTTGAAAGTGTCATTAAGCAGTTTGGAAAGGTGCCGCCGCAAACCATTTTTTCCTCTGCGCAACTTGCCGAAGTGATGGCGAACAAAGCGCAGTTGATGACTGATGTCATCGAAAAAATTCTTTCTAAAGGCGACGAAAACAGTTCACTTGCCGGTTTAATGTCTGATTTTAAGAAGATACTGATCCACGACATTACGCCGAAAAAGTTTGCCGATGTTTATGCGCAAACGATTGTCTACGGAATGTTTGCCGCTTGGTTGCACCTCACGAAACCGGGGCATTTTAACCGTGAAATAGTGGCAAAACTGATTCCCAAAACCAATCCTTTTTTACGCCAACTGTTTCATCAAATCGCCGAATTAGGCTTCAGCGATCATATTTGTTGGGTCGTGGATGATCTTGTCGAGATATTTCGTGTTGCAGACATGCAGTCCGTGATGCACGATTTCGGCAAACGTACAAAACAAAATGATCCGATGATCCATTTCTATGAGAATTTTCTCACTCAATATGATTCACAGGAGCGAGAAGATCGTGGTGTATGGTACACGCCTCCTGCCGTCGTCAATTTTATTGTTCGTGCAGTGGACGAAATTTTGCAATGCGAATTCAAGTTGCCCAAAGGCTTGGCAGACTCGTCAAAAATTAAGGTAAAATCAGATTCGGGTACCGATGCACACGAAGTTCATAAAGTGAAAATTTTAGATCCCGCGGTTGGTACAGGAGCATTTCTTGTCGAAACGGTCAATCAGATTCACGAGAAAATACAGAGCGGCATGTGGCAAGGATACGTGAAAGAGCATCTTATTCCACGGCTTTGCGGATTCGAGATATTGATGGCTCCTTATGCGATGGCGCATCTTAATTTTGATTGGACACTCAAACAAAAAGGCTATGAGGCAACAGGGGATCAGCGTTTTAACATTTTTTTGACCAACTCTTTAGAGGAACAAGACCCCGATACAGGTACGTTTTGGGGGTATTATATCGCTCAAGAAGCAAACGCTGCCAACAATATCAAGAGTAACCTGCCCATTATGGTCGTCCTGGGAAATCCGCCCTATCGTAGCATTTCAGCAAACAAAGGTCTCGGTAACATTGAAGAGTACAAATACGTCGATGGCGTTTATTTCAATGAACGCAAACATTGGCTTAACGATGACTATGTTAAATTCATCCGATTGGGACAAATGTTTGTCGATAAAAACCGAGAGGGAATATTGGCTTATGTGAGCAATCATAAATTTATAGACAATCCTACGTTTCGTGGTATGCGTTGGAATCTCATGCGTAGTTTCGACAAAATTTACATACTTGACCTGCACGGCGACAGCAAAACCGGAAAAAGTGTCTGCCCTGATGGGAGCAAAGATGAAAACGTTTTCGACATTCAACAAGGCGTTTCGATTAACATTTTTATCAAGACGGGGCACAAGCCGGAAGGAACTTTTGCCAAAGTTTACCATTATGATCTTTACGGCAAGAGGCAACAGAAATATGATTTTCTTTTTGATACAAAATTTTCAGACGTTTCGTTCTTGCCTCTCAATCCGACAGCACCGTTTTATTTTTTGAAGCCGCGAAATGAAACAAATCTAACGGAATATGAACAGGGGTTCCGGGTCGATGAGTTAATGACATTGAATTGTACAGGAACTGTTTCGGCAAATGATACGCTGAACATTTCATTTACGGAAGGCGAACAAAGAGAAAAAATAAGTGATCTATTGGCAATGGAAGAACGTGAGTGGCGTACGAAATACAATCGTGAGCAAGACTCACAAGATTGGAAATATCAAATGGCAAAACAAGAGGCAGAATCTAATATCGCAACATTCATCACAATTGCCTATCGCCCATTTGACACTAGAAAAACGTATTATTCTGGAAAATCAAAAGGGTTGTATGCTCGTCCGATATACAAAATTATGCAACATTTTTTGAAAGGAGAAAATGTCGGATTATGTATTATCAAAATCGGGCGTGATTATCATTTTTCCATTCTCGTGACAGATATCATTACCGATAAAACGATACTGTCCCCCAAAGACAACGCTCATGTTTTTCCTCTTTATCTTTATCCCGACCAAAGTACCCTTCACCATGCTCCGCGCACGCCCAACCTAAACACAAAGATCGTCAACGAAATTGCCGAGCGACTGAACCTGAAATTCACCGAGGAAAAAGAAGCAACCAAAAAAACGTTCGCTCCCATCGACATCCTGGACTACATCTATGCCGTGTTGCACAGTCCTGCTTACCGTGAGCGGTACAAAGAATTTCTGAAAATTGATTTTCCGCGAGTGCCTTACCCCGAGGATGTAAAAAAGTTTTGGAAACTGGTAAAATGGGGCGGAAAGTTACGGCGTTTGCACTTGATGGAAGAGGTCAAACCACTGCCAAATGTGGCGATCTTTCCCATCGCCGGTTCAAACGAAGTGGAAAAATGTGAGTACAAAAACGGTAAAGTGGAGATTAACGAAACGCAATTTTTCGGCCTTGTACCATCCGAAGTGTGGAATTTTTATGTCGGCGGTTATCAACCAGCACAAAAGTGGCTCAAAGACCGCAAAGCACGAACACTCAACTTTGATGAAGTACAGCATTATCAAAAAATCATCCACGTACTGAAAGAAACACAAAAACTTATGAATGAGATCGAAAAAACAACCATTTAGCCGGTACACCGGCTTCACCCTTTTTTTTCAAGGAGACCAACAATGTTTGAACAACCAGAAACAAGACGAGATTTTCTCAAAACGAGTGCGGCGACCGGAGTAGTGCTCACCGGACTGTCACTCACTCCCCCAGTCCACGCCCAAGGCAAGGAGGAAATCAAGATAGGCATGCTCGGTAGCGGCGGACGCTGCGCGGGAGCCGCCCTCGAAGCCATGAAAGCCGACCCTTGCGTCAAACTGGTTGCCATGTCCGACGTGTTTGAAAATCGCGTCAAAGGGCAGCGCAACGCATTGGCGCAAGCAAACCCCGATCAAGTCGTGTGTCCCGAAGAACACTGCTTCTGGGACTTCGAGGGCTACAAGAAGGTTATTGCTTTGAGCGATGTCGTGCTGATCGCGTGTGCGTCGAAATTTCATCCGATGTACAGTGAGGCGGCAATCAAAGCGGGCAAACACGTCTTTGTCGAGAAGCCGCACGCGATTGACCCGCCCGGTATCAGACGAATGGAAGCCGCGTGCCAACTGGCAAAGGAAAAGGGGCTCTCGGTGATGTCGGGACTCCAAAGCCGATGGTCGCTTGCCTGGCAAGATATAATGAAACGGATTCACGACGGCGACATTGGCGACATTGTTGCGATGCAGTCCATGTTCCTGCGACCGGGCTACAATCTTGTGAATCGCCGCCCGGGACTGTCCGAAATCGAATACCAATTCAGCAACTGGTATCATTTCTGTTGGCTTTCCGGCGATGACGTCACGCAGTCGTTGGTTCACAACGTTGACCGAATGGGCTGGGCGATGAAAGGGGAGTTGCCCGAGTGGGCGTTTGCCACGGCGGGACGCAGCGGTTCCTTTGGCGAAGTCTTTGGCGATATGTTCGACCATGCCTCTGTCGTGTATGAATACAAGAGCGGAGCAAGACTCTACGCCAAGTGCCGAACGACGGCGAATTGTTACAACAATTCAAGCGACATCATCATGGGATCGAAGGCGACATGTTTTCTGGATCAAAGCCGGTTCGTCAAACGCAGCGGCGAAGAGATTTACCGTTACCAAGGACCGCGCAACAACCCCTACCAAATGGAGCAGGATGAACTCATCAAGGCGGTCAAGACAGGTAAGCCGATCAACTGCGGCGATTTCATGTGCAAAAGCACGATGGTAGGCATTCTCGGACAAATTGCGGCGTATCAGGGGAATGCGGTGAAGTACGAAGAGGCGTACAAAGCGAATTTCCATTTCGGCGGCATTGAGCCGGACGGTGTCAGCAAGGCGACGGAGCCGCCAACGCTCCCCGACGAAACCGGCAACTATCCGATTCCCATACCGGGACAAACGCGGTTGATCGGGTGACACATTCCCTGTGCTTAGCTTTCGCAGGAAAGTCTAATACCCAGTTTTGCTGTGTTTCTCTTTCTGGACGGTAGAATATAGAATATAGGAGGTAGGAGGTAGGTGGTGCTCGTGCCTACGATGTTGCCATGCCGCATGCGACTTCTACCTCCTACCTCCTTTCACCCGGAAAGAGTGATGCTGATAAATTGGGTAGGAGACTTTCCCGCGAAAACCTCTACTTGATTTTTTTTTTCTTTTGAGGATAATTGACGGGCGAGTTTGATATTTTGTTGGCACGATCAGAACATGTCCGAGGCAATGATTGAAGCGGTCGGTTTGACCAAATACTATGGTGAGTTTGCGGCGATTGACGATGGTTCTTTCCGCATTGCTAGGGGGGAAGTGGTTGCGTTTCTAGGTCTAAATGGTGCGGGCAAAAGCACTTCGATGAAGTTGTTGACCGGCTATCTTGCCGCCACAAAAGGGACCGCAAAAATTGCCGGGCACGACATGGCGACCGACCGGATTGCCGGTGCGCGAAAACTCGGTTATCTTCCCGAAAATGGTCCGCTCTATCCCGATATGACTCCCCGTGCTCTGCTCCGTTTCTTTGGCGAAGCCCGCAGAATGCCGGGGCGTTATTTGAATGAGCGGATCGCGATGGTCGTGGAACTTTGCTCGCTGAAATCGGTGTACGGCAAGCCCATCGGCAAACTCTCCAAAGGGTATCGGCAACGAGTGGGAATGGCGCAAGCCATGTTACATGAACCGGACATTCTCATTCTCGATGAACCGACGGCGGGACTTGATCCCAACCAGATTCATGGCGTGCGCGAAATGTTGCGGCGTATCGGCAAGGAAAAAACCATTTTACTGTCCACGCACATTTTGCAGGAGGTCGAGGCGGTCGCGTCGAAGGTACTCTTTATCAACGAAGGACGTTTAGTCTTCAACGGAACCATTGCCGAGTTCCGAAAGCAAGACGCCGACATCGAAGCACGTTTCCGTGCCCTGACCAAAGCCTCTTAGACACAAAACGGAAATGGGTCATTATTGCTCTGCTCCTCCGTGGCTGTCTGAATCAGGATTTTCTGGATGACTGGATTTAGGCTTTCGCCAGAAAATAACTGGTCTTTTTTTTCATTTTTCATTCTGGAGCAAGGAGTCAGAAGTCGCATGCGGCAAGGAATTGCCAGAGTCAAATGGTGCGGTAGCACTATTCTGACTCCTGACTACTGACTCCTGTATTCTGCTCCACGGAATGCGATAAGGCTGAAAAATGGCAT
>Ga0123353_10004731_pt1 | contig 17634 bp, 14 predicted proteins | sample TergutLab28metaG_3_FD_92763 | JGI IMG/M metagenome (GOLD analysis project Ga0123353, IMG submission 92763) | Labiotermes labralis P3 segment gut microbial communities from Petit-Saut dam, French Guiana - Lab288 P3 | ecosystem: Host-associated > Arthropoda: Insects > Digestive system > Gut ... | reverse complement strand
TTTGGTATCGTACGATTCTACATATTTAACAAAGTGACCTTCAAATACTAATTCCGATTTTGTAAAAAAATCTTCATTGCTGAGAGGAAAGTTTCTACTTTCAGCAGTTTGCGCGTGTAATAATGTTACACTTAATAAAATGGTTAAAAATAGTATTGATTTTTTCATAATAAATGGTTTTAAGTTAATGGTTAGTAATTTACGATTTTAGATTTACGATTTTAGATTTTAGATTTAAAATTCTCTTAATTCTTAATTGTTAATTTTTAATTGTTAATCACTATTTCAAATGGTAATCGTGTCTGTACCCCAGTCATTTCGGTTATGGTTTTTATTCCTTTGTAGGTAAAATAGAGGTCGCCGAGTTGTTGTTGCAGCGCTTTTTCTACTTTAGTTTCGGAATCTATGGTAGAGAATAACCGGGTAAAGAAATCTTGTTTTTTGGGGTAACAAATAATACCGTAGTCGGTAAGTTCTGAGAGCTCTGCGGCTTTGGCTATGGCATCGTCAATGGTGCCTAATTGATCTATTAAGCCCAATTTTTCCGCTTCTATTCCCGACCAAACACGCCCTTCCCCAATTTTATATACTTCTTCTATGGGGAGTTGTCTTCCTGCGGCAACCCTTCTCGTAAAGATGTCGTAAATTTCTTCCACATGGAGTTGTAGTTTTTTGATTTCCAATTCATCTAACGGGCGGCCTATTAAGGTAGCATAATCGGCATGGGGATTACTTTTCGCCACATCGAGTGTGATGCCCAGTTTGTTTTTCAACATTTTTTGAAGCGAAGGTATCATTCCGAAGCAGCCGATAGATCCTGTTAACGTGTTGGGTTGAGCCACAATATAATCGGAGTTGCAAGCGATGTAGTATCCACCTGAAGCGGCATAATCGCCCATAGAGGTAACCACTCTCTTTCCGGCGGCTTTTGCCAATTCAATTTCATTCCAAATTACCTCAGAAGCATAAGCACTACCTCCGCCCGAATTAACGCGCAACACAATCGCTTTTACCTTATCGTTTTGATATGCTTTGCGAATCTCTCTGCATAGATTTTCAGAGTAGATATTTTTATCATTTCCCTTACCATCTACAATATTTCCAAAAGCATACACCACAGCGATATTTTCTGCTTTCTGTTTTACAGAGGTCAAATTCTTATAGGCAGTAATGGTCGTCGTGTTCAATTTTGCTTTTTCCGTTAATCCCAAGGTTGTTTTCAAGAAATTTTGATACTCAACAGGATACATCATACTATCTACCAATTGAAGTTGTTTGCACGCATTGGCATTCACACAAAGCAACTGATTGGCAATGTTGTCTATAGATTCAACTGTAATATTTCTGCTGTTGGAAATATCATTGGTATAAACGTTCCACAAATTATCTACTAAAAGATTCATCTGTTCGCGGTTGGCAGCGCTCATTTTATCTAAAGTAAAAGGCTCTACGGCGCTTTTAAAGGTACCGTGCCGAACGATCTGCATATCTAAATCCAATTTGTCTATCAAACCTTTATAAAACATAAGTTGAAAAGCCAACCCTTTCAAGTCCACATTTCCCATATTGCTGATAAACACTTTATCGGCAACAGAAGCCACGTAATAAGCTCTCTGCGAGTAGGATTCGCTATAGGCATAGATAAATTTTCCGGAGTTTTTAAAGTTTTCCAAAGCATTTCTAATCTCAGTAAGTGTGGCTGCTCCTACCATGATGTTGTCCATTTCTAGACTAATCCCTCTAATATTTGGGTCATTGGCAGCTGTTGCAATGCAATTAAGAATATCGTCCAAGCCGGTAGCTGTGGAGGCGTAACTTTCGAAGGCAGTATTTTCAAAGGGGTTGTCTTCGCCACGCTCTTCAATATTTCCGCTCATTGTAATTTTAAGAATAGTGTTGTTCTTAATAATGGTGGATGAAGAGACTGCAAGAGCGGCTACCAGACCCAGTGTAATAAAAATACTGATTAAAATTAAAACGGTGTAAGACATAATAAATCCTACCATAGAACCGAACACGACGCGCCAAAACTTACGGCTGCCGGATTCGGGTCTGTTCTGATAATATGAATTTTGTTGCATAAAAAAAGGTTTTAAAAAAATGAAATGCAAAGATAATATTTTTAAGAAACAAAAAAATTTATTTTTGCCAACATCAAATATTTGTTTACTTTATGAACCAACCAACCAATCTAAAATCTCAAATCGTAAATCGTAAATCTAAAATCATAAATCTAAAATCCTTTCTTCTTTCTTCCTTACTCCTTTCTTCCTTCTCCCTCTTCGCCCAATACACCGATGCCGATATTTACGATTATATTGATACCTACAAAGAGATTGCCATTAAAAAAATGGTAGAATACAAGATTCCGGCAAGTATTACTTTAGCCCAGGGGATCTATGAAAGCGGCTGTGGAACAAGTCGTTTGGCAACAGAAGCAAACAACCATTTTGGTATCAAATGTCACAAAGAATGGCAGGGCGATACCATCAAACACGATGATGACGCACTGCAAGAATGTTTTCGAAAATACAAAGAGGCGGAAGAGTCGTATGACGACCATTCACAATTTTTAATTACTCGACCGCGCTATTCCAAACTCTTCAATCTTGATATTATGGATTATCAAGGGTGGGCACTTGAACTGAAAGCAGCAGGATATGCTACTAACCCCAAATATGCCGAGCGCCTCATCAGTTTAATTGAACGTTTCAATCTCGCAAAGCAAGACACGATCTGCATACAATTATTCGGAGATAAAATAAAACCAAAATAATTCTGTTTTTATTTGATAATTTTTTAATAGTGGCGCGAGACTCCTATTTCTTCAACTCTGATACCATGTCGTTTGAAAAAGCGAAATTATCGGTTTGGGGTATTATTAAAAGACTCGTTTGGCTTATTTCTACCGCAATTGCCTTTGCTATTTTAGTGCTTTGGATCGCTTTTTACCTTTTTGATTCACCCAGAGAAAAAATGCTGCAAAAAGAAAATAATGAACTGAAAGAGCAACTGAGGGTCATTAACGAAAATTTGGGAGTTATGGATCTGGTTCTTGAAGATATTCAAGATAGGGATGATCAGGTATATAGAGCAATTTTTGAAGCAGATCCTATTCCTTTTGAAACAAGAAATCCCTGGTTTAATTTAAAAACCCGATACGACTCTATCCCTCTCAATGAAACGATGACGTTGTTAAGACAGATTGATTTAAGAACCCAAGGGTTGTTTATCAAATTGGCAGAAGAGCGAAAGTCTTTGGATACGCTAATGTTATTAGCTGAAAATAAGAGCGATATGTTGGCAGCTATTCCTGCCATACGCCCTATTAAAAATATGTATAATGTAACTTCCGGATTTGGAATGCGGATTCATCCCATCTTAAAAACGTATCGCAAACATACCGGTGTGGATATTACGGCGCCACGCGGAACACCGGTTTATGCTACCGCAGATGGCGTTGTTGCATGGCAACAAGCTGCTTCGGGCTATGGAACAAGTGTGGTTATTAACCACGGATTCTCTTACCAAACTTTATATGCCCATTTATTGAAAAAAGTTGTTTCTCCGGGACAAAAAGTGAAAAGAGGACAACTCGTTGGCTATGTGGGAAATACAGGGCTTTCCATAGGGCCACATTTGCACTATGAGGTTTGGAAAAACGGAAGCCCCGTAAATCCTGTTCAATTTTTTACCAGCGATATTACCCCAGAAGAATACAATGCTATCTTAGAATCATCTAAAAAAGTAAACCAAGCATTATCTTAATTTTTTATTATATGAAACTTCAAAATATTAAATCTTTTTGGAAAAAATTAAGAAAATACTGGAAGCATCGGTTTCGTTTAATTATTCGAAATGAAGAAAACCTATCCGATGTTTTTGTGTTACGATTAACGCCTAGAAGGATTGTTGTGCTGGGTACCGTTATTTCGGTATTTATTATTATGCTTACGGCAATACTCATAGCTTTTACTCCGCTGCGTGTTTATGTACCGGGCTACACCAATCCTTTAGAATATAAACTCTACAAACAAATGCTTATTCGTGTGGATTCTATTGAAAGAGTTACTGCCATGCAAAAAATTTATTTGGATAATTTTTATAATGTACTAAATGATATTGTAGTTTCCGAAGAGATGAATGCCCCAATGGAGGGTGTTTCCGAAAAAAGAACAAAAGATAAGGAGAAAGCAGAACAGGCATTTAAAAAAGTGAGCGACTTAGCCGAACAGTTTTTTATTGAAATTGAAGCCCGAAATATTAAAACCCATATTCCCTTATCTCAGCAAGTTTCATCTCCCACTTTTGCTTTTACTATGCCTGCATTGGGAACTATTTCCAAGCTGTTTTCTATTAAGGAGCGACATTATGGTATTGATATTGAAAACGAAAAGGGAACACTCATTACTGCCATCGCAGACGGAGTGGTAATCAGCACAGAATCCACTGAAAAAGAGGGAAATGTAATTGTTGTTCAACACAGCGGCAATATGGTTTCCCAATATAAAAATCTGGATATTTTATTAAAAAACAGAGGCGACAAGGTAAAATCGGGAGACCCGATTGCTACCATGGGAAATCGGGGTAAAGAATCTCAAAATCCTTATTTACATTTTGAAATTTGGTATAACGGATCGCCAATCAATCCGGTAGATTATTTTGTAGGAATTAAATTATAGTAAATTCCGGTTTTTTCGGCAAAAAAAACGATCATTTTCTCTATTTTTTCAACTTCATTACTTGCTCTTCAATAGCCATGTCCTCAATCTTCTCGAAAAGATATTCCGGCGTATTGATTCTATCTCCTGCTTTCAACAGGTCTGTTCTACCCCCTTTTTCCCAATTGTGAACGTTGATATTCAATATTTTTTGAAGTTTTTCGGACGTAAAGGGCAAGAAGGGCTCGCACAGCAGGGAGAGGCAAGCGCAAATTTGAATAGACAAGTGCAAAATCGTCTTCACGCGCTCGGGATCTGTTTTTACTGCCTTCCAAGGCTCTGTATCTGTTAGGTATTTGTTTCCCAATCGCGCTAAATTCATAAACTCTGCGAGCGCTTCACGGAAGCGAAACTTTTCGAGCGAGACGCCTATGAGGTTTGGAAATTCGGCAATTTTGGCAATCACCTCTTTTTCTTCTGCTGTATAATCGCCCGCTTCCGGCACAATACCTTCATAGTATTTGTGAATTAAGACTACCGTTCTATTCACAAAATTTCCGAAAATTGCCAACATTTCATTGTTGTTTTTTGCCTGAAAGTCAGCCCATGTAAAATCGGAGTCTTTAGTTTCGGGTGCAATGGTGGTTAGAGTATAGCGCAAAACATCTTGTTTATCTTTAAACTCTTTTAAATATTCGTGCAGCCATACCGCCCAATTTCTTGAGGTGGAGATTTTATTGTTTTCCAAATTCAGAAACTCGTTTGCCGGCACATTTTCGGGCAAAATAAAAGAACCTTCTGCTTTCAACATCACGGGAAAGATAATGCAGTGAAACACAATATTGTCTTTTCCAATGAAATGGAGCAGGCTTGTTTCCTCATCTTTCCACCATTTTTCGTAATTCTGTCCGTTTTGTTCACACCACTCTTTGGTAGCCGAAATATATCCGATGGGTGCGTCGAACCACACATACAAAACCTTTCCCTCTGCTGCTACTAAGGGGACACTTACACCCCAATTCAGGTCACGGGTTACAGCGCGGGGTTGTAAGCCTTGTTCAATCCAGGATTTGCACTGTCCGTACACGTTAATTTTCCAATCCTCCTTATGTCCTTCCAAAATCCACTCTTTCAGCCATTTTTCATACTGATCTAACGGCAAATACCAGTGGTTGGTTTCTTTCATTACCGGAGTATTTCCGCTTAATGCCGATTTTGGGGCAATTAAGTCGGTAGCATTTAACGAAGTACCACACGCTTCACATTGATCGCCATACGCATTTTCATTTCCGCAGTGGGGACACGTTCCGGTAATATACCGGTCGGCTAAAAACTCTCCAAACTCTTCATCATAATATTGTTCTGATGTTTTCTCGAGGAGTTTCCCATTTTCGTACAGTTTGGTAAAAAACGCAGAAGCGGTTTCGTGGTGAATCGGTTTTGTGGTTCTAGAATATACGTCGAACGAGATCCCCAGTTCTTCGAAAGATTTCTGAATCATTTCGTGATACCTGTCCACAATTGCCTGAGGAGTAGTATTTTCCTTACGTGCTTTAATGGTAATGGGAACACCGTGTTCATCGGAGCCGCCTACAAACAAAACTTCTTCGCCTTTGGCGCGCAAATACCGGCAGTAGATATCTGCCGGAATATATACGCCGGCTAAATGTCCAATGTGAATGGGCCCGTTTGCGTATGGTAATGCCGTAGTAATCAAGTGTCTTTTTGTCATCTTTTTCATATTCGTTTTATGTTTATAATTACCCCGATTCATCATTAAATCTTAAATCTTAAATCTATTATCTATGTATAAACCAATCATCTTTTGGATTTCCGCCAAAATACTCTCCGGGTTCCGGATCGTCGAGGTTGATGAAAGGAACTCTACTGCTAAAGGTTACCCTTAATTTCCAAAATGGATCTTGAAGTTCTCCTCTTTTATCAGAATGCAGGAGTTCAAAGTCATTGGAAACCAAATCGGTATTATAAAAAATAAATTTCACATTCGACTGATCTACACAGTGATAATAGTGCCAAATTTCATAGGGGTAAGAGTGTGAGTCGAAGGGAGATTCAAAAATACTGTTTGGGGGTCCGTATTGCAAATAGACTCTTCCTCTATCGGTTCTATAACCTTGAACCAACTTGCAGCCATACACTTTATTCACATATTTTACTTTTTCAAAATAAGTTTCCCATGCTTTTTGAGGATTTACAGGGTCTCTTTTTAACCAAAAAGAATAGAAAAATTTTTGTAAACTTTCCATAGGAATTCTTTTCATCGTAACTTTGTAAAATTCTTTTTCCACAGGAGTAGATATAGGATATAAGAATCTCACGTATTCAAGTAGTTTTGCAGTATCTTTAATTTGGTCCACAAAAGTATTTTCAACATTTACGGAATTGAAATCACTTAAACTTAATTTTATGTTGGGATTGCTTCGTTGGAAAAAACACGAGTTAGTGGCAAGTAAAACAGAATCTTGACTATAAACATCCACAATTAAGTTGAAATTACCTGAGGGAAGTTTAAAAATACCTATCTCACCGAGCGTTACCACTACGGGTTTTACTTTTGCTTTTGTTGTAAAACGTGCTTCATTATAGGGCATTAGATTATTTTCAAAACATGTGATGTAACTTTTAATCGTAATCATTTCATCGCCTGCTAACCTGTCGGTGTTATAGATTTCACACGAAAAGGGAAGAGAATAGATAGATTCGGGAACATAAGCGTAAAAGAGTGGCGCTAACGCATATCCATATTTATTGAAAATACTCTCTTCCTGTTCTTTACTCACACCTTGGTAGAGTGAGATATCAGAAATAGTTACATTATCTTCCGGATAATAAATAACAACAACATCCGTATAATAAACAGGTTTTGTGGTAGTTTTCATATCTTGTATGGAAAATTGCAGTAAGTATTCTCCGTTGTTTAATTGCAAATTTTGAATATCTCCAAAATTTGGTTTTGTGGCGGCAATAGAATCTTCAAAAGGCTCGCTAACCAAGATGTAATCTAATTTATTAATTAGCGAATCGCTAAGAAAAGCCTGTACGGTAATACGCACTTCTGCTTGATATTGACCTTGCTCATTGGGCAAATAGGTAACAGATTGCCCGTTAATATAGGATGAAATCTCCAAATAAGGTTCATTGTTTGCAGTGCAATAAGATTTATAATCAATAAGAACGCTTAATTTTTGTGCGAATGTAGCGCTAACGAGCATTAAAACAAGGGTAAGAATAGCTGTTTTTTTCATAATGTATGGTAATTTAAAAAATCGGGCAAATATATAAATTATTCCCATCACATCTATTCTTTTTTATTTTTGCGCCTTTATTTAAAAAATCGTTTATGTATAAATTAGTTTTAATTCGCCATGGGCAAAGCACTTGGAATCAAGAAAATAGATTTACCGGTTGGACAGATGTAGATCTTACCGAACGGGGTGTAAATGAAGCCATCGAAGCCGGAAAGTGTCTGAAAGAAGCCGGATTTAATTTTAGATATGCCTATACCTCTTTTCAGCAACGTGCTATAAAGACTTTGAATTATGTGTTAACAGAGATGGATCTATTGTGGATTCCGGTAGAGAAGACATGGCGTTTAAATGAAAAACACTATGGCGCTCTTCAGGGGATGAATAAGGTGGAGATGGTGGAAAACTATGGTGCTGAGCAAGTGTTGTTATGGAGAAGGAGTTACGATGTGCGCCCGCCTGCCATTCCATTGGATGATCCGCGCCACCCCGCGCACGACCCCCGCTACCAAAATCTTAAAGAAAAAGGCGCACAACCCGGAACAGAAGCCCTTATTGATACGGTGGAACGAATTTTACCTTACTGGGAAAGCGATATTAAACCCAAACTCCGTACTTACAAAGAGATATTGATTGCAGCTCACGGAAACAGCCTGCGCGCACTGATCAAACACCTGAAAAATATTTCGGATAAAGATATTGTGGATTTGAATATCCCCACCGGAATTGCTTACATTTTTGAGTTTGACGATAGGTTTAATCTTGTTAAAGATGAATTTTTAGCGGATGAAGAAACACTGAAAAAACTTATGGAAGAGGTGGCAAATCAAACTAAAAAATAGGTATTTGACCTGCTAATACACCACCTTCGCTACCCTTCCGCCTGATTGGATTATATAAACACCCCTGAGTTTCGGCTTGAAACTGATGGTTTCATTGTGAACTATACCTTGGTAAACCAACTGCCCGATAACGGAATACAGACTCCAGTTGTCGCCGACATTTAGTCCGCCCATGCATATTCTATCTCCTTCCAACCAAATATATAAAGGATTGTGCTCATTAACAGCTACTTCGTTGGGAATGTGTGTTACCGTAATGGTTTTTGAATTGTTCTCTGTTTTTTCGTCGTCTTCAATATCCACAATTCCTGTGATGGTATAGGTTTTACCCTCTTCCGAAAGGTCAACTTTTTGTAAGAATGTATATACCGTTTCTTGCTTTGTAGGTATAAACCCTGTAAATGTTTCCGTTGACAACAATGTTCCGTCTAATTCAAGCGTAAGTGGAAAGTTGGTAATATGGTGCGAGCCGTTGTTTTTTAGTTTCACTTTTACCGTCTCTGCATCTGTGAGATACATTCCGGACGATGGCGTTGTGATGGCAACCAATTCTGCATCAATATGGGTATCCAAACTATAAATATTGAAATCATCAATAGACCACATGTGCCCGCTTTGTCCTCCGTTATTTCTATATTTGAAACCAATATAAATATCCTTTCCTGCATAATCGCTCAAAGGTATCTCAACTTTAACCCACTCACCTTCAGAACATTCATTAGAGTTTAGTTCGTGAAGTTCTGTAAACGAATCGGGATTGGCATCGGTAGTTGAGATCCATACGCCTGAGTAAATATAATATTTGGCGTCATAGCAGTGCGACCAAAATTCCAATACAAAATGATCTCCGGCGGGAATAGAGAATTTGGGGGTAATAAGCCAGCCCAGCGTTCCGTACCACCACGCATAACTTGCCCTGCCCAAGCCGGAATGAGCGCTATAGGTTAATCTTTGCCAATCGCCCACCTTACTCCAGTAATGAGGTGGAAAAATATCTTCTTCAAAACCCTCGTTATAAGGAAAGGTTAGGGCATCGCCGACCAAATTTTTAACAATGGTTGTCAGCATGTCATTTTCTGGAACTTCATCTTCGGGCAAATCTACTTTCACGGTAATCTTATATTCTCCCGATATTGAAAGGTTTCCTGTTGCGTCGAAAACGTAGTCAATTTCGCCTACCCCCTGAAGTAGTTCGGAACAGGTTTCGGTAGCAATTAAGTTATCATTGATATACAATGATATCTGAAATCCGTTTATCGGAGTTCTTCCGTTGTTTTTTATGGATGCTGTAATTTCCTGCTGTTCGGAAAGCCCCAAATGAGTGCCTGCCGGCAAAATGGCTTTAACTGCAATATCCGTATCAAAGAGATGACCAACAAAAATTTTATCTAATTGCACAGAATGACCATACTCTGCATATCCTTCAAAAGCGATGTAGTATTGACTTGATGGTTCGGGCAACGGGAGGGTTCGCTCAGTCCAATCTGCTACCATTTCCGTATATTTTTCCAAGAGTACCCATACTCCATTGGCAGAGGTTCGGTAGTAAACCTTCAAACTATCCTGATCGCCTGCATAATGTTGTTGAATATGATGAAATTTCAAAACAGGATTATTCATTACGGTAAGATCCATAGGCGGAGTTACCAATTTGGTTATTGCGCCATCTTTTCCATTGGTATAGAAAACGGCTTTGTAATTACCTTCAAACGCCTCAATGGGTTCTAATCCCGGAATCCCCTGTGCGCCGCCAGCGTTAAAAACCCTCCACTTAAAGTTTTTGGCAACATACTCTTGTGTCCAGCAAGGGGGCAAATTGTTACTGTTATCTTCAAATCCTTCTGTGAAAGGGAATGTGTCAATTACCTGGCAGCTTAAATTGGTAACCATGGCGGTTGCGGTATCGTTTGCAGTAACCTGGTCGCCGGGCATATCGGCAATCGCCTGTATTTGGTGTGTACCGGCTGTTGAAAGATCTAAGGCAGTATTAAAGATATAGGTAGTATCTACCAAACTTGGAATTGAACCGGAAAATATTTCTGTGGCGATCACGGATCCATTATGTGCCAATTTTACATAAAATCCGCTTGCGGGAGCGCCACCGTTGTTCTTTAAACGCACTGTAACTTGCTCATTCGCAGAAAGTATGGCATATTCTCCGGTAATCGGTGTAATGTTTGTGGCTTGAATATCTACATAACTGTCGAAGTGCGAAACGGTAACATCGTCCACAAACCATCGGGGACCGTTGTCGGCAGTGTATAAAAAAGCAATATAAATAGTTTCTCCAACATAAGCATCTAATGGAATTACAATATTGCGCCAAACTGCAATGGTAACCTCGTCTCCGGATAATGTTTTCACTTCTGTAAATGCACTCATGGTATTGTTAACAGTTGTGGATATCAATACTTTACTACTATTATTATAGCCAATTAACTGTATGCGCGACCAAAAATCGAGTTCCGGAGTTCCGGTGTTTGGGAGGGTTATAGCGGGCGAAATCAATGCTGTTGCCTGTACACTTCCGGATAGCCAGCCATGCTCTGCGGATCTGTTGCCGCTATGCGCATAATCGGTATTGCTTTCCCAAGTTTTGGTACCCGAAACATCAAGAATTATCCAGCCCGCCGGCGGGAAGGTGGCGCTTTCAAAACCCTCTGTCCACGGGAATGAGGTAATTTGTGCCTGTATGTAACCCAATCCATTGATTAGAAATAGCAATAAAATAATACGTTTTTTCATAATGGTAAAATCTAAAATCGTAAATCTAAAATCGTAAATCATATTATTGATAAAGTTGATAAATATCTTTTAAATTTCTTCCCAACCCATCGTAGTCGAGTCCGCGCCCCACAACAAACTTATCGGGAATACTAATGCCGATGTAGTGCACGGGTAAATCTAATTTATAGGCATCCGGTTTCATGGTTAAAGTGGCGATTCGTATCTCATTGGCTCCCTTCTCTTTTAGTAAATTTACCAGGGTTTGGTATGTTTTTCCGGTATCAACAATATCTTCTACAATAAGCACCCGCTTCCCTTGCACATCCTCATTCAGTCCAATCAACATTTTCATACTATCGGAAGATTGCGTTCCTTGATAGGAGCTTAATTTGATACAAGATAAAACGGATGAGAATTGAAGTTGTTTCAGCAGGTCTGAGGCAAAAACAATAGCACCGTTTAAAGTAACCAAGATGAGAGGTGGGTCATCACAGTAATCTTTATTCAGTTGTGCGGCTACCACACTAATGGCTTTGTCAATTGTTTGACTTGAAATAAACTTAATGAACTTTTTGTCGTGTAATTGGATAATTTTCTTCACGTTTTCTAAAATTTCGGCAAAAATACATGAAAATAGGATTTAAGAATTAAAATTACCATGTAAAGGCATTTAAGTTATTTTTAATTTACCGTTGCACCACCATCTTTTGCGTTAGCATGGTGCAAATCTAAAATTACATAATTCATTTCCGAAATTAATAGTAATGTTAGTTTTTTGTTCATTTTTGCAGCAAGATTTACATAATTCATAATCAGTATTACGCTGAACAAAAAAGTAACAGTTTTTTTTATGTTTTTAGAATTTTAAGTTAATAATAGTGCAAAAATAACATAATAACTACATGCAAAACCCACCTTTTGTTAAAGGAAAGAGTTTTCTACTGTTGTAATACTGTTCTTCATCTAGAATTCTTTACCGCAAAGAACGCAAAGATTTTACGCAAAGAACGCAAGGAGAAAACTGCTTAAAATCAAATCTTTGCGCCCTTTGCGGTTAAAAAAACGTTAAAAACGTAATGAAAATGAGGTAATTAACTTTTTTGTAGAGGATCTCTCCTTAGAGTATAATCCTGTGCATTCCTGTTTTATATTCTTGGTTGAGCAACGCTTTAATTTTTTCATAATCATAAATACTGCTCACAAAATCGAGTTCGCTTGCTTCAACAATTAAAATAGGGAATTGGGCGCGCTGCTTAAAGAAAGTTAAATAGTTTTCCTGAATAGATACCAGATATTCCGCTTGAATCTCCTGTTCATAATCTCTACCTCTTTTTGCAATATTTTTCAATAGATTTGCCGGAGTGTTGTAAAGATAGATAAGGATGTCGGGTTTGGGTAAAAAACCACTGATTATTTCATAAATCTTCAAGAAAAGATTGTACTCATCTTGTTGTAAATTGTTTTTTGAAAAAATAGCACATTTATCTATGAAATAGTCGGCAACTACCAGATCGGTAAAAAGATCTCTTTTAGAAAGTAAATTTTTTAATTGTTGATACCTGTCGGTTAAAAAAGTCATTTCCAAAGGGAAGGCATAGTGGGTAGGGTCTTTATAAAACTTCGCCAGGAAAGGGTTATCTGCGAACCGTTCCAAGATTAACTCGGCATTACAATCTGTTGCCAGCATCTCTGCTAAAGTTGTTTTTCCTGCACCGATACAGCCTTCAATAGCTATATAGTTATATTTCATAATAGAAAACTAAATATTTATCATTCATCTTGCAATATATTTCCTTTATATTTAACATAATGTCTCCATTTTTCTAATACCGCTTTAAAATCTTCGGGGAGTTCAGAATCAAAAAAATTCTCTTTTCCCGTAGTGGGGTGCATAAGTCCTAACTGTTTGGCATGTAGCGCATGGCGAGGAATCAGTGAAAAGCAGTTATTGATAAATTGTTTGTATTTTGTAAACGTAGTGCCTTTAATAATTTGGTTGCCTCCGTAAATTTCGTCGTTAAAGAGCGGATGCCCGATAGATTTAAGGTGTATCCGAATCTGGTGGGTTCTACCGGTTTCTAATTGACATTCTATAAGGGTAACATAACCGAATCGTTCCAGCACTTTCCAATGGGTAACGGCGTGTTTTCCATACTCGCTGTCATCCGGAAAGGTAGTCATTACCAATCTGTCTTTTAAATTTCGACCTACTTTTGCAGTGATTGTACCCTCCTCTTCTTCAAAATCGCCCCACACCAAAGCCCAATATTTTCGTGCAATGGTGTGGTTGAAAAACTCGTTAGCAATTTTCATTTGCGCCTCCTCACTTTTTGCCACGATCATGATTCCGGAGGTGTTTTTGTCTATCCGATGCACCAAAAGCGGACGCACGGGTTCTCCTGTTTTTGTAGTGTCTCCTTGAAAACGGTAAATAAGCGCATTTACCAGGGTTCCGGTATAATTGCCATGTGCGGGGTGAACCACCAAACCGGCAGGCTTGTTAATAATGATGATATCTTCGTCTTCGTAAGGCACTTCCAACGGAATATCTTCCGCAATAATCTCTATATCTCTGGGCGGATTGGGCATTAAAATAGTGATCTCATCTTCCGGTTTTACCTTGTAATTTTGCTTTTCGGGATTGCCATTTACTAAAATACAACCGGCTTTTGCCGCATTTTGTATTTTACTTCGGGTGGTGTTCTGAATAAGATTGAGCAAATACTTATCTATACGCAACAATTCCTGTCCACGATCTACCGTAAACTTATAATGTTCAAACAATTCATCTTTTTCTTCACGCTGCATTTCAAATCTGTTTTTTGTGTTGGCAAATATCCATTTTTTCTCCGTTTTCAATTAAATCTTCCGCCAACATTTTAGCTTGCGCTATAACCGTTTCAACTGCTTTCTCTTGTAAATCGGGCGGATAGCCCGATTTTCTTAATACACGACGGATATTTCTTCTTAATTCAGCTTGAACGGTTTCTTTTATTGTCCAATCAATGCTTGTACTGTTTCTTACTGTTTTTAGTAATTCTTGCGCAATTTGTTTTAAAATTTCATCGCCGAGAATGGCAACAGCGCTGTTGTTTACTTCTAACGCGGTGTAAAAAGCATATTCTCTGTAGTCTAATCCTAATTGCTCGCCGCGCCGGTCGGATTCTTTTATGTGTTGGGCAAAGGGGATCAGCACTCTCTCTAAAAATTCTACCGTATCAATCATTCCATTGTGGTAACGATTGATGGCATCTTCCAACATTTCGGAAAACTTCTTGCTTTCTACTAAATTGATTTTTGTTCTTTTTTTGATATCCTCTTTGAGTAGCTTTTTTAATAACTCAACTGCCAAATTCTTTTGCGGCATCTCTTTGAGTTCTTGTAAAAAACGCTCGTCTAATATGGCAATATCAGGTTTTTTAATCCCTGCGGCATCAAAAATATCCACTACATTTTCGGCGGTAATTGCTTCCGAAATGATTTGTTTGATAGCGGTTTCCATCTCTTCGTCGGTTTTTCCGCCCTCATTTCTGTCTGATATTTTTGTTAACCTTGTTTTTATTGCTTGAAATAACGCGACATCATCACGAATTGCCATTGCTTTATGGTGCGGAACCGATAAGGCAAAAGCATTCAATAAGTTTTTAGTGTTGTCGGTAAAACTCTGTTCGCCGTTTTCCTGACTGAAAATATAATCCACAATCACCGGAATGAATTTTAGTTTTTCTTCGGGTGTGAGTTTAAAGAATTTACGCCAATCGAAATGCCTTAATTGATAATCAATAGCTTCGTGCAGTTCGAGCATCTTTGCCACCGCCAATTCCTGATCAAGTGTAGGTTTCCCTTCGCCGCCGCTTTCAGTATAAGCTGCTAATGCGGCTTTCAATTCCTGTGCAATTCCCAAATAATCAACTACTAAACCGCCCGATTTTCCTTCGGTAAAAACACGGTTTACACGCGCTATTGCTTGCATGAGGCTGTGTCCGCGCATGGGTTTGTCCACATACAAAGTGTGTAAACAGGGTGCATCAAACCCTGTGAGCCACATATCACGCACAATGGCTATTTTCAAACTGTCGGACGGATTTTTGAGGCGTTTTCCAATCTCTTTTCTTCTTTCTTTGTTTCGGATATGACATTGATAGTGAAGCGGATCACTACTGCTCCCTGTCATTACCACTTTTATATCTCCTTCTTTATCTTCATCGGAGTGCCAAGCCGGACGAATTTTTATGATGGCATCATACAAGTCCACACAAATTCTACGGCTCATGCAAACAATCATCGCTTTGCCGTCCAAGACAGCGTTTCGTTGTTCAAAATGATACACAATATCTTGTGCAATTTTTTCGATACGATTCGGATTTCCTACAATGGCTTCTAATCGCGTCCATTTAGCCCTCATTTGCTGGCGGTTGCTCAATTCTTCGCCTTCTGTAAGTTCTTCAAATTGCTCATCAATATGCACTTTTTCATCTTCTGCAAAATTGACTTTGGCTAATCGGCTTTCGTAGAAAATAGGTACGGTAGCTTTGTCATTTACAGCTTGTTGAATATCGTAAATATCCACATAATTTCCAAAAACGGCTTTGGTACTTCGGTCGCTCATTTCTATGGGCGTTCCGGTAAAGCCAATAAAAGTAGCATTCGGCAAAGCATCTCTTATTTTTTTTGCAAAACCGTCAATAAAATCATATTGACTTCGGTGCGCTTCATCGGCAATGACCACAATATTTTTTCTTTCACTGAAAGGCTTGACTTTGGTGCCAATATATCTTATGGGAGCTTCCGCAACCATGCTATCTTGTTGGGCAGGGACAAGCCCTTCCCCTACATGTAATTCTACATCATCATCGCTTTCAGGCATAAATTTTTGAATGGTAGTGAAAACAATGCCGCCCGAAGCAACGGTTAAAAGTTTTTGTAAATCCTTCCGGCTATCTGCTTGCTGTGGTTTTTGGCGTAATAATTGTTGGCAATTGGTAAAAGTCTCATACAATTGCTCATCCAAGTCGTTTCTATCGGTAAGCAAAACCAATGTGGGGTTTTCCATTCGGGGTTCCACAATAAGTTTACCGGAAAAGAAAACCATACTTAAACTTTTTCCGCTTCCCTGCGTATGCCACACCACGCCGCCGCGTTTGTCTCCTATTTGAGAACTTGCCATTACCGTACTTTCAACCGCTTTGTTTACAGCATAATATTGATGATAGGCGGCAACTTTTTTAAGCGTTTCCTCTTTGCTTTTTTCATAAACTACAAACGAACGAATTAACGCTAACAAGGTTTCTTTGTTCAACATTCCGTTGAACATCACTTCCATTTCAATATTTCCCTCACCCCCGCCTCTCCCTTTGGGAGAGGGCATAGTTTTCCAAGCCATAAATCTGCCGAAATCGCTGGTAAGCGTTCCGCACAAAGCATCCCAACCATCGCTTACAATCAGTAATTCATTATATGTAAACAACGAAGGAATAGCTTGTTTGTAGGTTTGCAGTTGATTAAAAGCCGATTTTATCGTGGCATTTTCAGCAACTGCGTTTTTCAGTTCTATCACAACTAAAGGCAATCCATTGATATACAAAATAATATCCGGACGTTTGTTTTGGTTACCTTCGATAATCGTAAATTGATTTACTGCTAAAAATTCGTTGTTTTCAGGATGTTCAAAATCAACAATATACACTTTCTCTCCGCGAATACCGGAATCTGTTCTTACTTCTACCTCTATACCATCGGTAAGGTATTGATGAAATTTTTCGTTGTTAATGAGAAGGTTGGGACTTTCGGTGCGCAATACTTTTTTCAGCGCATCTTCTTTTGCATCTTGCGAAAGATTGGGATTGAGTTTATCAATAGCATTGCGCAAACGTGTGGTAAGTACCACTTCGTTATATTCTCGTTCCGGCGTTTCGCCATCGGGACTAATATCTGTGCCCAAAACGTAGTGGTATCCTAAATGTTGGAGGTATGAAAGGGCGATTTGTTCGATGTCGTTTTCGGTAATACTGTTTTTCATACATTTAACTGTTTAATGATGTCTAATTCTTCAATCAGTTTATAAACACTTGTCGAAGGATTGCTAAATTCTTCAGATATTTTTGCCCTTGAAATAGCTTTGCTTTTATTTTCAATAAT
>Ga0123353_10004730_pt1 | contig 17635 bp, 13 predicted proteins | sample TergutLab28metaG_3_FD_92763 | JGI IMG/M metagenome (GOLD analysis project Ga0123353, IMG submission 92763) | Labiotermes labralis P3 segment gut microbial communities from Petit-Saut dam, French Guiana - Lab288 P3 | ecosystem: Host-associated > Arthropoda: Insects > Digestive system > Gut ... | reverse complement strand
TGAAAAAGCGAAATTGTCGTTTTGGGGACTTATCAAAAGGATTCTTTGGTTGTTCGCTACGGCTATTGCATTTGCAGTTTTTGTGCTCTGGATTGCTTTTTATATTTTCGATTCGCCGAGAGAGAAGATGTTGCAACGTGAAAACAATGAACTAAAAGAACAGCTGCTGTTCATCAGCGAAAAATTAGAGGTAATAGATGTTGTACTTTTAGATATTCAAGATAGAGACGACCAAGTTTATAGAACTATCTTTGAAGCCGAGCCTATTCCTTTGGAAACAAGAAACCCGTGGTTTAACTTAAAAACCCGCTATGACTCTATTCCGCTGAATGAAACCATGAAATTGCTGAGAAATATTGACTTAAAAACCCAAGTTTTGTTACTCAAACTCCACAATGAGCGTAAATCGTTAGATTCACTATTGGTATTGGCTGAAAACAAGAGCGATATGCTGGCAGCCATTCCTGCCATACGTCCTATTAAAAATATGTATAACGTAACCTCCGGATTTGGGATGCGTATTCATCCTATCTTAAAAACCTATCGCAAACATACGGGTGTGGATATTACAGCACCGCGCGGAACCCCCATTTACGCCACAGCAGATGGCGTTGTTTCACGACAACAATTACCACACGGATACGGAACAGCTATTTTGATTGACCACGGTTACTCTTACCAAACTTTATATGGACATTTGTCGAAAAAAGTAGTGAAGAACGGGCAGAAAGTGAAAAGAGGTGAATTGATTGGTTATGTGGGAAGTACAGGACAATCGCTCGGTCCGCATTTGCATTATGAAGTCTGGAAAAACGGAATACCCGTAAATCCCGTGCAATTTTTTACGAGCGATATTACACCTGAAGAATACAATGCCATTTTAGAATCTTCCAAAAAAGTGAACCAGGCGTTATCTTAATTTGATGAGCAATGAAACTGAAAAATATTAAATCCTTCTGGCAACAATTAAAAAAACACTGGAGACATCGTTTTCTTCTGATTATCAGAAATGAAGAAAACTTAGCCGATATGTTTAGCCTTAGGTTAACCCCAAGAAGAATTTTTGTATTGGGCACTATATTTTCATTGCTTCTCATTACGCTTACGGCAATTCTTATCGCATTCACTCCGTTGCGCGTTTATGTCCCCGGATATACAAATCCCATTGAGTATAAACTGTATAGGCAGGTGCTTGCCCGTGTGGATTCTGTAGAAAAAATTAGCGCCATGCACAAAGCGTATATGGATAATTTTTTTAATGTTCTAAATGAAAATGTAACTTTTCAAGAGATGGACGCGCCTATGGAGGGTGTTACCGAAAAAAGAATTAAAGACAAAGAGAAAGCCGAACAGGCATTCAAATATGTAAATGATGCGGCAGAACAACTGTTAATTGAAATTATAGACAGAAATACTAAAACATATATTCCGCTATATCAACATGTTGTATCGCCAACATTTGCTTTCACTATGCCGGCTTTGGGAGTTATTACGAAACAGTTTTCTATTCCCGACAGACATTTTGGAATAGATATTGAAAATGAAAAAGGAGCGCTGATTACTGCCATCGCCGACGGCGTGATTATCAGTATGGAAACCTCCGAAAAAGACGGAAATATCATTGTTATTCAACATGGCGGAAACATTATCTCTCAATATAAAAATTTAGACCTTGTATTGAGAAACAGGGGCGATAAGGTGAAATGCGGAGACCCCATTGCAACGATGGGAAACAGAGGCGCGGAATCTCAAAAACCCTATTTGCACTTTGAGATTTGGTACAACGGAATGCCTGTTAATCCGGTAGATTATTTTGTTGGGAATAAATAGTGATTTTATATACCTTTACTTGTTGTGCAACAATTTGAAATTCAAAAACTTATTAATAATGAATTTGACAACAGATACAAAATTTTTCACAAACGATGCAGGCTTAACGCTTTTAAACCGTTTTAAGGCAACACTCAAAGATTCCAAATATTTTGACATCTTGGTCGGATATTTTCGTATCAGCGGTTTCCATCAACTATATGATTCATTCGATAAAATTGAAAAAACAAGAATACTTGTCGGTTTGAATGTAGATAAAACAACGTATAATATTATTCAATACCATATAGAGCAGGGTCGGCTTGATTTTGAATCGGACAAAAACACAAAACTTCAATACGAAAAAAACATAATAAGCGAAATAGAATCTGTTACGGAAAATAACGCTCAGATACAATTCGGGATTATGAAGTTTATTGACCTTTTGAAATCAGGTAAATTGAAAATCAAGGCTTATCCTTCCCAAAATATTCATGCAAAAGTCTATATCAACCGCTATAACGATACTGTTAATCACATTCAATACGGCTCTGTTATTACCGGCTCAAGTAATTTTTCAGAATCGGGTTTGGTTGCTCAGCGTGAATTTAATGTAGAATTGAAAGACCGTCCGGACGTTGATTTTGCATTGGATCAGTTTGAATTACTATGGAAAGATGCCGTTGATGTTTCTAAAGATTTTATTGACACGATTATTCATAAAACATGGCTGAATGATACGATTACTCCCTATGAACTCTATCTTAAATGTGTTTATGAATATTTGGAGGAAGATATTAATATAGAGGATAACTTCGATCCGTTTTTGCCCAAAGGATTTATGGAACTAAGGTATCAAACGCAGGCAGCCACTAACGCAAAGAAAATATTAGAAACTTACAATGGCGTATTTCTATCGGATGTGGTCGGGCTGGGTAAAACATTCATTGCAGCTTTGTTGTTACAGCAGTTACAAGGAAGGATTTTAGTGGTTTGTCCGCCGGTTTTGCAAGATTATTGGAATGAATCGTTACGTGATTTTGGCGTAAGAGGATTTGAAGTTCAGTCGTTAGGAAAATTAGAACATATTTTGCGACGAGATATTTCCAAATACAAATATGTAGTAGTTGATGAAGCACATCGTTTTCGGAATGAAAATACGCAAGCATATATCAACTTGTTGGATATTTGCAGAGGGAAAAAAGTAATTTTGGTAACAGCTACACCTATTAACAACTCAATAGATGATATTTTTACCCAATTAAAACTTTTCCAAATACCTAAAGCATCTACCATTCCCGGTATTTCTGATTTAGAAAAGTTTTTTAATCGGCTAAAAAAAATATTGAAAGAGGCTAAATCTGATTATTCTGATTCTGAATCATTTAGTGAGGAATACACAAAAGCTATTAAAACCGTATCAGAAGAAATACGAGACAAAATTCTTCGTTTCTTGATGATTAGGCGAACAAGGAGTGATGTCCGTAACTATTTTAAAGATGATTTGCAAAAACAGGGTATTGTTTTCCCTGAAATAGCAGATCCGGATAGAATGATTTACGAATTTGATAATAAATTGGAAGACGTTTTTAAACAAACAGTCGAATTGTTACGCCGTTTCAATTATACACGTTACATCCCTTTGCTTTATTATTCCGGAGAATTAACGGAATTTCAACGCCAACAACAACGGAACTTGGGCGGATTTATGAAAAGTTTACTTGTAAAACGTTTAGAGAGCAGTTTTTATGCTTTCAAAAAAAGCATTGACCGTTTCATTGATTTGCACGAACGATTTTTAGATATGTTCAACCAAGGCACAATTTATGTCAGCAAAAGAGTGAATGTATTTGACTTGTTGGACGCAGACGATATTGATACTCTTGAACAATTGGTTGAAGAAGATAAAGCCGATAAATACGACTCCTCAAATTTCAAGCCGGAATATAAAGAACTGTTGAAAAAAGATATTCAAACATTGAAAACAATACGGGAAATTTGGCTTCCAATACACGAAGACCCAAAATTAGATAAGATAATTACCGAATTGGGAAACAACGAAGTGTTATCAGGTAAAAAAGTGGTTTTATTTACAGAATCGAAAGAAACCGGCGATTATCTGTTTGATAATCTTTCTAATAAGTTTCAAAAGAAAGTGATGTTTTATTCAAGTACCGGTGGGTGTTATGATAAAACAAAGCACAATCATGCAATATCAAGAGCTTTAATTCAAAATAACTTCGACCCCAAAGCCGACTATATTTCTAATGACATTCAAATTCTTATTACGACTGATATTTTGGCGGAAGGTATTAACTTACATCGTTCCAATGTAATAATTAACTATGATTTACCCTGGAATCCAACACGCGTGCTACAACGTGTTGGACGTGTGAATCGTTTGGGGTCTGAACACAGTAATATTCATATATTTAACTTTTTCCCGACAACGCAGGCAGATATCCATCTTGGGTTGGAAGCCAATATTACCAGCAAGTTACAGATGTTCCACTACATTATGGGGGAAGATGCTAAATATTTATCAGATGGCGAAATTATCGGCAGTCAGGAACTATTCCAAACATTGAATAAAAAAGCGACCTATACAGGAGAGGAAGAGGGCGAAAATTCTGAGTTGAAATACTTGACTATGATTCGGGAAATTCGTGATACCAATCCCGTTTTGTTCGACAAAATTAAGAAATTGCCGAAACAAGCGCGTTCCGGAATGAAAAGCAAAGAAGAAAATAATCAAATGATTACATTTTTCCGTTTGGGAAATCTGAAAAAGTTCTACCACTATGAAGAACACAAATCCAAGGAAATCAATTTCTTTGATGCAATGAACGAGATGGAATGTAAACCGGAAGAACAACGCTTGCCTGTTCCCGAAAATTATTTTGATATGTTGGATTTCAACAAAATACAGTTCAGGCAAGATACCGTTGAAAACAGCGAATTACCTATGAAGAAAGGCGGAAAATCGAATACCGATTTTATCGAAAAAATATTGAAAGACCCCACTTTCAAAAACTATAAAAAGTTTACTGAATTGGATGAAGAATATTTGGATACTGTCCGTATCATGCTGACAAGTGGCGTTGTAGCAAAAAAAACAGCTCAAATCATAAAAAAGGATTTAGAAAAATTGGCGCTTTCTGAAAATCACCTCGACCCGATGAAAATCCTCTATATATTAAGAGCACATATTAAACCTGTAGAAATAGAACGAAGACCGGGACAAACGGGAACTTATTTGCAGCGGGAAGTTATTTTATCAGAATATTTTATAAAACAAAAGAGGATATGAGAGATGCAGAATTGATAGATTTACTGACAGAACTGACTGCGCTACCTGTTGAGACAGAATGGGTTGAGTTTAAGATGAACAAAGGCAAATTTACTGATGAGCAGATAGGCGAATATATATCTGCCATGAGCAACGGCGCAACGGTTGCCAATAAACCTTTTGGCTATTTGGTTTGGGGTATAGAAAACGATACTCACGTGATAAAAGGAACAGATTTTACGTTCGTACGCACCAAACACGGTGGGAATCAGGAGTTAGAGTTGTTTCTACGTATCAACCTGTTCCCTAAAATCAATTTTGAAATTTTTGAATTTGATTGTCAAAACCAACATATTGTCATGTTGCGCATACCTGCTGCTAAGGGCGAACCTGTTAATTTTCAAAAAAAACCGTATGTTCGTATAGGCAGTAACAAAACAGATTTACGCAATTTCCCTGAACTAATGCGTATTATCTACAATTCTCAGGAAGATTGGAGTGCAAAAATAATACCGAATGCTACACTTGCCGATTTAGATACTGAAGCCATTGCAGTTGCCCGAATAAAATATAAAGAAATAAATTCCAACAAACCTTTCTATTCTCAAATTGATACATGGGATGATTTGCAGTTTTTAGATAAGGCTAAAATCACAATAAACGGACAAATTACACGCACAGCGATTTTACTGCTCGGCAAAGAGGAAGCCACACATTATCTATTGCCCTCAGTTGCAGAAATTACTTGGAAATTAGATACGGAAGAAAAATCATACGAACATTTTGCAACACCGTTTTTACTCACTACCACTAAATTAATGCAAAGAATTCGCAATATCAAGTATAAGTTTTTTCCGGATTACGAACTATTAGCAACAACTGTTGATAAATATGATACAAGAAGCATACTCGAAGCATTACATAACGCGGTTGCCCATCAAGACTATGGTTTAAATTGCCGGATTCTTGTTACAGAGCAGGTAGATAAATTGATATTTGAAAATGCGGGAAATTTCTACGAAGGAAAACCCGAAGATTATTCTTTCGGCGACAAAACACCTGCAAAATATCGAAATATATGGCTTGCAACGGCTATGTTAAATTTGGGAATGATAGACCGCTTGGGCTACGGGATTCATTCGCTTTGCGTGTCACAAATGAAACGATTTTTTCCGATGCCGGACTATGACTTATCACAATCCAATAAAGTAATATTAAAAATTTACGGACAATCAATAGACGAAAACTACTCAAAAACACTCATTCAACGCGGCGATTTGACTTTACAGGAAGTAATTCTTTTAGATAGAGTTCAAAAACATTTGAAAATAACAGATTGTGCAGCGTTGGAATTGAAAAAGAAAAAACTTGTTGAAGGACGAAAGCCAAACTATTTTATTGGAGCAAAAATTTCGCAAACTATAGAACAAAAAGCAGAATACTCACGAAATAAAGCATTTGAAAAACAGCATTATTTTGAATGGATTTTAAAATCTATAAAAGAACATGGTAGCATGAACAGACAAGATATAAATAAGTTACTTTGGAATATAATGCCTGCATGGATGAACGATAAACAAAAAAATAACAGAATTAAAAATCTTATTACGGAGTTAAGAACTTTAAATAAAATTAAAAATCGTGGTACAAAAAAAGAACCAATATGGATTTTAGAAATAAAAAAATGATTTTAGAAATAAAAAAGAAATAACATGATAATATATCTTTCTTATTATCAGCATGTTTCTTTTTCTAAAAATGATTTCTTTTATAAGTGAATTATAAGAGAAAAAACAAGTTAATACGCTGATAACATACGTCATAGCTCTTATAAAAAATAGAAAAAGAAAAATGATTTTAGAAATAAAAAATAACTATTATGGACAAAAACAAAGCAACGGCAATCATAGAAGTTAAACGCAAGCCGGAAACCGTACAGCGAACAATGACAGGGGAACTTCAAATATTCACTCACTTATAAAATTGTTGAAAACTTTTTTTTGCTTTTGTTTTTCAATTCAATTTTTCTTTGTACTTTTGTCAAATAAAGTCAAGTCAAAAACACTCAAATATGTTTGCGCAGAAAATTAGACAGTTACGAGAAGAAAAGCAGTTATTTCAACGACAAATTTCTGCTGCCTTGGAAATGGATAACGCTCTTTATTGCAAAATTGAGAGCGGAAGTCGACAGGCGCGGCGAGAACAGGTAATAAAACTTGCCGAGTTGTTAGATACCAACCAAGAGGAATTATTAAAACTTTGGTTGGCAGATAAAGTGTATGAAATTGTCAGCGAAGAAGACGGCGCAAACGATGTTTTGAATATTGTGGCTGAAAGTATTGTTGAATATAAAAAATCCAAGCCGCTATGAACCTGCAATTACTATTACAACAAGAGGAACAGTTGATACAAAAAAATATCAATTCAAAATACAGCAAAGAAATAAATGATACTTTTGGAGTTTCGACAACTAAAATTCAAGAGTTAATCAATGCCGAATTGTGCGATACCGAAAACGGAGTTGCATTCAAAACGCACAATAATTTGGTTTGCAGTTTGATTTTTACATATTTAACAGCAAAAGGATTTAACTCTGATATTTTCAAAAGATATTTTGAATGCGAAAATAATGCTGATTTTTCAATAATTGAAAATGTAAAAGTAGAGCAAATACCTACGCTTTGCGAAGAATTACACATTGCATTTCTTAACTCAAAATTTGAATATAAAAAAGGCAAGTTTTTACGGGTAAAATCTAAAAATAATCTCATTGAAAAAGGGGCAGTTTATACCAAAATAAACATTGTAAATGAAATAGTTGAAAATACAATCGCAAATTTTACTAAAAATCACTCTGATTTAAGTGACATAAAAATTTTAGATTTTGCTTGCGGAACAGGAAGATTTTATGAAAGTGTTTTTTCAACGCTGACAACAAAACACGATTTTACAAATGACAAAGCCATATTAAAACACATTTTTGCAATAGACATTGACCCGACGGCAGTAAATATCACTCGATTAAAAGCAATTTCATTTTTGAGTGAAATTACAGAAGAGAATATCAAAATCATTTCACAAAATATTTTACTGCGCAATGCCCTTATTCGTGGCGGTATGTTTTCAGAAGATAATGTACTAAAAGAAAATGATTTGTGCGGTTTATATAATGGCAAGTTCGATATTATTGTTTCCAATCCACCTTATTTAGTTCTGAAAATCAATAAAGATAAAGGGCAGGGCGAATTATCCGCAAAAATTCAAAAACAGGTAGCATATTTCCGAAATTCAGGCACATACAATTATTCTGTTGAAGGAATGTTGAATTATTATCAACTCTCCATTGAGGCGATTTTGTCAATGGTAAAACCAAACGGCGAAGTTGGCATCATTTGCCCGACTTCTTTATTCGCCGATATTTCAGCAACCAAATTACGCAAGCATATACTATTGAAACATAAACTTCGCAGGATTAAATATTTTGCCGAAAAAGAGCAATTATTTGAAAATGTTACGCAGGCAACAAATATCTTTTATTTGCAAAAAGCGGGAATTACAAACGCCATTGAAGTAGAAGAATCGGGTAATAAATTCAGTGTTGAATTGTCGTTGGTTAAACAACTTTTTGCTGATAAAATGGAAATACCATTTATTACGGAAACAGAGTGGAAAGTACTAAAAAAGATTTCCGACAAAAAAAAATTAAAACAAATTTCGGCTGTTCGCAATCGCAGAGGCGAATTAGATTTAACATTGTACAAAAATTATATTACAACTCAAAAAACGCCATTCCGTTTGGTGCGTGGCAATATGATAAGCGAAAACGGAATTAAAAATATCAATGATGAATTTGTTGTTGAATCTTTCATACAAGCCAAATCAGGCGACTTTGTAAAAAACGATTTTAAGCGCAAGCGGTTAGTTTGTCAGCAGGTTTCAAATGCGGGTTTAAAAAAACGGCTCAAATTTGTATTTTGCGATGAAACAGATATTTTGGGTAATTCCTGCAATTATTTGTCGGGTGATGAAAGTACTTTGTCAAAATTGAATATACTTTTGAATAGCAGTTTATTAAATTGGCGTTTCAAAATTACAAGCACCAACAACCACATAAACAATTATGAATTAGACGAATTACCGATAGCCGATTTGCAGTTGATTGACGAAAATTATCATTATCAAACGCAAAGAGAGTTAGACGAGTATGTTGGAAAAATTTACGGTTTAGAACAGGACGAATTACAATTTATTTTACAGAAATGAAGTTATACAATCATATAGCGGCGGGATTTAGCGATTTAGAATGGGAAATGGTAAAACACATTCCCGAAGGTGGAAATTGGCAAAATATTCCCGAAAATATACCCTCTCAACGGCTTGTGCAAATTCGCAAGTCGGGCGGACGGACAACTTATTACGGTCGTTTAGTTTATGATAAACCGAGTTTTACTATAACAACCTATTTTAATCGTTTAGGAAACGGTTGTAATTTACATCCCAAACAAGACCGCGTTTTGTCGAACAGAGAGGCGGCTCGTTTGCAATCATTCCAAGATTCTTTTATTTTCAAAGGAACAAAAACCTCTCAATACAAACAAATCGGTAATGCCGTACCGCCTTTGTTGGCTCGCTTGATTTCAAGTTTGATTAAACCGCATTTAGAAAATTTGACTTTCATTGATTTGTTTGCAGGTGCAGGCGGAATTTCAGAAGGTTTTGTTATGAACGCTTTTGAGTTGGTTTCGGCAAACGAAATCGAAAAAAACTATTTTGAAACATACAAATTCAATCACAGCAAATACACCGACCCCAAAAATTTTATTTTAGGCGATATAACTTTGCCCGAAATTAAACAGCAAATTATTGACACAGCGAAAAACAGGAAAATTGGGGTTATTGTTGGCGGACCACCTTGTCAGGGGTTTTCTACTGCAGGTTGGCGCGACCCCAACGACAAACGCAACCAACTTTTCAAAGAATTTGTTGAAATAGTAAAAGAAATTCAACCTGAATTTTTTGTAATGGAAAATGTTTTGGGCATTCTCACAATGCGCAAAGGCGAGGCAGTCAAAGAAATTATTGAATCATTTAGCGAAATTGGTTACAATGTTAATCCGCCATTCCGCCTGAATGCCGAAGATTACGGTATTCCTCAAAAACGCAGGCGCGTTGTTATTATCGGCTCGTTGAAAAAATGTAAAATAGAACAATCCAAACCACTCTTTTCAGACGATAATCCTAAATTGCCAAATTGCATTACAGTAAGACAAGCAATCGGCAGTTTGCCTCCAATAAAAGCGGGCGATGATGTTATAATAAAAGAGGTTGATGTTCCTTCAAATACGCCGTATGACAAGTTAATGAAAGAGGAAATCACTTTCGATGACTTTTACAAACAATGCAAAATTCAATAACTTACCATTTTGCAACGGCAATTTTTGCAAGTTTTTCAAAAGTTGCGTTCAACTGATTTAATGCTGTTTCTTTGTTGCCTTTTGCAAGATACTGTAATACAATGTTTATGCTGTTGTCAATTTCTGCATTATCCCAAGCGTATTGTTTCCGATTGTCTTTTTCTTTGTAGTTTTCCAAACTTTCAAAGGCAATCCGAACATATCTATCAACATTGTTTTGCTGATTTTTGCCTGTAAGTTCCTTTTCCTCAACTCCTTTATACTCGCCCGTTTTTGAATTAAACCCTTTGAATTTGTAATCAAAAAACGAATATTTCGGATTTAACAACTCCGTAAGGAACTCATTATAACCGTTTTCACTGATTATTGAAAAAACGAGTAAAATTTGATGTAAATTGTTACGCATTAACGAACTTAATTTAACTGCCTCTATATCACTGTTTACATTGTTTTTCAACTTGTCCCACAAATATTTTGAATGCCAAGAAATTACTTGTTCGCTATTTGCCTCGTCAGCAAGCAAAGTTTGAATATCGGCGAAACTCATACGGTTATTCTTTGCCGAATTTTCGCTTTTTGTCATTGGTTGAAACTTCGCTCTGTGGCAAAATCCCAATGATATGGGACCGATATGGTCGGCACTTAAACCGTGTTTTGCAAATTCAGCCATCAATCTGTCCGCCATTTTCCAATTACCGTCCGCCCAATTTTCATACACACGCCTATCCTGCGAATATCGTTGCAAATTGTCTTTATGTCTGCCCTTGTCAGACATTCCACGACAGCAATTTCCATCAGAATGGAAACCGTCAAAGCGGTCGGGCGAGTTACTCATAACACCGGGCGAAAGCCGAGTTTGACAATTTTTGAAAATATAATCGCCTAAATTTGCTTTCGTTGTACCGCTATTCTCAATTTTAAAAGCGGCTTTAATATTTTCAATTGCTGCGGGCGAAGTTCCGTACTTTTCTACAATCTCAAACACGGTCAGAGAAAACGGCTCAATATTTGCATTAAGTTTCTCATATAGAGTTTTGAGTGTATTTTTGGTCGGATAAACATACTCAATTGAAAGTGCTTTACCACAAATTTGACAAATATGCTTCTTTGTCGGATGTAGTGCAACAGCAATTTTAGCGTAACAACCCGCCTCAATCGGAATACCTGTTTTTCCACACTGATTGTCCCACCATTGACGGCGTTGTTGTCCTTTGTCCGATTTGCCTGTTACAACCCTTTTTACACGACCATCGTTTCCTCTGTCGTAGTATAAACCCTTGTAATTGTTGTGAGCAACAATCATTTCGGTATATTGCACAAAATTTTCGTGCCAAGTTCTATCCAAATTTTCTTGTTCTTGATTCATATGTTTTTTGACAATATGTATATTAAACCATTGTATTATTTTAATAATCAGAGCTTTCATTTAACAAGTAAATCAGCAATATCAACACCCAACGCTTTCGCAATTTTTTCCATATTGCGAAGTGTAATATTCTTTTCCGCTCGTTCAATCATACCAATATATGTACGATGAACACCTGCAATATCAGCAAGTTGCTCTTGTGATATTTTCTTTTCTTTCCTATATTTTTGGACATTTCCGCCAAAAATTTCCAATATACTTTTGCTACTCATAGTATGGAATATTTTAGTCTGCAAAAATACAATGGTATGGCATTGTGTGCAACATACTATAATTAGCAATTCAAAAAATGTCATTTTGACGGGCTTAAGAGCCTGTTATCCTGTTTTACACATAATGAAAGAAGCACTATCAAACGAATAGATAGATTTGAAAAAACAGTATTTAATACAACAATAAGCCAGCGTTTAACAGGCGGTTTGGCACAATGGCGGGTGTAACTCCGCTGAACATTTCGTGCGAACTTGGACGTTAGTACCCCGCATGACCGTTAGTGTCCCCCGCCACTGCGCCAAGCCGCCACCACGAAACATTTGATAAAGCATTCAACAAACAAACTTTTATTCAGTTTGCTCAAAACCTGTTGAATGATATTGATATGTCTGAAAACAAATACCGGGAATATCGTGGAAATCTTATCAAAGAATCTTTCAGGGCACACATCGCTCAATATACGCGCTTAGGCAAATATATTGATCCTAACGGCATTGCATTAGATGTACTTGCCATTGAAGTTCAAGATGAAAGTAAATTAGATAAAGCGCGTACAAGTTTGCGTAATTTTGTGATTGACCACCTTGAAAAATTTGAGAAAGACTATGCGCTGGCTGCTTTCTATTCTAAAACCAATGGCGGGCGTAACTGGCGATTTTCTTTTATCAAATTGGAACATATCACTGCAGTAACAGAAGGTAAAATTAAGCAGCAGAAGGAGTTTACTCCTGCTAAACGCTATTCGTTTCTTGTTGGCGAAGACGAAAAGTCTCATACAGCCAAACGCCAACTTCTGCCCTTATTGCAAAATGTTTACAATAATCCCACCATAGAAGATATTGAAAAAGCATTCAGTATTGAAATTATTGCTGATGAATTTTTCGAGCAATATAAAGAATTGTTTCTCAGAGTATCGGAGCATTTGGATACCGATACGAATATTAAAAATATTTTGGAATTGGCAGGAACAGATATTCCTCGCTTTACAAAAAAACTTTTGGGTCAAATTGTTTTTCTCTATTTCTTGCAGAAAAAAGGTTGGTTGGGAGTTCCACAAAATGAGAAATGGGGAAGCGGGCAAAAGAATTTTCTCCAATCTATTTTTAATAAATCAGATAGTGAAGGCAAAAACTTCTTCAATTCCTATCTGCGTTTTTTGTTCTACGAAGCATTAGCGCGTCAGCATGGAGAGGACAACTATTATGAAAAACTTGATTGCCGTATTCCTTTTCTGAATGGTGGTCTGTTTGAAGCCAATTATGGTTGGGAAAATTTCGAAATCAATCTGCCCAACATCTTGTTTCGTAACAATGAGAAAATAATTAAAACCGGAGATGTCGGCACCGGAATATTAGATGTTTTTGACCGCTATAACTTTACAATTCGTGAAGATGAGCCACTTGAAAAAGAGGTTGCCATTGACCCTGAAATGTTGGGAAAAGTTTTTGAAAATATGTTGGAAATTACCGAACGCAAAAGCAAAGGCGCTTTTTATACTCCGAGAGAAATTGTACATTACATGTGTCAGGAAAGTTTGGTTCACTATCTCGATAATTCATTAAATAACGAAATTCCTAAAACTGAAATCGAAGATTTTGTACATAATAGCATATTCTATATTGAACACGATAATCGTGTTGCTGATAAAGGAAAAGAAACTGAAAGATACAGCTACAAACTTCCGGAAAAGATTCGGTTTAATGCAGACCAAATAGATAAGTTATTGACCAATATTAAAATATGTGACCCGGCAATTGGCTCAGGAGCATTTCCTGTAGGTTTGCTCAACGAATTAGTAACCTTACAGTTGGCACTTATCAAACATTTATCAAACAGCTATTTATCGCAAAAATTAAAACAAATTGGACTCAAACCCGAAGAATACGACCGGTATCCCGAAAAATATGCCTATCGCGTTAAACGGCATAGCATTCAAGAATCTATTTACGGTGTGGATATTGATGCAAGTGCTATTGACATTGCTCGTTTGCGGTTGTGGTTATCATTAGTTGTTGATGAAGAAGATTTTGATAATATAGAAGCGCTTCCGAATTTGGATTACAAAATTGTTTGCGGTAATTCGTTGATAGGACTGCCTGAAAATGCCATGCGAGATTTGAATGTAGAAAAGGAACTTGAAAATCTGAAAAATACTTTTTTTACAGAAAACAATGAATTGCGGAAAAAAGAGTTGCGTTTGGAAATCAATAAAAAGATACGAGACTTATTTGATTCGGCAGAAATTTTCACAAATTATAAAATTGATTTTGACTTTAATCTATTCTTTTCAGAAGTTTGGCGAGAAAATGATGGGTTTGATATTGTAATTGGGAATCCGCCATATATTTCTACAAAGGGTACGAGTGAGGCCGAAAAGAAAATTTTTGAAAAGATATTCGGTTTTGCAGATGATACGTACAATCATTTCTTTTTCAAGGGGATAGATTTACTATCAAAAAATGGAAGTATAACATACATCACCCCAAAGACGTTTTGGACAACACAAACGAAGAAAAATCTTCGTAATTTACTGTTAAAAAAACGTATTCTTTACATTTTCGATACTGCAAATCCTTTTTCTTCTGCAATGGTGGATACTTGCATTACTTCTGTTTCAGGTGAAAAAATTGAATCAAATAAAATCAAATTTCTTGACGGAAGCAAAGATTTATTCAACCCCCAGCAATTTACGATAGAACAAAATATCTATTTGAATACACAAAATTCAGTAATTTTCAAACCTACTTCTGAAAATCTGAAAATTAATGAATTATACGGACAAAAGGTAAAAGAACTATATAACAAATGGTGGGACAAAATATCAACAAGCAAGAATATTGAAAAAAATAAGGTAGAATTAGAAGCATATCGAAATAAGCTGAAGCCCGGAGACATTGCTTTGTTGGGTTGTTTAACTGAAGGTGGGCAAGGCTTAGCTACGGCAAACAATGGCAAGTATATTGCTGTTAGAAAATCTACAAAGTGGGCAAAGAACATTTTGGAATCACGTCCAAAAAAATTAGCGGAAACCATAAAAGCACACAAAATACAAATACCGGAAATGGGTCATTTTAGTGATACTACTGAATATTTGGAAAGTTTGAACGAATTTCAAATTGCCGAACTATTCGACAATTTGAAAGAAAAACATGGGCGCGATATTTTTGGACAAGGTTACATTTACAAGCTAATTGAAGATAGCGAAATGGCAGATGTTGATACACTTACCGAAGATGAAAAACAAAACGGTATTCCTGATACAAAAAAACATTATGTTCCTTATGATAAAGGCGATAAAGACGGAAATCGCTGGTATTTAGAAACGCCTTTTGCCATTGCATGGACGCAAAAAAACGTCGGGTTTCTTAAAGCTAATTCCGGAAAAAAAGGCGAAGGTATGCCTGTCGTGAGAAATCCGCAGTTCTATTTTAAGGAGGGGTTTTGTTGGTCTGACATTAATACTACATTTTTAAAGTGCAGAAAGAAACAAAAAAGTATAAACGATGTTAAAAGTATGAGTTTATACACTCTTACAGAGATAGTTCCTGAATATTACATGATTTGCATAATCAATTCTATTTTTATGAGTTATTATGTAGATGACTTTGTAAATAATACTCAAACTTTTCAAATTAACGACGCACGACAGTTACCAATCTGTATTCCAACATTAGAACAATTATTCTACTGCAAAATATTATACAACAGAGCAGTAGAGTTAAAACGAAGTGTTTTTAATAGTATTGCTGATGAAACAGATATAGAGCAAGAACTTTTTGAAATAGAAAAAGAACTCAATTTGTTTGTTAATGAATTATACTATTTTGTATAAATCAACAATCATTCTATCTAATTTTTCCTGAATTTCGTTAAGAATGCTATCTATTCCATTTGTAGGGAATTGATTAGAAAATTGTTTTCGTTTTGTTTCAACTGCCAAATTAAATAGAGATTCAAACTCTAATAATTTTTGTTGTGAAGGTATAATAATTGGCAGTTGTCGTGCATCATTTATTTGAAAATGAGAAGTGTTATTAATAAAATTATTTACATAAAAACTTATAAATCTTGAATTTATCATACACACAAAGTACCAATCGGGAATATCAAATTGCGTAAACAGGCTAATACTAAGCACGTCAAATACTCCACTCTTTTTAATACGAGCTTTCAAATAAGTTGAATTTACGTCTGTCCAACAAAACCCCTCCTTAAAATAGAACTGCGGATTTCTCACGACAGGCATACCTTCGCCTTTTTTTCCGGAATTAGCTTTAAGAAACCCGACCATAAAAAGAAGCACTTTTTTTATATATTAAGCCAAAAATATATTATGATTTACGGCTATATTCGTGTAAGCACCGACAGACAAACAGTAGAAAATCAACGTTTTGAAATCAATGAATTTTGTAAAAAAAGTAGTGTTGAAGTTGAAAAATGGATAGATGAAACCATTTCAGGAACAAAAGAAGTAGATAAAAGAAAATTGGGAAAGTTATTGGGTAATTTGCAGAAAGGAGATATTTTGATATGTTCCGAATTATCTCGGTTAGGGCGTAATTTATTGATGATTATGTCAATACTCAATGCTTGCATGGAGAAAGAAGTACAAGTGTGGACAATCAAAGGTAACTAACGCTTAAATATACACAACAACCTAAATCCATAGGCATTTCATATTAATATAAGATTTCGAATTTTTAAATATTTTTGCGGTCAGTAATAATGTTTTTATATGAATATAGAAAAAGAATTATCAGTAGGTACAAGAATTGACCATCAAAAGTATGGTGAAGGTATTATAAGTAAAAATAATCCGCTAACATACAAAGTTATTTTTGTAAGAGGCGGTGAAGTTGAGTTTTCAAAACTTAATGTGCAATTTGATGTTTTAGAAGAGGTTGAAACATCGGAAGAGCAAAAACCCGGTATTAACATCAAAGAGGTTGAGACGATGTTAAAATATGTTTTAGATAGATTTAACGGATTGGAATACAAAGTAGAACTTGGAAAAAAATGGCAAGGCGGCGTGATGACACTACAACCTGCGAATAAAGATTTAAAACCCAAAGAGATTCCAATTGAAAGTTTTTTTCATAAAATAGTGATGATGCGCGACAGATTGCGTGTTTTAGAACAAAATATCAATAGTCACGCAGGTTTATCGGACGAGGAAAAAATAAACATTCAACAGTATATTACAAGATGTTACGGAACAATGACCACTTTTAATATTCTTTTTGATGAAAAAGAGGATTTCTTTATAGGGTCAAAACTGTAGGATTTTTTGATTTTTTAGTTATATTACCTGATCATTAGTGCTATTTTTTTTAGCATACACTTAATAAAATTGAAACTTCAACCTCCATTTTTGAAAACGCAAACAATTTTTTACCTAAATCTTTAAGAGAGGCACCGAACGGTTTCATCAATATAATTATCAATCAAAACAATAGATTTTTTTGCAGACTTAACTAAATCAGA
>Ga0123353_10004729_pt1 | contig 17635 bp, 14 predicted proteins | sample TergutLab28metaG_3_FD_92763 | JGI IMG/M metagenome (GOLD analysis project Ga0123353, IMG submission 92763) | Labiotermes labralis P3 segment gut microbial communities from Petit-Saut dam, French Guiana - Lab288 P3 | ecosystem: Host-associated > Arthropoda: Insects > Digestive system > Gut ... | reverse complement strand
AGGAAGTATCCTGCAAGACAGTGTAAAGTGTGTGCTGCCCATAAGAAGTGAAGTGAAACTAGATACATTTGTAAATTCTGCATTGTTCCGCTTCACAAAGCGCCTTGTTTTGAGAAATACCATTCAGTGACGAACTACTAGACTATCTACATGCATTTTCTGCAGTTTGGGGCTCAGGAGCCTAATCTACAGTGTAAAACCATGAGTAAGAATATGTTATGAGGTTGAACATTCAAAGTGTTTAAAAGTCCGGTCACCAGGGGGTATTTAATTAAAAGACCAGCCGGACGGCAATGTGTTAAAGTAACAATACATACATTTGAAATTTCGGTATGCTGTCTTGAACAAGTAAATTTCATCAAAAAATTAACAGACTTCTAATGTATGAACTATGTTTCTGTTCTTCCATCAATGTTAGACCTAATGGTTGTTTGAAAGATAATGATAGATTTTTAAGAAAAAACAATTTTCCGACAAGTCAGATGTTTCAGATATGCAGAGGCGCATGGTGGGAGACAGTTTACAGTAAGAGTAGTGGACAAATGTGATATGAATTTGTCTTCATCAAAGCTGCAGCTGCACATCACCAAGTTCTGGAACCCCAGTATTTCTAAATACAGTTCCAGCACAACAAGAAAATTGGAAAGCAATACCAGTACCCAGTCTCAGTGCAGTATATTCCCTGATTTAATGTTGCTTCCATCCACTTCACATAAAAAAAAATGCGTAGAGTTGTCAAAGGATCATGTGACTAATTTAGAGTGGCAAGATGTCAGTGTTTCTTGTAACTGCTGGTACAGGTTCCTCTAAAAAGTGGAAGCTTCCATCCTCTGTCACCTATACATTTGTTCATGCCTGACATCCTCTTGTGACATCAGATAAACATATTACCTGCTTCTTCATTAGCTAGCTTCACCCCCCCCCCCTTTTTAAATAAACAATAATTCAAACACCTCCGGCATTTATCAAGCCAGCTTCCTACTACAGAGGAATGGGTTTTATTTTAGGGAAGTCCATGTGGGATTTGTGGTTGACGGAGTAGCACCGGGACAAGTTTCCCCTCTAGGCACTTAATAATTTCCACTGTCAGATATAATTCCAGTAATGCTCCACATTAATATTCATTTATCATTGTCAATATATATACAAAGTCTGTCCATAACAATTCTGAACAATTTAAAATAATTTTTGCACCTACTTTGGAGCTATTGGGCTTTGTCCCCTTTCAAGTACTGTCCTCCACTCTTTCTACATCACTCTCAGCATTTCTTCCACTTTTGGAAGCATTCCTGGAATAGCGCCTTTGAAATACTGCATAGTTCTGCCAACAGATTTTCAATAATCTCCTCAACAGACTCAAATTGTCATCCTTTCAGTATGGATTTCAGCATGGTGAAGAGAAAGAAGTCTGCTGGTGCATAGTCTGGTGGGTACAGAGCCTGGACGATGAGCTTCATCTCATGTTTTGTGAGAAAATCACGAATCAGAAGGGACGAATGCACCAGAGCGTCATCATGATGGAGCAACCAGTTTTTCCCCCACCTTTTCTAATCACTGCCTCTCCTGGTCTTTTCATTACCTTCAGATAACATTTCTCGTTCACCGTCTGGCCGTGAGGTAGAAATTCATGATGAATTACACCCTCACAATCAAAAACCAGTCAGCATCACTTTCACATTGAACCAAACTTGCCATGCTTTTTGAGGTCTGGGTGACGTTTTTGAGACCTATTGCGAACACTAAACTTGTGTTTCAACATCATATCCATAAACCCAAGTTTAATCACCTGTGACAATGTTCTTTAATAAGTTTTCATCAGCATTTGTACGGTCGACAAGCTCTTTACTTACAACAACATGATTTTCTTTGTGATCGTCGCTCAGCAAGCACGACTGCAACATGATGCATGTCCAAATTTTCAGTGAGAATCTCATGACACGTGGTTTTAGAAATTCCACCTTCCTCTGCTACTTCATGAATGGTCATATGATTGAAGCATATCACTTTCCGAACTTTTTAAGTGTTTTCTTCATTTTTTTATGTTGAAGTTCATCCTGAACATTCATTGTCCTCATATGAAGTTCAGCCCTCTTTAAAATGTTTGTACCACTCATGGGTTTGTGTTCTACCCATGGCTTTGTCTCCAAACGCTTATGTAACATTTCAAAAGTCTTCGAAAACGTTTACCCTAATCTGAAATAAAATTTCACACAAACACATTTCTCATGAAAATCGCCCATTCTTAATTGCTGAAAAATTCGCCAAGTAAGAATGACATGCATTCACTCTAACAGACACAGCACAATGACTAAGCAAACTAGAACGATTCAGTTTGTGGCATTCACCTAAGGAAACTCAATGTTATGCAGCACAACCAGCAGGACATTGCTCCACCTTCATGTTGATGCGCTAATTCAAAAGTTCAGAAACTTTACGAACTGACTTCATATATACCTACACACTAAGACAGATATCAGAGCTAAATAAACCACAAAAGATTAAACAAATTGCATATTTATTATATATAGCACAATTTTATCATAAATGTCAGCAAAAAGTCCGTTTTCATTGGTGAAAAAGGCATTGTCCATTGCCCCATTAACTGTAAGGAAGTCTCAAAACCATCAACAATATTGTGTACTTCATATGTTCATGTTCTTCAAGTTCATGCACTGTTACCCTGTATGGATACAGCTTCAAGTGTTTTTTTTTTAAGTTCTTGCCTTGTTGAGCCACATGATACATGTGATTGCTGACATAAAGTGCAAACTGACATTTTAGATCATCTCATGATGCGATCAGAAATGTCCACTACTTTGTCCTTTGTTAAAACTTTCAGCCTGCCAGACCTTAAGCCTGCAACTGATCTCTTGTTAATCAACCACTGCACCAGGTAGTGATGTCATACGTGAGAGTCATGATACATTTCTCCAAATTTCTGTTTGACATCTGTATATACAGCATCACAACAAAATATGTCCCACCAAAAAAACCCACAAGTCTCACTGACAATGCCACTTGCACAACACACTACCATGCATCCAAGCTGCTCACTATCTGCAGCACAACTGGCTGTGAATGCACAGCTGGGACTACATGGCAGGTCATATTTGCCAATTGATGTATTTTATGTATGGGACTTCCCCACTTCCAACACAGTGCCACACCCTTCTTGCATGGATGACCTGACATGTTTTACTCACTCTGTATTTTTAGTTCTCCAGATAATAATTGTACAGTCCCTGTGCCTAAGTGTGTCATGAATGCATATATGAAGCATGTAGGTAAGACTTGCATAGTCTTACGTTCACAAGTTGAGATAGAAAAGTAACTTATGCTCCAGTTGTTTTACCTTCAATGAAAGCATGAAATAGCTTTCTGTTCATCCACATTTGTTCTATAAGTACTTACTTATTTTAATAAAAACTTATGTGGTACATTTATATTAAGAATGGTCAGACTGATTTTAGATCAGGTGCACCTGTTGTAACTGCTACGCTAAGAACAACCTTGCTTTTGTCTGCTATTAAAATTATATCAGATTTAATATAATGGCATCTTATTTACGTTTCTGGTTAGATAAAACAGTCCTTCTTTTATAGCTTCACACACAGTCCTTTACAATCCTTAGATCTGCCTGTAAGTTAAGGTCTGGTCCCATAACTCAATCTAATGATATTTACTGAAAAAATATGCCAGTTTGTAATCATTTTTCCTTGATTTTTGGGCCACAGTAGGTGTTTATTAATATCCAAATGTTAGTAATCCTTTCACATGTATGTGTGTACAATGCAGGTCTTCAGAGCAAACCATATTTTTCATTTGTAACATTATAAAGTCCTGTACCCTTTGTTGACCTCTGATACAATTTGGAAACTTACAGAGCCATTCCTAAGTTACTTTATTAACAAAAGCAGCAGCAGCAACAGTAGTGAACTTTTAGACACTGAACTGCCTAAGTTACCCATTAATCCAGCAACATATATGACTCTTTTCAGAAATTTAACACCAGTGTAAATAAAAAATACATGTAATTTTATAATTCTATGCGAGTCCTAATTCATAGCATGAAACAGAACAAAATGCACAAAATTACTCCTCATATATTCATATCATATGACTGTAGAATACAAATAACTAAGGAACAATTTTGTGCATTTTGTTGGTTTAGTGTCATGAATTAGTTATTGATAACACATGGAATGAACAATATAAAGTTGGTATGTGATTCCATTTTCCTTTCCTCTTCTGAGCTCTTTAATAAGTTTGTTTGAATACCTGGGAGTAAAGTAACTTCACCATCCAGTGTCTGTTGTCTTACAGGCATCCACAGTTCACTTCCTGTTGAGTTTTTCTGGACAGCAAAGTCAGCCAAATTTTCTATAGAACCAAAAGTAATTAATCTCGACAGTTCATAGAACTGTGGTGGTGGCAGAATGATTTCTTGTTTGTGGCATAACTCCAACAGTTCTTCTGGAGTAGACCACTAGGAAAAGAATATAATTTTTATAAGTCTGCAATATACCCTGAACTAAAAATAAAGCAGTATAATTAGTAAGGACATAGGTTTCATTATTCACAAAATGCAGTGGAATGAAATGGGACTCCATTCTACACGTTATAGGCAGAGAAATACGTGGAAAATTTGGTCAGAAAACCCGAACAGAACAGACCACTTGGAAGACTCTGGCATAGATGACAAAAAAATATTAAAATGTTTCTTAAAGAAACAGATGGTGAGTGTGTGGTAAGGAGTCATTCAACTCAGAAGAGGATGAAATCATGGGCTGCTGTGAAGACAGTAAGAAACCTTCAAGTTCCATAAAATGTGGGGAAATTCTTGGCTAGTTAAGCAAGGAGGGGTCTGTTCCATGGAGATAATTAATATATTGAATACAATATGCATTTCTTGCAAACAATATGTAACATATTTATATGTACTCTGTCTTTGTAATATCCATTCAAAGCATAGGCCTGTATTTTGAATAAACTATAATTAACAGTGGATGTAATGTCCATGGGTATAATCGATAGAACCAAACTGGGTCAGGGCTATGTGGAGTGGTAGGCTTTTGTATTCCTGATGCACTAAATCTTCAGATTTCACTAACATGTTGTTATTAATTGAATTAGTTAGTTAGATGGGTCAGTTCAAGCAATTCATGTTATGGGTAGTTCCTGTTTTAGGGAAGGAAATTATTGGGGCATATAAAATTTCCAGTTTCAGCTGTTACTAGAAATAGATAATACACTCACTTGGTTAAGTTCCCATGATTTTTAAGTTTCCTCATTGACATCATGAGCATCCAAGGAATCAAATTAACAGAAAAAGCATAATTTTAAACATGAAATGTAGAGATGCAATAGAGAAAATTAATTTGAGAAGCTCAGTACTTGGCTGTGAAAAGTGTGCTAACATGCTTAAGTAAACTCTTTCACTTCACTTATAAATAGTTCTAAAAATAATCTGAGTGGTAATAGTTAATTACAATTATTATTGTAAGAGGTCTGTGATTTTCCTTGTGTCATATACAAAAATGTTGTAAATATAAACCATCATGCTCATTTCACTTTCATGCAAAAATACCCTAATTTCCAAGTCTTCATAAGCTTTGGGTTGATAATGCAGCTTTATAAATCTACGATCATAAATTAACTTAGTCTTTGAGGTACATTTAAGGATGTATTAAGAAGGTACATGACTAAATTCCAAATAAATTTTTTATGATTTTCCTCAGACATTCAGGTAATGTTATAATTCTACCATGAATTAATCCAAAACTGTGTTTTCTGGTGCGTAAATTTGGCTCAGTAGTATAACAGTTCCCTTTCATGTAGGAAATGTCTGGTATAAAAATTGGCTATGCAACCACATACCCCGAGGGTCTTGCGATATTTCTCACCCCCTTCAGGTAAATAAATGCATCTTCAAGGAGGGCACAACAACATTCATACCTCCCAATGTACCATTCATCATCACCATACCCATTTCTTACTAAATGACAAATAACCTCTGCAGTTAAAAGTGTCATATGTGACATCAGAAAACATACATTCTTCCATACCAGTCCTGATTCACTTACAATTCTCATAACTCCTTTAGTGCGAAAATCTTAATTTTTTAGTGTCATTAACCATCACCTGCCCTTTGCCTCTCATCCCCTAAAATGTAAAGGGTCAAGGTCACCCCATGATATGCCTTGGCAGGCAGAGAGAAGGCATTCGCAACACAGCACTACAAAGAGGTTGGTCATCAGTACCACTCTCCAGCCACTCCCAGTATCAATTGTACAGGAGGCTGGATAAGCCTAGGGACCCATCTGGATGGCACATAAAATCTCACTCCTCTCATCCCTACCATCCCCAAATTGATAAGATATAAGTTTGCCTTCTAATGATACAAAACATTCAGAACGCTGACATTCTCATACTTAAAACAGCTTTGGGAAAATATGTGTACCTTCAATTCGTTAATTTCATTGCTACTACTGACGGCAATTGGCATCTGGTCAAGAGTGGTGAGGAAGAATATTGCGTTAAAACGTTTGGTGTAATCACTTGGTGTAAGCCAATTGCTCCACTCTTGTAGGGACCAAATGTCTGGATAACATTCAAAATGCCTACAAAGACTGATAAATTCATTTGCATCTTCTTGCACTTTTCTCTGCCAGGTTTTTATTTCGTGGCCTGTCAGATATGATGCCCATCTGGATGGCTGACTTGCATGTGCACGTTTGCTCTTGCAAAGTAAAACCCCGGATTCTTCAAATGTTTCACGTATACCAGTTATTCGTAAGGATATTGATTTCAATATTTCATCCTCCCTTTGGCCTTCAAACATATTGATTTTACTGTACTGCCTTGGCAGCGAAGTAGGTATTTCAAATACATACTTTCCCAATCCATACTGATCATATAAATCCAGCCACTCTTGAGAAGAATCTGCAGCATCTGTACTTCCACCAGGAAAAACATACGTGTCGGGAAAGAAAGAATTTTTACTGCTTCGTCTTAATGCAAGGACCTTGAAATTAGGTGAACATAAGCTTTCACTCGTTATCTTTTGCGTCGAAACTGCATTCTTGTTAGGCCTGTTCACTGTATGTACTGGATAAGACACGCTCTGTGGAAATGGAATTCTCGCCGCAATAATCACACTTGAAGCTTCTTTCCAAAACCTGGACATTTGTATTAGAATTTATAAACGCATACCATAACAGTTAACACACATATTTCGATAACGGGCAGACTTCTACCTTCCACTGACAACACGGCCCTAACATGCACTTCGCTACAACTCTTCAGCCTATCTAGTAGACTTTGTTATTCGCTCACTGTTAACCACGCGATGATGTATGTCAGCTGTTCGCTGCCGTTGACCAATCATATCCAGGGACGTAGTTATCTTTGATGTAATCAACCAATGGTGAAACGCCAAATAATGTACGAGATACAGGAGCAAGAACGTCGTTAAGTTGCGTGATGAGTATTGTATCTGTCGTCTGAGTGTAAATACATTGCACGTATCTCTATTGGTGCGACCGAATGTATTTGAATAGTAATCATATTTTTCTTAGCGTGTCCGGAGAAACTTAGTTTTGCTGTGAATCTGTATACTACAGTGTCAATTCGTGCAGCTTTCACAGACTGCACCAGAAAAGTAGGCTATGTTCAGTGAAGTTCCTGGCTTTCCATCATTTATGTTTACTAATTTGACATACGTAACAATATTCACAAATAATTAGCGGTATTGAATATAATTTAAATTTGAAAGGATTATTAGTGAAACATATTATTCGAATTGCTGTGTTCTTGGTGACAGTACTGTGTTTCAGAGCCTGCCACAATTTAATAACCTTGCTCGAGGTTTGTGATGGATATGATTGATGTCCCAGTAACTTTAATTGTGAAAGCTCCAAATCAGCAAGTAGAAGATCAGACAATTCACTGTGAGTTGAACTGGACTATAAGAAAACTTAAAGGCTATCTCTCGGAAGTTTATCCCAGTAAACCAGTAAGTTTTTGTTTGTTGCATTTCTACTTTCGTAAATCAGCGTATAAAACTGCATTAATTTTAATGGTTCTGTAAATGCATTGTATGGCATGTATATTTTTTAAAGCGTACAGAAGATCAGAAGTTGATATACTCTGGGCAGCTGTTGCATGATAGTGTAACACTAAAAGATATTTTACGTCGATATGAAGGTCAAGAAACACACACAGTTCATCTAGTTTGCACACCTTCACGAGACTCATCACGACAGGCAAACAAAGTTGTAACAAGGGCACCATCAAGAATGAGTGATAATGGACACAGTTCTGCACCCCGTTCAAGAGGTAGGTATGTTTTGGATTTAAATGTGTTTCTGATGTTTCGTGTCTGATGTGCTCTTCTTTTCTTTTTCTTATTCTCCTCTTCCTCCTTTTCCTCCCTAATAGAATAGGGCATCAAATTCCTTTAAATACATTAACATCTTATTGAAAAATTAATGATGAAATTTTTAAGTTGTTGTACAAATGAATGAAGTTATGTAACTGATTCATATTTATTACAAAGTGCTTCCAGGTCAATTAGAAGCTTCTGTAGTATTGTCAAGGAACACTAACAAAAAGCACTTGACATTCCAACATGACAGTTAAATACTCAGGTTCTTCATCATGAAACTGTCAGTGTGATTTTTATTTTCCCAATTCACACACACATGATCTTAAGGACGGTACACTTGATATTCAGCAAGTATTGCGCTTTGACTTCCCTTAGGACAAATCATATCAAGTATTCATACTTTGGATATGGGTGCTTGGTAAAGAAAAAAAGTTACAAGATCTAGTCACATGTTGTAATATTATAACATAAGTGGAAATCCTTAACTTTCTTCAAGCGTTTATGAAGAAAAACATTTCATTGCTAATTGTATTGGAATATTGTAGTAGTACGAGAATCCAGTCACTTCATTTCATCATATGAGTTCTCTAATTATGATATTTTATTTCTTTATTTTCTTGTAGAATAAAGTCCTTATCTGTTAAATAAGTTTTTATTTTTATTTTTTTACTTTTATTGATCAGATTATGTTGATTAAGTTCATTATTGGATGTGTAAGTACAGTTCCTACTCTTTGTATTTGATGCACTGACTTTGTGTTCTCAGAACGTGGATAATGATATGTTGTAAGTATGTAGTATTGTAAATTGTTAGTGAATACACAAGATTAATTGAAATGTGTACGTAGGGTGTCTAATGGACTTGGTATAGATAACAACTACCTGCTGCTTTTCCATTTCAGAGTGGGTTTAAAGATGGATATGCTTTTTCCTCACTGTATTTTAATGTTGCTGTAGAATATGCCATCAGGAAAGTCCATGAGAATTGGGAAGGTCTGGAATTGGATGACCAAAATTATATTCTTCATTATGCTGGTGTTTATTTGTTGGTGAAAAATATCAATACTATTAAGAGTAATGAAATTCTCCTGCACCCCAATATTGTATTTGTATAGGGGTATAGATACAATTAAATACTGTATTTCCTGCCTCATAATATATTCCACCCCACTCCCAAAAAAGCAAAGAGCCCAAAAATCATGCTGCATCTGAACACTGGACCAAAGTAGGCTATTAAATCTGAAAATATTTCTTGCTAATTGTAGGGTTGTGTTATCACTTCTAGCATCTTATGAGGTGAGAGGTACAGTATATAATGTGACATGAATGGAACCAAGACGAGCAGCAAAGTGACAGTACAAATGTGTGTGATGAAGGTACTGGAGAGTGTTTTGCAATTTATCTGGGAACTACATTAACAAAGTGAAAGGAGTGTAATGGTTAAATTAGTAGAAAATTCCAGAAAGTATTACCTTTTTATATATATATATATCTTAAACTATTGGCATCCTCTCTGTTTTCCAAACCCTGAAGGTCAAACAAAACAGTAATTTTTTCACAAGTCTCTCATGGGTGTCTCATACTTTCAAGGGAAGTATATACATTAAAGTACTGCAAATGAAAACAAAGTTCACTATAAAATTATGGCTTGAGAATGATGAAGTGAGCAGTTTAGGATGTTACATAATGAAGAATATTGTAATTTATACAGCTATAGTATGAAGGATTTTTAGCAACTACAGTCTCCAGGTCTTAGTAATTAATTGAGTAGTCATTGTAGTGTTAAATTCTGCTCATGTATTCTACTGAAATATTATTTTTCAGCATAATCCCCAAGCACATTGATTAATTTTCCCAGTTTTGGCAAAAGTTTTAAAATTCCTTTGCAATAGGAACTTGGCTGTTGCATTTACAATCAATCATTGTGACCATTTTAACTTCCTCACCATTGTGGAATCTGGAATCTCCCAAATGTTGCTTTAGCAAATTGGTAGAAAATGTTGCAGATTTTAAAAATTATAAAACAAACATCCTTTGATAGTGATTGCACTGGTTGGGCCAGCACATCAGGGACAGGTGTGTATGCTGCACAAATGGAGGAACTGATTATAGAAAATCAACATGTCACATTCAAGATCCATTGAAACAGTTGCTGATTCTACAGTAATGAGGAAGTTAAAATCTATGTATGTATGTGTGGTTGTGAATGTGGGAGCCCAATTTTTAGTGCAGCAGAAGTACTTATCTCATGCTAGAATGATACAAATGACTGAACGTGCTACATTTACATTGTAATGGCATTTCATTTAATTTTTATTGCATAGGGAACCTTACTTATTGCTCATAGTTCCCAAGATAGGCGAAATAAAGAGGCTGTGATGGGGTGGGTGTGTGGTTAGTATGGGGGCAAAAGGAATGCATACAGAATTGGGATGGTGCAACCTCTCGGAAGACCAAAGTTGAGTTAAAACCCTAACATTAAGATAGATCCGAGGAAAATCTGTAGCTGGATAGCACTAGCTTACGTTCATGTCTAATGACAGTGTTTAGTATTGGCAGAGTGGAAATTTTGATTCTGCTATCCTAGTGTTATTAAATGTTCTTGATGCACTTGCGTGTAGTATGACACTTGCATACCTAACTCCACATCAACCTATGGGCAATAAGGCAGGAGAATTATAAGAGTTGTTTGATAAATGAGCGGGCTCTACTCACCTGCGGTGTTCAATAAATGAGTGAACTATGTGCACTGCAGAGCATAATGACCGGGTTATTCACCACATGTCTCATGGTTATTGAGACAGGCTTCTATCAGTCTCACAGAGCATGATTTTACATTACACATAGCCAAACAATATGCCTTTTTACTGCTTAATTATCAAACACTCCTTATACATTCTTTTATCTATGAATCATTTTCTCATAAGTACTTTTAACTATAGAATAAGTATATCATATCAAGATTTAATTAATTTTTATTACAGAGAGTGTACAAAACCAAGAAACAGAAGTTTCTTCTGGTGGATTGAGGCATCGCCTAACTGAGTCACAGGCTTCAGAAACTCAAAATTCATCACAACAACCTTACTGTAGTTCAACAAGTGGCCAGTTCCCTCCCCCAGATCCTAGATCATTCTGGGCTGGTGCCATGGCTCACCCATTTGCTTCTACCCCAGGATATGATCCAAACAGCATGTCACAACAAATATTATGGATGCAGCAGGCATACACACATTATGTTACACAGTATATGCAGTTGTAAGTTCATTTTTGTATTTCACCATTATGAAAGATTACTTGGTTAATAGGGTCCACCTCTTAAGAATTTAGTCATCTGAGATTTGATGCCATATGGTTTTTAACTTCTGATGTATAGGCTCAAAAATTTTAAGCCTTTAACAGGCTAATGAAGCAGAACATTTTGACTGGGTGACATTCAAATAACATGAGTCAGTTAGGTTTAAGTTGTATGGGCTTCTGGCTTTTGATGCTGAGAACTTTAGGAGCTCTGATGTGAAGGTTTCAGTGTTTTAAAATGCTCAAATGTCCCAATCAGGTTAACAGAGCATAACTTTTTAGTCTGCTTTTATACCTCTGGGACATTCAGATAATATTAGCTACTTAAAGACAGCAATAGAATATCAAGTTGAAATGGTCTGAAGTTCAAAGTGCTTAATGTCTTTTTCTGTGAGTAGGTTGTTCTTCTGGCAGCATATCATTATATGATCATTCTGTGGGCCAAGAGGCATGTAAGCCACTTATGTTATCATTATGTGAAGTCATAATCATGCTGTAATAATATGCAGTTGGTAATTGTAATAATTTTCTTAATTGTACCAGCTGCTCAAGTTATTCCCATTTCACAGTATTTCTCATATATTTCAAGAACATTGGTCCATAGGTGTGCTGTATTAGGCTCATATCTTTTAACCTTGTTTCTTTCATCAAATAAAATAAAGTAGGCTTATGAGATGGCCATATTTTGTATGGGTGTGCATATGCATGTGTGCATACTTGCTCACAACATCAGTGGCTTACATGCCTCTAGGCCCACAGAATGATCACATAATGTTATGCTGTGCTTGAAGTGCATTAGTGCATGCAGGTTAAGTATTTCTAACATTTTAGTTGATGTTTTATTGAACCAGATTTTGAAGTAAGGACTTTTGATAGCAACAGTTGTGAAGACTCATTTTTCATCAGAGCCAGTGTGACTTATGCAGTAACTTGCCTGTGCTCATCCGGAAAATTGAGACACAGTCAGAAGTTCATATTTCCCATATTACATGATTTATATATAGTCTGGATGGAATCTGTAGAGACTATAATTTATTATAATAGTCAAAGATAAAATAACATCAGGCTTTCATTTATTGTAAAATGTTGAAATTTATTCACTGTAACTAAAAAAAGTTACTTGAAAACTTGGTGAACAGAAATATGAGAGCCTAAGAAAATTCCCAGATCTGCTGCTGGCTTTCCCAGACTTCATAGAACAGTGTGATACTCTAATTGTTGAGCCAGGTAATTTCAGACTTCATCTTTGGGCCTTCCCTTTCAGTCTGCTCTTGGATGTGGATTTGTGTGTGGGTGTAATACATCATTTTAGGCATGCACTGTATTTTACTTGTATCTACTCATATTTTGTTGTGTTGTAATAAAAAGAATGTAAAATGTGCTAAATTAATAAAAGTAGTATTGGAAGTTTATAATGTGTGTAGTCGTAGTTAAAATGCATTTTGCACAAAATGAGCCGATAAACTGATTAGTGAGAGGTTGGTAAGGTGATGTGGTAAATTTTGTAGTTAGAATTTTTATTTACCAATTATTTTGATGTCATATTAGGTCAGCATTGGAATTTAAATCATAATTTACAATATAAATGCTGTGTAGGAAAGGATACTGGGTCTTTCCCAGGGGTAAAATGCAGCCAGGGCGAGCTGCTGACCATTCGCCCCCTTCTAGTGCAACAGTCATGGAAGAGTAGAGCTATACCTCTACCCACCCTCTGGGCCACGCCAGGCCTGTAACGGGAACACTTTACCTTTTTAAATGCTGTGCAGGATCGTACATTTTAGGCTTTATGTTTGAAAGTTAATTCTACTGTTGGAATTTCACATATTGATTGTATTTCAAGGTCATGTTGCAGTGGTGTTGAATGTCTTATCTTCTTCTGTGTTTATATACAGAGTCTTTTGCAAAAAACCAGATAACTTACTTGAGTGGAAATTTGAGTTCCCAGCATATTTTGTAGTTTTGTTCTAGAGCTGGTTTGGGCAATTTTTTAATAAATGAAGAATACTTGTTTCCTTCATACTATTTTAATTGCAAACTTGCAACTAATTTAGTGATGTGTATAATGAAATTGTGCACGAAAAACACCAGCTGCTTTTATTTTTGCAGTCTCTAATACATATGTTGCCATGTTCTGGTACAAGAGTGATGCTGGACCAGATTAGGCTTGTGGGATGACTTGGGACAAAAACATTGAGCATACTGTTCTGTTACATGGTAGCATATTATTTTGCCAGATACAGTAAAAATTGGTTTTTCTGGCACTGGATGATCTGGAAACTTCTCTTAACCAGAAATTAACAGAGGCCCCTTACATTTCACTATTCTATCTACCAGCAGCCTGTAGCTCCATTTCTTAGTGTTCAGAAAGTGAATGCTAATAAAGAAAAATTATATATAATGGACAGGATGTAAAGTGACAAATGAAATGCTTAGGTCTGACTGTGAGGTAGCTACAAACAGTAAGAGACATGTTAGGTATAATGTTCTAATATCTGGAATATCATGGTCTTTGGCAACCCTTTGGGCATTGGATAACACAAATTCTACTGGATGTCATATTCATGTAAATATTAATATACATGGATTTCTTGAAATCGCACGTGTGTAATGGCAGGGGTAATTATTGGTATTTGCAGACTGGTATATATGTCAATCTCTGGCTCTCAGTTTGGAAAACCACTTCGTACTATCAAATGCATACCTTTCATGTTTTGTAAGATAATTTCTGATGGCAGTGATTGCAGTCAGAATATTTCTTTTACAAGTGGGAAACTATAGTGATGTTAAAATTGAGTATTTTTGTCTTTTAAGAATGTGAGTAAACTTCAGGCTCTAAAGTACATGATTAGGAACTCTTCAGTGATGTAACTTGAATTGTTTTTGGTATGTATGGAACCATTAGTGTGACTGCTTTGCTGGAAAGTTGCACAGTAGTAGCATTATGGCCCTCTTTGTAACAAACAGACCCAGGCTGTATTTTGTCTTGCCACCTTCACTAGCTTCTCTCTCCTTAGTCTCTTCATTCTGTCACTAGTTAGCTCCCCTTCCTCCTGCCTTTCATTCCATTTCTTTTTTCTGCTTTCCTTGTCTTTAGCAGGCTCTCTATACATGATTCTGCCCACATCAAAACACATGTCCAGTAGCCTCACTACAACCACTGCCTGACCCATTCTTTTCCTGCATACACATAATACAACCATTTCTCCCTGCAACTGATTCTTCTTCAGCTACCCTGAATGTGGAGGCAGGAAGCTTCTCTAAAAAATTGCTAACAAATTGTCAATGAACCTGAACATAAAATAAGCTGAAGAATACATGCTAGAAAGAAAATGAGAACTATTTCTTTGTTTGAAGTGTTAAAAAGAATATTCTGTGACATTGGTACTGTTTCAGTGTAAGCAAAGAATTACAAATTTTGATTGTATTTTATGCTTCGAAACAAAACATACTAATGTCTTTTCAGCTGTTGATGACTTTGCACAATTGCGGAGGTCTGTTTTACAGTGGTCTTTGAATCTGGATTTAATGGTTTTTAACTGTCTGTATTAATCAGTTAAAATTGTTTTTAATATATATGTGTGTGTGTGTGTGTGGAAAACATTCATTTATAGATAGTGTTTTATGCTGTGTAATGTATTGCTGTGCTTACACATATACTCTTCATTCAAATCATATTTGTTCATGTTTTATTAAAATGGGATGGTGTTAATATGTCACAACTTGGGATACTTTTGTTGCATCTGCATGTGGTATTTTTAAAGCTTGTTTCTTTAAAGACATGATGGAAACACTTAAGGGATCTATGCAAAATCCAAGGAGAGCCCTTGTTTGAGAACATAATCTTAAACCAAAAAATAAAAAAGACAGGTCTAATGTTACCATGTAACTACATGGACATAAATGATTAAATAAATAAATAAATAAACACTATGGTTAAGATAAATTTGACTTATTCAGGCAAGTTTCAGCATTTACCCATTTTGTTATGTTACTGACTTCACTTCTTTGTGTTTGCAGGATGGCAGCTGGTGGAGTTCCTCAGAACTGGTATCCTTCTAGTCATGCTGCAGTTCCAGTATCAACAACTGAACATCCTGCTGAACACACACAGCCTCCTCCAGTTAATATCCAGGAACATCCAGCTGTTCAGCCAAACAACAATATCAATGTTGCAGGTATGGCATTCTTTACAAGTTCTGATTGGTGCTGAGAATGTGTGCAGTCTCCAGATGAAAGCAAAACCCACTCATGCAGTCTCTCTTAATAGTCAGTATAACTAAGTAACTACCTCCATGGAACAGAGTCCTTGGGAAGCTAATAATTCCTCAGCTGGTTAGGAAATTTGTCACATTTTATTGAACCTAAAAGGTTGTTTACCATGTTCACAAGTTCCTATCCTTAACCAGATGAACCCAGTTCATGCTGTCCCATTCTATTTCTTGAAGGTCTGTTTTAATATTATCCTCCCATCTATGCCTAGAGCTTCCAACTGCCATCTTTCATGTAGGTTTTTCCTCAAAATATTGTACACATCTCTTCTCCCTTTGTACATGCCACATGCCCTACCAATCTTGTTGTCCATGATTTGATTAACAATTTATGTTGTATAATGTAATTTACCGTATGTTAGAGCAGGTGTTACAAATTAACACCTCCAACTCTCAGACATGCTTAACATCTGGTGAGCAAATTGTTCAAAACTGAAATTCACAACAGCAAATTACCAATATTGCACTCCTGATGATTTCTTTAAGTTCATCATATATGTGTGTGCTGTGTGGTTATGGCATTTCTGGTTTGGGCCTGAGAACATTTGATTTATGTGGCACAGTTAAAAATGAATCACTAATATAAATAATAATAATTTTTTTTTACCTCAGCACTTGAATGTATGAAACATAACAAGAACTGTGTCACTGCATGTCTTCCAAAACCTGTCTCTCCATCCAGTCTGGAACAACTTTCACCTTACATGTTTAAGGTCCTTATTAAAACATAATGAAAAATGGATTGATTTTTATTATTGTTGTGTTTAAAGGGTGAAATTATTTCACCTGTTTATTTTGTTAAATATTCACTATACTAAATTATGCTTCATACAAATCTGTAGACATAAGAGAGATTCTTATATCGAAGAAATTGTTTGCTGGCACCTTTTTGAATCATCATAGGTTAGGAATTTATGAGAGTTAGGAATATAATGTGCTGTTACACATACATTATTCCAGAATTTGCCTAAAGGAACCAACACATACCATGAAATGTCTTCTTGCCGTGTTTGATTGAACCATTCCCATGCTGAAAACAAGATTTATTCTTTAGCAGCAATACCACTTCTGCCCTTAGTAACTTCAATATTTGAGAGGAGTAATTGTGCTGGATATTCTTTAAAAATTGGAACAATGTTTGATTATCCATTAATGGATGTTATGTTATATCTGTTATATTAGATGTCATCTACGGACAAAACCAGGCATTGGTGCTAAACGCAACTTAACATGGAAAGGGTTAATGAGTATGTCTTGCTTTTTAAAACAATACTCTAGCTGTGGTTGAAGAGAACTGATATATAGTGAATGTCTGTGTATGGACATGTAAACTCACAAGATTCATGAAAATGTTAAATATTAGACTCAGGACACAGTATGTATTTATTACACAGGAACAGATATGTTGCTAGCACAAAATATATGCTTTTCCTGCGCATAAGATTGATTTCAAAGCTGCCTGTTAAGAATTGTGCAAACAGAGGATGGTGACTTAATCCACGAGTCAAACTCAGAAGTTAACCGTAAATAAAATTAAGTGTCTTTATTTAATATAGATTATTTTGTGGCTAGGGGCTGTAGTTTATCCATGACATTTATTGGAATATTATGTCATATACTTCACTTGGTTTATTGTGTGGCATTTTGTATTTCTGTCTAATACATACAAACATGGGGACCACGGT